>OGWV01000776.1_pt1 | contig 19920 bp, 19 predicted proteins | sample 1576081 | NCBI WGS metagenome assembly OGWV01 (sample SAMEA3541541, study PRJEB24748) | human gut metagenome | biome: human gut; feature: human-associated habitat; material: faeces | place: China | collected 2012 | reverse complement strand
AGGCGCTTGGGAACCTCGTAGTCTTGCTCGACGAGGCCAAAGAACGTGACGCCGGAATTGACGCACACCTTCATGACACAAGACGAGACGGGCCTGAACGCCATGCTTCCCGCCGCTCCGCCGACGAAGGACCCGATGAGCACAGGGAGGGTCGCCCCGCCTGTCAGGGCGGTCGCGACAGCGGCTCCGCCGAGCATCATGACGGTTGAGAACACGGATTGGCCTATGTTATTCGCCATCTCGACGGGCTCGATCTGCCCCGACGCCACGAGATAGGAGTTTCGGCACGTCTCCATGGTCAGCACGACGAGCGACGCGATGACGTTCGCGCCCCTCGATCCCATTGCGGCGGCCTTTACCGTCTCGCCGAAGGCGCCCTTTGCTGCTGCGGCCGTGATTGCCGCGGTCGCCGATCCAGACACGAACCCGTTGGCAGCGCCGGCGCATGCCGCCGTCCCGATGGACTTCAAGTGCTCGTCATCGATTTCCCCCTCTGCGATCAGGTAATCGATGGCGCGGTAGATCTCGGGGGCAACGCTCAGGGCGGCGCTTAGGGCGGCTGCCGTGCCGCCGGCCTTGAGCGATTGCTTTACTATGTCGCTCGCAGCGATTAGCTGGGACGTGGTCATGCCGTCGTCCGCAGGGTCGAGCTTCTTCTTGTTCGAGACGTCGATTGCCTTTCGGCGCATCTCCTCGTTCGTGGCGGGCCTGCCCTCGACGCCCTCAGGGGTCTTGATTCGGTCCGTCAGGTTGTCGCGCACCTTCGTCCAGCGCCGCACCTCTTCGTCCAAGCCGCGGCCTTTCGCGCGCTCGATGCGCATCAGCGTGTACTGCTTGGCTGCTTCAAGCTTGTCCGACGGGATCAGGCCGCCCATGTCGCCGTAGAGCAAGTCGTCTGGGGCCTTGCCCGCGAAGCCCTTCTCGACGGCCCACTCGTCAAAAGAGAGATCCGCATATCTTTTCGGCCTGCCGTTGTATGAATCGCGAAGCGTCGTCGCGAGCTTGCGCGCGATGTTCTTCGGGTCGGTCAGGAACTTGAGCTGGTACTGATCGGCGCCCCAAGCCACATCCGCAGACCCGAGGTCGTGCGAGTCGAGCCTGATGCCCCTGGCATCGACTCTCTTAACGGCCGCATCGACGTTCGCCGTCCCGAAGGACCATTCCTCTGCCAGGAAACCCTTGAGGGAGTCCTGCGCCGCCTTGCTGTTCTTGTAGTGGTCGTAGGAGTTCATCGCAGAGTACAGCTCCTCGATGGCGGCTTCCACGCTGTTCACCCAACTCATGGCATCCATTCCGGCGGGCACGGCAGCGGCATGACGTGCGGAGAACTCGAACCCCTTGTCGAAATCGTTCATCCCTACGCCTCGACGAAGCCCTTAAGCTTTTCGTAGTAGAAGCGTTTCACAGCGTACTGGTAGCGCTGCTCGCGGATTTCGCTCGCCCTCTGATGGAGGACGACGGCATTGTTGATTCCGTTCGCGCCATCGGCGGCAGCCCTTCCGATGGTCTTGCCTACCATCTTGGCAAAACCAAGCACGGGATTGGAATCATTGCTTTCTTCGGGTTCCGCCGCCTCCTCTCCGGGGCGCAGGGTTGCGAGGAGGTCATCGAATTCCATGCCGTGCTCCCTTGCCCTTTCGAGGAACTTCCAGTAGTCCTCCTTGGAAGGCGGCTCGGTATTCACCGTGATGCAGGCATGGTTCCCGCTCACGCCGATATAGACGCCTTCCTCGTCGATGGCTTCGGGGTTGTCGAGCCGAATCGCGTCGATGTAGTCTCCGGCGCCTTCCGGCCAGCCGATGAAGACGACCTTCTGGCTCGACGAGATGGCTGTCTGAGCGAACTGCCCCTCGTTGAAGATGGAGGCATCGACGCTGCCGTCGACGGGGCCGGTCGGACCAGCCTCGGTGTCATCGTTCTTTCCGATCATGTTGTAGAGAAGCTTGGAGAACTTGCCGGTGTTTCCAGCCTCGACAATAAGAACCGATTCTGCGGTGTTGAACATCATGGGCAACCTATCTAAAGGAAATAAATTGTTGAGGCGATTATAACCCCGAGATAAACAGCTACATTCAGCTGTCAACTTGATATCGGGAGGGTTTGCAAAGGCTACGCTCGCTCCATGCTAGGGCGTGGAGCTTCCAAAGCCGAACCACTGCTGGGCATTCTGCCTCCGAATAGCATAACCGGCCCCTTCTCGTTAACGATTTGCTGCTTTACGGCATTTGTCGTTGCAGTATTGCTTGTCTGGACGCGATTTCATAAACGGTCGTCCGCAATGCTTGCAGAAGGCATGTTGGGTTTTCGTCATATATACCGCGAACACGTACCACAGCCACCGTATTTTCTCAAGTTGAATCGGCCTAAATTGGTGGCCGACCCAGTCATGATGAATAGATCGTGTATGAATGCTTATCAAGGATTCCAATATTGCCTTGCATAGCATGCGAGCGAATTCGTCGGCCTTATCCTTTGGCAAATCGGACAACCCTAACCTTACTGTTGGCTTCGAGAAAGCCCCCTCATTTTCGAGTTTCAATTCACAATCCGTGGGATTTACCCAGATACATACATCGAGGCCGGGCATGCTATCGTAAGCAGTTTCCTTGCGGTCTTGCTCCGTTCGGTCAAAGATGCCTATTTCCGGGGTTGGGGAAGGATGCCATATTTTGGAAGCTATTCCCGGAGGGTCAAAATTCTTTGAGCTCCATATTCTCGTAGAGAGATCATTGCCTAAAGTCAATTTCGCATAATCGACGGGAAGCCCGTTCAGAAATCTGAAATTCGCGTCCGCCAGAACCTCGTCTTCTCCTCGTTCGTTCGCGCGGACGATTCAAACCGCACGGGACGCGGGTCAACGAGGCTAGGCTCGCGAACCTGCTGGACCGCGAGTTCGACGGCTACGCCCCGCACGCACATCTGGCGAGCGATCTTACCCATGTCCGCGTCGGCTGAGGCTGGGCGTATGTGTGCCTGCTGGCCGACTTGGCGAACAGGGGCATCGCCGGCCATTCCGTCGGGCGGGCCCGGGACGCGAGCCTGGTATTGGGCGCGTTCGCCACGCTCGACTTCCCGCTGACGGACGTCCAGGTGTTCCACGCCGACCGGGGCGGCGAGTTCGACAACACGAGGATCGACGAGCTACTCGACGTGTTCGGCATCGAAAGATCGCTATCTCGCAAGGGTAACCCCTACGGCAACGCCGTGGTCGAGTCGACGAACAGGCTGTTGAAGAAGGAGCTCGTGTACCGGAACAGCTACGCCACGATCGGGCAGCTGAGGCGCGACCTCAACGACTACGTGTGGTGGTCCGACGACCAGCGGCTCCACTCCACCCTCGGATATCGGAGCCCGAAGGAATTCACCGAACAAGGACTCGTCCTCTAAGAAACCGTCCAACACACCGTTGCCAATCCAGCAATGGTCGATTTCTTCCAATCGAACGAGTCCGGCGTGAGGGCCAGAAGTTCTCCCTCGCGGATGCCGGTCCAGTACAGCACCTCGAAGATCACGAACGTGCGCGGGGCGTCCACCGTGGCGTCAGAGAACCTCAGATACTCGTCCTTGGTCCAGAAATTCATCGTGCGGGCTTCCTTGCCGCCCATCTTCACGGTTCTCATCGCCGGGTTGGAGCTCAGCCCGTAGTACCTCTCCGCGTGGTTCAGAATGGCGGTCAGCTGGTTGTTGAGCGTGCGCAGGTACGTGGCGCTGTAGGGCTTGCCGTCGTTTGTGTGGGCGCCATGAGGGTGTTTTGCCAACGGACGATGTCGATGGTGCGTATCTTGTCCATCTTCTTGTTCGCGAAGAAGGGCAGCACCCTCGATTTGATCGCGTACTCCTTCTGCCGCCAGGTGTGCTCGCGCAGCCTGGGGCGTAGGTCGGCTTCGTAAACCTTGAAGAATTCGCCGAACGTCATCTCCATGGTGCAGCCTGTGCTTGTGATGAACTCGTCCTCCCAAGCCTGCGCCTCTTCCGCCGTCGCGAACCCGCGCTTGCATTTGTGCACTTCGTTGCCGAACTTGTCTTTGCACCTGAATTGCGCGAGCCAGGTGCCGTTTTTGGCTAGCTTTACACTCATTTCCAACCTCCCTTTGGCTTGATGTAGAGCTCGTCCAGAGGCTCGCAGCTCACGCGGCCCGGGATGGTCCTGTAGCCTTTTCTCTCCATCTCGCGGTTCAGCTCGCGGATAAGCTCGTAGGCCTTCGTCCTTCCGATGTGCAGCTTCTCTGCGACGTCACGGGTGCCGATGAGTCGTTTCGGATTCTCGGACATCTTCCCTCCTTACAGTTCAATAACGAACGGTGCTTAACGCGAATCGTAACCGTTCAATATCAAACCGTTCAGAAACGTGCTATTATTTTCGCGTTATGTTCAATCGTCCGCCCGAAAAGGGCGCCTTCAGGAGGTTGTATGGGAACCGGCGAACTCATCAGGAAGTACCGCAAGATGCGGGGTCTTACCCAAAGCGAGCTCGCGGAGAAGTGCGGTTTGACGGATTCGGCGATCAGGAACTACGAGCTCGGCAACAGGACGCCCGGGGAGGACCAGGTGAAAGAAATCGCATCGGCGCTTCACGTTGCGCCCGAATCGCTTTTCGACGTTCCCGCGGCCACGGCGCGCGAGGCCTTGGAGCTCATCTTCAGGATCGATGAGGAGTTCGGCCTCAAGCCGAAAGAGATCGATGGCGAAGTCGTCCTGGCCATCGACCCGTCGTCGAAGAAGGCGCCCAAGCTCGTTCAGGCCCTCAAAGCTTGGCTCGCGCAGATTGATTCGGAGAAGTCCGGCGAAATCACCGCCGAGCAGCTCGTCGAATGGAAGGCGAAATTCGGAGCCTAGCAAGCCACTTTTGGAATGATTGCGAATCACTTCTAACGGCAAAACCGCTATTTTCCGTTGTTGCAAGGGGTATTTTAAGGCTGAAATCAGCTCGGTTTTCGATTTGTCATCCCCTCAATTTGACCTGGTGTTTTGTCCAAATACCACGTAAAAATGCCCAGTGATTCGCGATTGATTCGAATCACCCCCAAAGAGCGTGACAATCGCCAAAACACTCGTCGCAGGTGGTTTGGCGTATTCTTGTTTTGTGCCATGCTGTCGCACGGTCGCCATGAGGTGCAACTAATTCCGAATCCACAGAATGACAACGAATCAAAATACCTGTTCAAAGGCATAAAAATACCCCGGAAACTTGCGCTTCCGGGGTGGAATCATTCTCGTGTTTTGCAAGTGGCTTGATTCGCTATGACCCTCAATGGAACTTTATGAGCCATGGTGAATCATCGCAGGTGGCTTTGCAAAATTAGCCTAGGGTCACTCCCATTCGATGGTTGCCGGCGGCTTGGAGGTGCAGTCGAGCACCACACGGTTGATCTGACGGCATTCATTGGTGATACGCGTCGAAATCGTGGCAAGCACATCGTACGGAATGCGAGACCAGTCTGCGGTCATGGCGTCTTCGGAGGAAACCGGACGAAGCACGATCGGCGAACCGTAGGTACGCTCGTCGCCCTGCACACCCACGGAATGCACATCGGCAAGGAGCACGACCGGGCACTGCCAGATATCGCGGTCAAGACCGGCCTTGGAAAGCTCCTCGCGAGCGATGGCGTCGGCCTCGCGAAGCAGATCCAGACGCTCCTTGGTGATCTCGCCGATGATGCGGATGCCGAGGCCCGGGCCAGGGAACGGCTGACGCCAGACGATTTCGTCCGGCAATCCAAGCTCGGTACCGATGGCACGAACCTCATCCTTGAACAGGGTGCGCAGTGGCTCGACGAGCTGGAACTTGATGTCGTCCGGCAGGCCACCCACATTGTGGTGCGACTTGATGTTGGCTGCGCCGTCGCCGCCGCCGGATTCCACAACATCCGGGTAGAGGGTGCCCTGAACAAGGAACTTGACTTCCTTGCCGGAAGCGCCCGCCTCTTCGATGACCTGGCGCTGAGCCTTCTCGAACGTGCGAATGAACTTTTCGCCGATGATCTTGCGCTTCTTCTCCGGCTCGCTCACACCCTTCAGGGCGGTGAGGAAGTCTTCGGAGGCGTCCACGGCGATGAGCTTGATGCCGGTCGCCTCGACGAAATCATGCTTGACCTGCTCGGCCTCGCCCTTGCGCAGCAGACCGTGGTCCACGAACACGCAAGTCAGCTGCTTGCCGATGGCCTTGGCCAGCATGGCCGCGCAGACGCTGGAATCCACGCCGCCGGACAGGGCGCAGAGTACCTTGCCGTCGCCAATCTTTTCGCGCAGGGCCTTGACGGAGTTTTCCACGAAAGAGTCCATCTTCCAGTCACCGGCGCAGCGGCAGACATTATAGACGAAGTTATGCAGAATTTTCGTGCCGTTCTCGGTGTGCAGGACCTCGGGGTGGAACTGCACAGCGTAGAGGCCGCGTGCCTTATCCTGCGCGGCAGCCACCGGACAGTTGGGCGTATGGGCCACGATCTCAAAGCCGGGGGCGGCCTGCTCGATGTAGTCGTTATGGCTCATCCAGCAGACATTCTGCGCGGGCAGCGTGTCAAACAGCGGGCTGGCGGTGTTCAAGTCGACCAGCGTCTTGCCGTACTCGCGCTCGGGTGCCTTGCAGACCTTGCCGCCCAGCATGTGCATCATCAGCTGGCTGCCGTAGCAGATGCCGAGGATGGGCACGCCCCAGTTATAAATTTCGGGGTCGATCGTGGGCGAATCCGGCAGGTAGGCGCTGTTGGGGCCGCCGGTGAAGATGATGCCCTTGGGGTTTTTGGCCTTGATTTTGGCAAGGTCGGTGCGGTACGAATAAATCTCGCAATATACGTTGCATTCGCGGACGCGGCGGGCGATCAGCTGATTATACTGGCCGCCGAAATCCAGAACGATGACAGTTTCCTGCTGCATGAGGAGACTCCCTTCTCTATTTATAGTCCTATTGGGTTATTATAGCACGTTTTGGCGGGTTTGAACAGATGGGGAGGGAAAATAAATTATTTTTGCGTTTGTGTGACGCAGGGGCGCCTTGTATATGTGCCCGGGCCGTGTGCCGCTGCGTTAGGTTCGCGGGCGAATCGGGAATCCGCCCCTACGGTGGTGGCGGGAGGCTTGCGGTGGCGGGAACGGACACGGCGGCATGAGGGCATGCCGCCCTACGTCCCCGCGATACACGTAGGGCGGGGTGCCCCTACCCCGCCGCAAGTTCACACCAGCTCCACCTTATACTTTGCCAGCCAATGGTTCAGCTGCAAAAACCACGCGATAGTCTGGGGCGTGGTCATCAGCTGACCGTACCACGGGATGGGGTTATCCGCGCCGGAGGCCAGCAGCGTTTCCAGTGCGTCTGCCCGAATGATGCGCAGAAGCGGCGCGGCGGGGTCGTTCAGGACGGTGCGCAGCTCCGCCGAGACGGCAGCCAGGTAGCTGGGGTTCCACGTTTTGGGGTACGGGCTTTTGCGCCGCCACAGAACCTCGTCGGGCAGCACGCCGCGCATGGCCTCGCGCAGGAGGCCCTTTTCCTGCCCGTGATAGTCCTTGAACTCCCATGGGACCGAGTAGAGATACTCCGCAATGCGGTAATCGCAGAACGGCACGCGGACCTCGAGGCCGCTGTACATGCTCATGCGGTCCTTGCGGTCCAGCAGCGTCTGCATGAACCATTTGAAATTCAGGTTCATCATCTGGCGCATCCGTTGTTCTGCGGCGGGCAGGCCGGGGCGGACGGAGGTCTGTGCCAGCGTGGCGCGATAGCGTTCATCCACGAACGCTGCCGGGTCGATGCCGCCCAGCACACCGGGCTTGATGAACGACGCGCGGTAGGCCGTGGACTGCGCCCATGGGAAGCCGTACCGCTCGCGCACCGTGGGGTCGCGGTACCACGGGTAGCCGCCGAAAATTTCGTCCGCGCACTCCCCCGACAGCGCCACCGTTGCGTGGGGCTTGATATGCCGGCAGAACACGAGCAGCGACGCATCCACGTCCGCCATGCCGGGCAGGTCGCGGGCGTCCACTGCGGCGTACAGCGCGGGCACAAGCTCCGGCGTGTCCAGCGTGACCCAGTGGTGCCTGGCATGGAGAAAGTCGTTCATTTTGCGGATGTAGGGTGCATCCGCGCCGGGCTGAAATTTTGTCGCGTGGAAGTACTTTTTGTTGTCCCGGTAGCCCACCGAGAACGTTTGCAGCTGGTTGCCCTGCGCCGTAAAATGCGCATCGGCGATGGCCGAGATCAGGCTGGAATCCAGCCCGCCGGACAAAAACGTTGCCACGGGCACGTCGGACACAAGCTGCCGCTCGATAGCATCGGTGACAAGGTCGCGCACCCTGCGGGCCGTGGCGGTGAAGTCGTCGGGGTGGTCGTGGTCCTCGAGCCGCCAGTAGGTGTGCAGGGTCAGGCGGGCGGTTTGGGTCTCATAGACAGCGTACTGGCCGGGCAGCAACTCCCGCACATTTTGAAATACGCCGCAGCCCGGCGTGCGCCCGGGGCCAAGCAACAGCACCTCGGCCAGGCCGTTGGCATCGACGCGGGGCGGCACAGCCGGGTGCGCCAGCAGGGTCTTCAGCTCACTGCCAAATATCAGCGAGTCCTCCGCCTGCGTGTAGAACAGCGGCTTGACGCCGCAGCGGTCCCGCGCAAAAAACAGCGTACCTGCGTTCTGCTGCCAGACCGCAAACGCAAAAATACCGTTGCACTTGGGCACGCAGTTTGCGCCCCACTCGGCAAAAGCGTGGAGCAGTACCTCGGTGTCGGAGTGCCCGTTGAAGCTGTGCCCGCGGGCGGCCAGTGCGGCACGCAGTTCGGGCGTGTTGTAGAGCTCGCCGTTATAAACCAGCACGTAGGTTTCACCCTGCCAGTCCAGCTGCATGGGCTGCAGGCCGTTTTCGAGATCCACAACCGCCAGCCGCGCGTGGATGAGCGCCGCCGCGCCGCAGATGTACATACCGCGCTGGTCCGGCCCGCGCCGCGCCAGCGTTTGCTGCATGGCGCAGTAGGCCGCGTACCGCCGCTGGATGGTCCGGGGGTCGCGCCCGACCTGCCCCGCAATTCCGCACATAAAAACGCCCCCTTTGCATGATTCACAAATGAATATGCAGGTGGGGGCGGGGGTATGATTTTTTGGTTCGGGAAAGGTCTTTGGCCGTTTGCGGTCTGTTTCTTACTTTCCCGCAATCGCGTCTGCAATGTGACCGGCGACGGCATCCTTGCTCTGGAGGGGCAGCTCGGTGGTGCCTTGGGCGGTGATGATGGTCACAACGTTCGTGTCCACGCCGAAGCCTGCGCCGGGCACCTTCAGGTTGTTGGCCACGATCATGTCCATGCTCTTCTTGTGCAGCTTGGCCGTGCTGTTTTCAATCAAGTCGCGGGTCTCCATCGAGAAGCCGCAGACAAACAGCTTTTCCGGCTTATGCGCACCGACCCAGGCTAAAATATCGTCGGTGCGTTCCAGGGCAATATTCATCTCGCCGTCGTGCTTTTTGACCTTGTCCGCGGCGACAGTGGCCGGGCGGTAGTCGGCCACGGCGGCGGCCATGACGAGGGCGTCAGCGTCCATGGCGTTTGCCTTGACGGCCTCAAACAGGTCGGCGGCGGTGGTGAACGAAACGGTCTTTACAAACGGCACGGGCGGCAGCGTGCAGCCGGTGGACGCCAGCAGCGTGACGTCTGCGCCGCGCAGCATACAGGCGCGGGCCACGGCGTAGCCCATCTTGCCGGTGGAGTGGTTCGTCAGGTAGCGCACGGGGTCCATCGGCTCCTGCGTGGCACCGGCAGAGACGACGACCTTTTTGCCTTTAAGGTCTTTCGCGCAGGCCAGTTCCCGCAGGACGTAGTCGACCAGCACACCCTCATCGGGCAGGCGGCCCGAGCCGACGTCGCCGCAGGCCAGCATGCCGGAGCCGGACGGGATGACCGTGAAGCCGTAGTGTTCCAGCGTTTTGAGGTTATCCTGGGTGATGGGGTTTTCGAGCATGTGGGTGTTCATGGCGGGCGCGACCAGCTTGGGGCAGGTCGCGGCCAGCGTGACGGTGGTCAGCATGTCGTCGGCCTGACCGTGGGCCAGCTTGGCGATGACGTTGGCTGTGGCTGGGGCGATGAGCATCAAATCTGCCGCGTTGGCAAGGCTGATATGGGCCACGTCGTACTGGAAGTTGCGGTCAAACGTATCGACCTGGCAGCGGCGGCGGGTCAGCGTCTCAAACACCAGCGGCGAGATAAACTCGGTGGCGTTTTTCGTCATAAGAACGTGTACATCCGCGCCCAGCTTGACGAGTGCATGCGCCACGTTGGGCATTTTGTAGGCGGCAATGCCCCCGGTGATGCCGAGGACAACGGTTTTGTTGGAAAGCAGCATAAAAAATCAACACCTTATTAGTAGATAAGAGATAAAAGATAATAAAAATGATGGAGTTTTTGCCTTTGGCGAAAACAAAATTACGCTGTAGTCATTATAGCAGATTGACGCTTTCTATGCAAATGCGTATAATATTTTTGAGCGGCGCAAAGCGCCGCGATCCACTTTATTTTTTATCTATTATCTCTTAACTTTTATCTATAAAAAGGACTTCACTATGGTTTTAGCAGTTGACATCGGCAACTCCAACATCTGCATTGGCGGGCTGGACGGGGCGGACCACCGCACCATTGCGTTCACGACCCGCATGGTCACCCGCCCCCGCTGCACCGAGGACGAGTACGCCGCCGAGATGAAATTTCTGCTGCGGCGCCTGCCTGTGGACCCCATCGCCTGTGAGGGCGTTATTGTGTGCAGCGTCGTGCCGCGCCTGACCGGCGTGCTGGCCGCCGCCTGCAAGCGGCTGACCGGGCGCGAGGCGCTGGTCGTGAATTACACGCTGGACACCGGGCTGACCTTCGCCGTGGACGAGCCCGCCAAGGTGGGCCGGGACCGCATCGCTGATGCCGCTGCGGCAGCGGCGCACTATCCCCTGCCCTGCATGACCGTAGATCTGGGTACGGCGACGACATACAACGTTATATCGGACAAAAATGTGTTTCTGGGCGGGTTCATCGTGCCCGGCGTGCAGACGAGCCTGCGGGCCATCAGCGCGGGCACGGCGCAGCTGCCGCCCATCGCGCCCGAGCCGCCGGAGCATCTGATTGGCGCGAACACCGTCGCCGCGCTGAACAACGGGGCCATGTTCGGCACCGCCGCCATGCTGGACGGGTTAGCGGCCCGCGTTGAGGCCGAGTTGGCCCAGCCGCTGACCGTGGTCGCCACCGGTGGGTTAGCGCCGTACATTATGCCCTGCTGCAAGCGGAAGATCATCTATGACGCTGATTTGCTGTTCAAGGGGCTGGCACTGATCTGGGAGAGGAACGGGAAATAAGGCTGCGGTTCATGGGAGGGATTTATTCCTCCCATGAGGTCTGCGGTTGCGGAGGGTGCCCGGGCGGATATGGAATCCGCCCCTACGGGCTGTGGAATGCCTTTATACATCCCATGGGCGCTTGATGCGACGGAAAGGGTCGTCGGGGACGCCGACCTCTGCGGAGTTGCTGCCTGCCTATCCACTGGTTTGTAGGGGCCGCACATGTGCGGCCCGCGGCTGTACGGAGACGCTCGTTTGCGGGCAGCCGCCGGGCCGGGCATGCCCGGCCCCTACCGCACGATGATATTAAAAAAGCACAAAAAGCCGCAGCTATGCGTTTTCTGCACAGCTGCGGCTTTATTTACACTCTTTTATACGCTCACATATCCGGCGTCACGGGCACGGCACCGTAGTTGCGGATGTTCAGGACGTGGCAGCTGCCTTCGCCGAAGCAGCCGTCGATGGCGGCCTTGTAGGCGTCCAGCAGGTCAACGGGCACAAACGCCTGAATGGTGCCGGCAAAGCCGCCGCCCTGCAGACGCCACGCGCCGCGGCCATTCAGCACGCGCTGGCTCAGGGCCAGGGCCACAGGCACGCCCTGCTCCTTCGGGTTCTTGATGCTGTAGGCGTTCTGGTTGAACTCAAAGCTGGAGTGACCGCCCTCGATAATCAGGCGCAGGAACGTTTCAAAATCGTCCTCGCGCACGGCGTCGCAGAGCTGGGCGGCGCGGCGGCAGTCGTTGTAGAAGTGCATCGCACGCACGACGGCGCGGTCCCCCACGGCCTTGCGCAGCTTGGGCAGAGCCTTGTAGAACTCGTCCTCATCGACCTCGCGCAGGACCTTTTTGCCGAACTGCTCGGCCACACTCTCCATCTCACGGCGGATGGCGGCATAGTCGTCGGTCAGGTCGGCGTGGCTGCCCTTCGTATCGCTGATGCACATGACAAAGCCGTGCTTCGCCAGGTCGATGGCCGTCTGGCCGACCATCGGGTGGGCCGGGTCCTTGAAGTCGATGGTGATAACGCCGCCGACGGCGCAGGCAGTCTGGTCCATCAGACCGCAGGGCTTGCCGAAGAACACGTTTTCAGCAAACTGGCCGATCTGGGCGATCTTGACCTGGTTGAACTTCTCCATGTCATTGTTGTTGTACTCGCCGCGCAGGATGGCACCGATGCAGACCTCAAAGGCTGCGGAGCTGGACAGACCGGAGCCGCGCAGCACATTGCTGGTGGTGTAGCAGTCAAAGCCGCCCACCTTGCCGCCTGCATCCACAATGCCCTTGGCGACGCCGCGGATCAGGGACGCGGAGTGCTCGGCCTCGCGCGGCTGCGGGACGAGGTTGGTGACATCGACATCGTCAATTTTGTCAAAGCCCAGGGACTTGACGCGGATGACATTTTCCTCATTCGGGGAGACGACGGCCACCATATCCAGGTTGACAGAGCCTGCCAGCACCACGCCGTTGTTGTGGTCGGTGTGGTTGCCGCCGATCTCGGTGCGGCCCGGGGCGGAATAGAGGCGCACCGTGCGGTTGGTGCCGTATTTCTTTTCAAATTCGTCGATCAGGTCGGTATAGCGCTTGCGCTGCTCCTGCACGGCGTCTGCACCGTACAGCTTGGCAAAGGCGGCGTCGTATTCGCCCTGTGCGATCTGCTGTTTGAGTTCAATGGTATTTGCCATGATTCCACTCACCTTTCCTGTCGGGCGGCTCTTTTCGTAGATATGCACAAATTGAGCCTTATGTTTTTAGGCAGACAGCCAAAGGAGCGGCTCTCTGCGGGTTTCTTGTTTTCAGTATAGCAAATCCTGCAAAAAAAGCAAACATTTTTTCCGCCTCTTTTATGGACTTTTGATGAATAGCTTGGTATAATGAAAATATCACACGAGCGAGGTGCCGCCATGACCATCAATGAGATGAAGCAATCCTACAAGCAGAGCTACACCGACAACGTCGAGCTCTCGATTTTTAACTGCGGGCATGAATACTGCCAGCCGGGCCATACCTGGGGCCCCGGCGTGCGCGACCACTACCTGATCCATCTAGTGGTGGCGGGCAAGGGTGTGTATCAGGTCAACGGGGCCTCGCACACGCTGCAGGAGGGCGATCTGTTCCTGGCCAAGCCGAACCAACTCATCACCTACGCCGCCGACGAGACTGACCCGTGGGAGTACTACTGGGTCGGCTTCAACGGCGCGTGTGCCAACAAGCTGGTGCAGCAGACGCCGTTCTCCGACGCGCACCCCGTACACCACTGCAAGGACCCGCAGACCGTGCGGGAGGCGCTGTACAACATCTACCTCTCCCGCGGGCCGGAGCCGCAGTGCGAGGCCCTGATGACGGGCTATCTGTATATCTTTATGGCGCACCTGATGAAGGAGGCCCGCGAGGCGATGCCCAACGTGGGCTCGTCCAGCAGCCAGTACGTGCTGGCCGCCATCAAGTATATCCAGTTCAACTACTCGCATGATATTTCGGTGGACGATATTGCCAAGGCCGTCGGCGTCAGCCGCAGCCACCTGTACCGCGTGTTCATGTCGAACGTCGGGCAGAGCCCCATTGACTACCTGACAAGCTACCGCATCAGCGAGGCGTGCAGCCTGCTGAAGAATTCCAGCCTGTCGATTGCGGAAATCGCCGTATCTGTGGGCTTTTTTGACCAGTTCTATTTTTCCCGCGTGTTCAAAAAGGTCAAGGGCGTGCCGCCGAGCAAGTACCTGGCCACGCTGGAGAAGGAGGGTCCTGCCGCACCGCAGGCCATCAACCCGTAACATTTCCCGCACAAATTATAAGGAGCAGACATGCCTTTTACAAAAAATCAGATCATTACTCTGGAGATCGAAGCGCTCTCCAACGACGGAAACGGCGTGGCCCACAAGGACGGTCAGGCCGTTTTTGTGCCGCTGACCGCCCCCGGCGACGTGGCCGAGGTGCGCATTGTCAAGCCGATGAAAACCTATGCCTTTGGCCGCGTGGAGAAGCTGTTGACCGCCGGGCCGGGCCGCGTCAGGCAGGACTGCCCGGTGGCCGGCCCCTGCGGCGGCTGCGGGCTGCGGCATATCAGCTATGAGGCCGAGTGCGCCGCCAAGACCCAGTTTGTACGGGACGCCTTTGCGCGGCTGGGCAAACTGGACGTACCGGTGCCGGACGTGCTGGGCGCACCCGACACGGACCGCTACCGCAACAAGGTCCAGCTGCCCGTGGGCACCGACGAGAACGGGCATATTGTGACCGGCTTTTTTGCCGGGCGCAGCCACCGCATTGTGGCCTGCACCGACTGCAAGCTGCAGCCCGCGTGGATGAACGAGCTGGCCGCCCGCGCCTGTGCGCTGCTGGAGGAGAACGGCATCACTGCCTACAACGAGGAGACCCACACGGGCCGCGTGCGCCATTTGTACATGCGTCAGGGCTGGCACAGCGGGCAGCGGCTTTTGTGCTTTGTGGTAAACGGCAACGGTCTGCCGAACGAGGCGGAAATTTGCGCCACACTGCAAAAAGAGTTTGCCTTAACGACAATTTTGGTCAACCGCAACAGTGAGCGGACGAACGTGATCTTGGGCCGCAGGACCCGCACCGTGCTGGGCCCCGGCGTCATTGAGGACACGCTGGCCGGTGTGCCACTGCGGATGGGTGTGCATGAATTTTATCAGGTCAACACCCCCGCCGCCGAAGTGCTCTACGCCAAGGCGCGGGAGTACGCCGGGCTGAAGCCGGACGATTTTTTGCTGGACCTGTACTGCGGCATGGGCACGATCGGGCTTTCGATGCTGGCGGACTGCAAGCGCTTAGTCGGCGTTGAGGTCGTACCGCAGGCTGTCGAGGGCGCGAAGGAGACCGCTGCACGGCTGGAACTGGACGCGGACAGAGCGGACTTCCGCTGTCAGGATGCCGGTGCAGCCGCCGCCCAGCTCGCCGCCGAGGGTGCGCGTCCCGACGTGATCGTCGTAGACCCGCCCCGCAAGGGCTGCGACGAGGCGACCCTGACCGCCATTGCCGAGATGGCCCCACGGACCGTGGTCATGGTCAGCTGCAACGCCGCAACAGCGGCAAGGGATGCCAAGTGGCTGACCGAGCACGGATATAAAGCCGTGGAGGTCCAGCCGGTGGATCTGTTCCCGAGGACGAAGCACGTGGAGTGCGTGGTGAAGCTGACGCGCGGATAAAAGAAGTGGAGATGTAAAATGGCGATACCTAAGTACAACGAACTATATGACCCCTTCCTTACCGCAATCAGCGATGGAAAAATTCATACTGCTAAAGAAGTTGCCTCTACTGTAGCAAATATTCTTCAGCTTTCCCCGGAAGATTTAGCTGAGCAGCTGCCGAGCCAGCGGCAGACTACGTTTGCCAATCGGTTGAATTGGGCAAAGACCTATCTAAAAAAGGCCGGACTTGTAGATTCACCCAAACGAGGCACCTACATCATCACTACAGCCGGGAGCACACTTCTTCACAGTGACGTCGCCATCACAAACGAATTTTTGGAGAGCAATTATCCATCTTTCGCTGCGTTCGTAAACAGGACTGACGATGTAGATACCGCAAACGACACTGCAAGCATCACACCATCTGATACGCAAACTCCCGAAGAGCAGATGGATGCCCTTCACAAAACAATCAATGATACTCTGGCTGATGACCTGCTTGCCGAAATCATGCAGCAGACGCCTGTATTTTTTGAGCAACTGGTCGTTGACTTGATGAAAGCCATGGATTACGGCGATGGCTTCAAGACAAAATCCAGTGGTGACGACGGCATTGACGGTGTTATACATGAGGACAAACTCGGCTTCAATCTGATTTACATCCAGGCTAAACGTTGGAACCCCGATGTTACCATCGGCAAGCCGGAGATTCAAAAATTTTTCGGTGCCATGATGGGCCCGCCCCGTGTGGAAAAAGGACTTTTCATTACAACTGCTAAATTTTCCAAGGGAGCCAAAGAGTACGCCGATGCACAGCATATTATTCTAGTCGACGGGCAAAAGCTCACTTCCTTGATGATTGAGTGCGGCTTGGGCGTGTCTGTGCAGAAGGTGTACCAAATCAAGCGCATTGACAGTGATTATTTCTCTGATTCACTTTAAACCCACTTTTGTTCAAACTCTATTCCCCGCTTGTTCACGATTTGCCCATATTTGTGTGCCATAATAGTTCGATGAAAACAATGCGGCTTTGCCGCAAAAAGGTGGTTTTTACATGAAAGGCTGGTTTCAGCGGTTTATGGCGGGCCGATATGGGTTCGACCAGTTCGGCGGTTTCCTGTGTATTTCGTCGCTTATCCTTATTGTCATCGGCGCGTGGGTGTCGCCGGTGCTGTACTGGCTGGGGCTGGCGGCCATCGTCTACAGCTATTTCCGCATTTTGAGCCGCAACACCCGCAAGCGGTACAGCGAAAACCTCAAATATCTCTCCTACCAGAACCGCGTTACCACGTGGTTTGGCAAGCAGCAGGTGCGGTTCAAGCAGCGCAAGGACTATCACTATTACCGCTGCCCCCAGTGCGGCCAGCAGCTGCGCGTGCCCCGTGGGCGCGGCAAGATCAGCATCACCTGCCCGAAGTGCGGCCATCAGTTCATCAAAAAGAGTTGACGCGCGATGTTCGGATATGTTACGCTTTACCGTAAGGGCCTGGCAGACGCCGAGATGGACCGCTACCAGGCTTACTACTGCGGGCTGTGCCGGACGCTGGGCCGCCGCTACGGACGCACCGGACAGATGGCATTAAGCTATGACATGGCGTTTGTCGCCATTCTGCTGACAGCACTGTACGACACGCCCACAGCCTTTTCCGAGGGCCGCTGCGTGCCCCACCCACTGAAAAAGCGCCCCCGCGCGGACAACGAGCTGCTGGACTACGCCGCCGACATGACCGCCGCGCTGGCGTACTACAACTTTCTCGATGACTGGCAGGACGATCACCGCCGCGCCAGTCTGACGCAGGCGCAAAAGCTGGAGCCAAGCCTGCCCGCCCTGCGGGAGCGCTGGCCGCGCCAGCTGCAGACCATGGCCGCACAGCTGGACAGGCTGAACGCGCTGGAAAGCGCCGGCAGCCACGATTTGGACGCGCTGTGCAATGCCTTTGGCGCACTGCTGGGCGAGGTGTTCGCCTGCCGCGACGACATCTGGGCCCCGGCGCTGCGCGGCATGGGCAATGGGCTGGGGGCGTTCATCTACCTGATGGACGCCTACGACGATCTGGAAAAGGACAGCCGCCGCGGGCAGTTCAACGCCCTGCAGCAGCTGGCGGACGAGCTGCCGCCCGCCGCCTATGAGCAGCGCTGCCACGAGCTTTTGACCCAGCAGATGGGCCGCTGCGCACAGCAGTTTGAGATGCTGCCGATTTTAAAGGACACCCCGGAGGGGAAGCTATTGTACAACACGATCTATTCCGGCGTGTGGAGCAAATACGCGCTGGTACGCAAGCACAGGGAGGCAAAGCGCCATGACTGATCCATACAGTGTATTGGGCATCACCCCCAGTGCCGACGACGAAACGATTAAAAAAGCCTACCGCAAAAAATGCAAGGAGTACCACCCCGACCTGCACCCCGATGACCCGTCGGCGGAGGAGCACTTTAAAGAGGTACAGGCCGCTTACAGCGAGATCATGCGCATCAAGCAGGGCGGCGGGGCGTCCTACAGTGCTGGCGGGCAGCGCTATGGCAGCAGCCAGAGCGGCTACAGCCAGCAGTATCAGGATCCGTTCAGCGGGGCCGGGTTCGGCTTTGGACCGTTCGGGTTTGGGTATTACAGCACAAGCGGCTCGTCCGGGCGGCAGAGCTACGGCAGCGCTGCCGGTGACCCAGAGCTGCGTGCCGCGGCAAACTACATCCGCAGCGGCTTCTATGAGGAGGCCATGAACACGCTGAACGGCATCCCCACTGCCAACCGCACGGCCCAGTGGCACTACTACGCCGCGCTGGCCAATCAGGGGCTTGGCAACAACATCCGCGCGCAGGAGGAGGCCCGGACGGCGGTCTCGATGGAGCCGAACAACTACGCTTATCAAAACCTGCTGGATCAGCTGCAAAGCCCGGGCCGCAGCTACACAAGCTACCAGCAGCCCTACGCCCAGCCCAGCGGCAGCCCGGGGTCTTTCTGTCTGTCGTTCTGGATGTATTTATTGGTGTGCAATATTTTGAGCTGGTGCTGCTGCGGCGGCAGAGGCGGATTCTTTATCTGCTGATTTACACGTAGGGGCCGGGCATGCCCGGCCCGCGGCTTTCCCGCAGATGGGCGGTTATCTTCAGGCTGTGGGCCGCACATGTGCGGCCCCTACAAAGCAATATAGGAAAAGCGCTGTGACTGTTTGAAAAGGTCACAGCGCTTTTGTTGTTGTTTTGTAGGGGAGGGATTTATCTCTCCCGGGGCGTTGGCGGCGGTGGAAAGGTACGCGGGAGACATGAATGCCTCCCCTACAAGGCGTCTATTTACCCGCATCCGACAATTTACGGGAAATTTTGTAGGGAGGGGTCTTGACCCCTCCAGGGCGTTGGTTTCTGCCGCAGAGCTGCACGGAGCGGTCAAGACCGCTCCCTACAAAGCTGTTTTTACAGCATCCTGTCCAAAAGCGGCATTAAAATTTCTATGTTTTGACAAAACTGCGGGTAGAAGTCGTCGCCGAGCTCGTAGTCGTAGTAGAGGGCACGCTCCATACGCCTGACAGCGGCGGAGAAGCGGGGGTTATCCGTGCCGCCCGCGGCCTGTAACCGGTGGGAAAGCTGCGTGCAGACGATGGCCCAGCGGGCATCCACCCCCGCGCGGTCCAGCACGGCGGAATCCTGCAGATAGTCCTGCAGCGTCCGTGCCTCCCCTGCCCGTGCACCGCAAAGCGGCGTCTGGACGTAATATTCCGTCTGCGCTGTCACCATGTCGATGCTCTGCCCCAGCGGGTAGAGCGCACAGGCCAGCGGGCGCGCGGCGTGGTCAGTAAAAACAAAAGTGGAGAAAGAATTTTTGAAAGTGATGCCGGGCAGCTGATCCGGCACATTTAACCAGGCATTGATGGAACTCGGTGCTATGATATGTGTGCCGAACGGTGCACCGAAGTGTGGGGTGTGTCCGGTGGCAGAATACTGCCAGGCAAGAGTGCATGGAACGGTACTGAATCTTCCGGTGAAAAAGAAAAGACAGGAACGGCGAAAAGAAGAAAAAACTGTTCTGGTATTACGAGACGGTGAACGGGTGGCGATTCGAAAGCGCCCGGCGAAGGGGTTGCTGGCAGGAATGTATGAACTGCCGAATCTGGAAGGATATCTGAGCGAGGAAGAGATTCTAGCATGGGTGGAGAATCAGGATCTTATACCGCTTCAGATCGTGCCATTGATTGATGCAAAGCATATTTTTTCACATGTGGAATGGGATATGAAAGGATATCTGATCCGTGTGGATGAACTGGCACCGAAGCGTGAAGGCCCGGATTCAGCAGACTGGATCTATATTGAACCTTCGGAGACAAGGGAGAAATATCCCATTCCTTCCGCGTTTGCAGTCTATGCGAAGGGATTGAACATGAAACTGGGGGCCCGAGAGAACGATCCCGGACAGTGAACAACAAGATAGTGAAGAAAGGACAGCGATATGAAATTACTTTCCATAGCAATTCCCTGTTACAATTCTGAAAAGTATA
>OGWV01000772.1_pt1 | contig 19962 bp, 20 predicted proteins | sample 1576081 | NCBI WGS metagenome assembly OGWV01 (sample SAMEA3541541, study PRJEB24748) | human gut metagenome | biome: human gut; feature: human-associated habitat; material: faeces | place: China | collected 2012 | reverse complement strand
CTTCTCCGCATAGGTTGTCAGCTGCTCCGCGGATAATACAGGTGGATTGCCCGTCATGTCTGTGGCTTGCAGCTGGTCACCAGCGCTTACTGCTCCTTGCGCAAACAGCACATCACCTGTCGTCTGCTCTAACTCCTGCAGCATCGCGTCTGCATCGAGTACCGGAAGATCCTGTGCATCGGACAACACCTGCAGCATCTCCCGCATACTGTCCGGCTCGGACATATACGCCGTAAGTTCCTCGGTCATCCCGGACAATGCCTGCATCATCGCATGCTGGTTCGTCTGATACTGCTCGAAGCCTGCAATCGTCTGCTCCGTCACCGGAAGCTGCATCTTGTTCATGGATACAAGCGTCTGGATCGACGTATCCGGGTATTTATATGCCTGCTGCAGTACCTTCTGCATGCTGGCACGATCGACCGGCATATTCTCATTTAACAGTGTCTCAGCGATCTGATAGTTCTTGTCCGACGGCGAGAGCTGGTTCTTTTCGAGCAGATCAAAGATCGTCTGATCCTTCATCGCCTGCATATCCGACGCAAGCGGCTGAATCATCACCGTGTTTTCGGAATTCTCCTTTACGAGAAACGCAATCGTATCACCCATATTGAGGTTCACCGCTTCCGCCATCCGCGCCTGCAGCATCATATTTCCATCCATTTGGATCGTCACCTGCGAACCATTCACATCGACGATCCGCCCCGTAAAGGTCTGCCCCTCCTGTGCCTGTGCCAGCGCAGCATTGCCAGACGCCGTCTGCGTATTGTTTGCAGCTACGTTTTCCGGTCTGGCATTTCCTATCGTACCGGTCTGATACCGATTGAATTGAAGATTTCCGTTATCTATATTCATACATATTCCTTAATATACGTTCTTCGATGGATCTCGCAAGGTCCAAGCTTATCAAGACCGGCATAATGCTTCGCACTGCCATAGCCCATATTGCTTGCAAAATCATAGCCTGGATACACCTTATCATATTCTACCATCATACGGTCTCTTGTCACCTTTGCAACGATACTTGCCGCCGCAATACTTGCAGACAGCGTATCTCCCTTGATGATCGGCACCTGCTTGATATCGACCTCCGGGATACGCACCGCATCATTTAATAAAAGATCCGGCTGTACCTTCAGATTCGCGATTGCCATGCGCATAGCCTCGTAAGTTGCCTGTAAGATGTTGATCTCGTCAATCCGTTTCTCTGAGACAACACCAATACCATAAGCAACTGCTTTCTCCCGGATAATATCGTATAAGATCTCCCGTTTCTTTCTTGGCACCTGCTTGGAATCATTCAGATGCAGAAGCATCTCATCCTCCGGCAGTATCACCGCACATGCCACAACCGGACCCGCAAGTGGTCCTCTGCCGACTTCATCTATCCCACATATATATCGGCTTCCCATCGCATGATACTTACGTTCAAACGCAAGCATTTTCTCGGAACGGACATATTCTGCCTCTAACTGCACCAGCTTCTTTTTCGTCTGCTCCACAAGTGTCTGCACCCCGCTTCGAGCATCGGTGCCATAGGTATGTATAAACTGCTGCAGCATCGGCTCATCATCTGGATCGAGTGCCTGATACGCCGCCTTGATCTCCTGTATCTTCATCGTTTCCTACTCCTTTGTTAAATGCAAAATAAGGACTGTGCATATACACAGTCCTATATTGTTATTTAATCAGTCCAAAGCTCTTAAATGGATAGATTCGCAGGACAACCTTCCCGACGATATCCTCCCGGCTGACATTTCCGACATCCGACCATCGGCTATCGATACTGTTGTTCCGGTTATCTCCAAGCACAAAGTACTCGTCCGAACCAAGATAAACATCCGAACCAGCTCGTCCATTGTTCAACATTGTCTCTTTGCCGTAATTCTCCTTGAGCAGCTTGCCGTTAATATAGATATTTCCGTTCTGATCGATACGGACTGTCTCACCCGGCAGACCGATGATACGCTTGACATAAGTCGTGTTCTCATCATAGTTAAAGATCACGACATCAAACCGCTTCGGATCCCCAAATGTATACGACAGTTTATCTACCCACAGATTATCTTTATCCTCCAGTGTCGGATTCATCGAAGAACCATCGACCTTGGAACGACAACCTACAAAGTTCAGGATAAAATAACAGATCAGAACAACGATTCCGATATAAATGATCAGACTCAGAAGCTCCTTCACGATATTAACTTCTTCCGGTTTCTGTGTCTTTTTCTTCTTGCTTTTTCTCTTCTTTTTCTTTTTTAAGATCGGATTTCCTTCTGCGTCATATGCTTCAATCTCCGCAGCTTCCTCTTCCGCCTTTTTCTCGATATCCTCTGCCGTTTCTGTCTCCGGCTTTTTGTCCTCGGATGTTTTTGTTTCCTCTGTCACCGCTTCTGCAGCTTCCGTCTCTACGACATCCGCATTCTTTTTCTTCTTCATCATCTATAAACTCCCTATTCCGGTATCTCCTCCAACGTCATACGTCCCAGTCTGCCGCTTCGAAAATCATCGAATAAAATCGCCGCAGCCTTGTCAAGATCCGGTTCATTTCCTTTTAACAAACATAATCTTGCAACCGCAATCTGCTTCAATATCTCAAAATTCTCAGAATTCTGTATATCAATATCTATATTATACCTGTCTGTCAGAGCATTACAATAATTTATTTTTAAAAAATCTATGAATTTTAAGGCAAGCTCGCTTTTCGTCAGGATTTCATCGTTGATGGAACCGATATACGCCAACCGCAGGCCAATCTCCTGATCATCAAATTTTGGCCACAGAATACCAGGTGTATCAAGAAGCTCCACATCCTTGCCAATGCGAATCCACTGCTTTCCTTTCGTAACACCCGGCTTATTTCCGACCTTCGTGCACGATTTCTTCGCATAGGAATTGATAAATGTAGACTTGCCGACATTCGGAATTCCAACGATCATTGCACGGATTGGGCGGTTGATAATACCACGCTTCCGGTCACGCGCGATCTTCTCCTTACACGCTTCCCGGATCGTATCAGATACCGGCTTCATACCAGAATTCTTCCGGGAGTCCATACTGAGCACGAAGAATCCCTTCGCTTTAAAATACTCTTCCCATTTCGCGGTCTTTCTCGCATCTGCCATATCTGCTTTATTTAGAATCACCATGCGTGACTTGTTCGCAGCAAGATTATCAATATCCGGATTCTTGCTGGATAATGGTGCTCTTGCATCCAGCAGCTCGATCACAATATCAATCAGCTTTATATCTTCCTGCATCATACGCTTGGCTTTCGTCATATGTCCCGGATACCATTGAATATTCATCACTTATTTTACCTTTCCTTTATCGCTGCGCGGGAGAAGGATCGATACGACCTTTCCCTTTATCTCTGTCTTTGCTATATTTCCAACATTCGTATAACGGCTGTCCTCACTGTTATTCACATTGTCGCCCATCACGAAATACTCACTGTCCCCCAGTGTGATCTCATCCTCCGCCACACCGCTAATCTGAATCGTCATTGTAAATGGGACATCGCTGCGTCGTTCTCCATTGATATAGATATCGCCATTTGAGATACGGATCGTCTCGCCCGGTAGACCAACGACACGCTTGATGTCATAATATCCATCGCCATCCACGCGCGAATACGCAATCACATCATACCGCTTCACATCAGATACTTTATATACGATTTTATTGACCAGCACAACCTGTGAATCTGCCAGCGTCGGATTCATCGACGGTCCCACTACCGTCACCGTCTGAAATCCAAACGTCACAATCGCATATCCGACAATCACGGCAACAAACACAAGCAGTATCCAACGCCAAAATGAACGGAAAAACCGTTTGATCTTGGAATTTCGTTTTGATACATATCTCGATAGATTATGCTTATCGTAATAACTTTTTTGTCCTCTACGTCTCAATGCAATCCTCCAGAAAGATACTTCTCTTCATAATAGGAAACCCCCAGATTGAAATGAATCTGGGGGCAAGTTTCCATTGTCTCTGCAAGTATTACTTTACAAGTTCCTTAACCTTAGCCTTCTTACCAACACGATCACGTAAGTAGTTAAGTTTTGCACGTCTTACTTTACCTCTACGAATAACCTCGATCTTCTCGATCGTTGGGCTATGCAGTGGCCAAGTCTTCTCAACGCCAACGCCATTTGAATTCTTACGAACTGTGAATGTCTCACGGTTGCTTCCGCCCTGTCTCTTCAGTACAGTACCTTCAAATGCCTGAACTCTTTCTCTGTTACCCTCTTTAATCTTAGCGTATACCTTAATAGTATCACCTACGTTAAAGTCTGTAACATCCTGCTTCAACTGTGCTGTCTCAATGTTCTTGATGATTTCATTTGCACTTAATGCCATTTGTGTGACCTCCTAAATAATTTAGACGTTCTTAATGCGCATCTGCACCAGAGGACCATCCCTTTTTTCACAACCACATAACTATATCATAGGATAATTGTTCGCGCAAGTTATATTTTCATTTTTTTATAAAAAAATGTACGCAACGACTCAAATCCCAGTTCTTTTGCATGCAAGATCTGTTCCGTGCTGCCAATAAACAGGATTCCATCATCCGCAAGGGCACCGTGGAAATTCTCATATACCTGATCTTTCGCCTCGTCCGTGAAATAAATGACGACATTCCGGCAGACGATCATATGGATATGCTGGAAATACCGGTCCTTGAGCAGATTGTGCTTCTTGAATTCCACGCATTTCTTAATTTCCGGGCTGATTGCATAATGACTGTCATCCACCTTCTTGAAATGCTTGTCTAAGTATTTCTTCGGCAGATCGGACAGGCTCTTCGCCGGATAGACGCCCTCTTTTGCAAAGGCAAGTACATCCTCATCCAGATCGGTCGCAATGATACGGATCTTTGACAACGGAATATACTCTGACAGGATCATGGCGATCGTATATGGCTCGTCACCCGTGGAACATGCCGCACTCCAGATCGTTAAAGTATCTCCATATTTTTTTCGCAGATACGGAATGATCTCCTGATCAAAATTGATCCACTGCTGTGGATTCCGATAAAACTGAGACACATTAATCGTCAGATAACTAACAAAGGTACGAAGTAGACCTTCGTCCTGCTTCATACCTTTGTAAAAACTTTCAAATCCGTCAAACCCTTTGCGGGCGATCAGAGATTCTATTCTTCTTTTCATCTGGCGTTCTTTATAAAGGTCTAAGTTGATATCGGTCAGTTTATACACATCCCGCTTAAACTCTTCATATTGATATGCCATGCTTACTCCTCTTCAGAAGCCTCCTGTGCATCATCTAAGGCACGAATGCTCAGGCTGATCTTCTTCTCAGCAGCCTTGAAATCTACAACCTTTGCTGTGATCTCCTGACCTACCTTCAGAACATCCTCTGGCTTCTCTACACGCTCCTTAGAGATCTGGGAAACATGAAGGAGTCCATCTACACCTGGCTCAAGCTCTACGAATGCACCAAAGCTTGCAAAACGTACAACCTTACCTGTTACAACATTGCCGATTGCATACTTGTCAGCAGCCTTTACCCAAGGATTCTCATCCTCGAACTTCATGCTGAGGGCAATCTTCTCACCGTTGATATCCTTGATGAATGTCTTAACAACATCGCCAACCTTAACAACGCTGCTTGGATCATTGACTCTGCCCCATGACATCTCAGAGATGTGAAGGAGTCCGTCTGCTCCGCCAAGATCGATGAATGCACCGAAAGATGTTACGTTCTTAACTGTTCCTTCTACTACATCGCCAACCTTGATATTCTCAAATAACTTCTTAGCAAGCTCTGCCTTCTTAGCAACAAGAAGCTGCTTTCTGTTACCGATCACTCTACGCTTCTTAGGGTTGAACTCTGTCAATACGAATTCAACATCCTGATCCTGATACTTTGTGAGATCCTTCTCAAATGTATCAGATACGAGGCTTGCAGGAATGAATACCTTGCACTCATTTACAACGACATTCAAACCGCCGTCAACAACCTGTGTTACCTTACCTGTAAGAACTTCACCGTTGTTGTATGCTTCCTCTAACTTGTCATAAGACTCATCTGCAGCAACTCTCTTGTATGAGAGGAGAACCTGTCCCTCGCCGTCGTTTGTCTTAATAACCTTAACCTTGATTGGATCTCCAACCTTTACAACAGTTGTAAGATCTAAGTTTGGAGTACTTGAGTACTCATTTCTGGTAACGATACCGTCAGCCTTGTACTGGATATCTACGATGATTTCCTCTGGCTTAACAGCGATAACCTTTCCTTCAACTACGCTTCCAACCCGAATCTTGTTACCATTCTCTTCGGACTGCTTCAACAATTCTTCAAAACTTAATTCTGACATACTGTCATGAACCTCCTTAATAATATAATTTGGGGTAGATGCCCCAGCTGTAATACCTACCCTCTTAGCGGATTCAATAACAGTTAAATCCAAGTCAACGAGTGTCTGAATATAGTAAGTATTTTCGCATTCTCTGCGACAGATCTCATACAGCTTCTGTGTATTCGAACTGCTCTTACCACCAATCACTATCATGGTATCAACATCAGCTGCAAGCGCTCTTGCTTCTCTCTGTCGTTCCTCGGTAGCATTACATATGGTATTATAAACAATGACATTATATCCTTTATTTCTAAAAAATTCAACTATATCTTTAAATTTTACGTCATTAAATGTCGTTTGCGCGACAATATACACATTTTTATCAAGAAAATCAAGCTTTTTTTGTGCCTGTTCCACGGAATTAACGATAATTGGCTCCCGGACACACCAGCCGCGGATGCCACATACTTCCGGATGATTTTCGTCACCGACAATCACCACACAATGTCCCTGCTCAGTTTCCTCCTGTACGATACGGTGAATTTTTTTCACGAACGGACACGTTGCATCGACGATTTCAAACCCAAGCTGTTCCAGCTTTTTATAGGCATCCCGCCCGATGCCATGTGATCGGATCACGATTTCTTTTGCATCGTCCTCTCTGCCGTCATGGGCAAGCATGGCATCAATATCTTCTTCCGAAAGCACATGCACACCCTTTCGTTCCAGATCAGAAACAACCTCCTCATTATGAATGATCGGACCATAGGTATAAACCTTTTTTGCATTTCCGACCTGATCGTAGACGAGATTCACCGCCCGCTTGACGCCGAAACAAAAGCCTGCAGATTTTGCAATCTTTATCTCTCTCATAAATGCAGATCTCCTATCCTTTTCCTACTGTGGAATCCTGCGAATGATCTCTGCCACAACTTCGTCAATCGTAAGCGCGGAAGAATCCAGATAATACGCATCCTCCGCCTGCGTAAGCGGTGCAATCTCCCGGTGCATATCCTGATAATCTCTTGCCTCGATATCACGCTTGATTTCTTCCAGATCCGCCGGCATATGTTTCTCCACAAGTTCCTTGTACCGTCTGTCGGCTCTTGTATCCACCGATGCAGTCAGATAGATTTTCAGTTCCGCATTTGGCAATACAAATGTACCGATATCTCTGCCATCCATCACGACATCCTGTGTGGCTGCAAGATTTCTCTGCAGGTCTAACAGCTTATCACGGACTGCCTGCTTGGTTGCCACCTTCGATGCCATGTTGCCGACTGCCTCCTGGCGGATCTCCTTCGATACATTTTTACCATTCAGATATACCTGCTGTTCGCCAGCCTCATATTTAATCTCAACCTGAATCGCTGCGAGTGCCTCAAGCACAGCGGCTGCATTCTCTGCATCAACACCCTCATTCATAAAATACAGACCGATTGCTCGATACATCGCACCGGTATCCACATAGATATAGCCTTTTTCCTTTGCCACACGACGTGCGATTGTGCTTTTTCCGGCGCCTGCCGGTCCATCAATTGCAATATTCATATTCTTTGTTCCTCCAAATAGATTTCTATATTATTATTCTGAAAGCAGCACCGTTGCAGCAGTCGCCCATGCAATCTGCAAATTAAATCCGCCAGTCAGTGCATCAACATCCAGCACCTCGCCGATAAAATAAAGTCCCAGAATCTGTTTTGCTTCCATCGTCTTCGGATTGATCTCCTTCACGCTCACGCCACCCCTAGTGATGATTGCTTCCTCATAGCCGCGCGTGCCTACCACATGCAGCGTAAGCTTCTTCATACAAGCAATGAGTCGTTCCCGTTCTTCCTTCGTTACAGCGTTCACCTGCTTAAACGGATCAATCTCCGCAAGCTCTATCATAACTGGAATCAGATTCTTTGGCAACAGTTCATCGAGTGCATTGCGCACCTGTTTGTTCTTCGCCGCGTCGAAATCCCGCAGGATACGTGCGTCAAGCTGTTCTATAGTAAGTGCCGGTTTCAGGTCGATCTCTACCCAGATTGGTTCCCCTTTCGCTTTGCCTGTATACGCCGATGCGGAAAGCACAAGTGGTCCGCTGATACCGAAATGCGTAAACAGCATTTCGCCCTGTTCCTGATACAAAAGCTTGTCTTTGTTTTTCTTTTTTGTATAGCACGACAATGTGACGTTCCGAAGCGAAAGTCCCATCAAGTTGCGGCAGAAATCCTCTTCGATCTCAAATGGCACAAGCGATGGCTGGCATTCTGTCACCTGCAGTCCAAGATCTCTGGCAAACTGTAAGCCATCTCCGGTTGATCCGGTTCGCTCATAGGAAAGTCCCCCGGTTGCCACGATCACCGCATCAAAGCGTTCCTGTTTTTTCTGTCCTTTTTCATCCTTCACACAGACACCAGCTGCGTGTGTCACATCCTGCACCTGTTCCGTCAGAATCTGTGTCACAGTGTGGTTAAGGCAGATTGTTACGTTCTGCTTTTTTAACGCCTGCTCCAGCGTCTTGATCACATCCGAAGAATGATCCGATGCCGGGAATACCCGGTTTCCGCGTTCAGTCTTTAATTCCAGTCCATTTTGCTCAAAAAACTGCATCACATCCTGTGCATTACAATTATAAAATGCACTATACAAAAACTTTGGATTTGTCACCACATGTTTCATCAGCTCTTCCACTTCACAATTGTTTGTCAGATTGCATCTGCCTTTTCCTGTGATGAACAGCTTCTTGCCAAGTTTTTCATTTTTTTCATATATTGTCACGGAGTGCCCTGCCTGTGCAAGCATAACTGCTGCATACATACCGGCAGCGCCTCCACCTATGATAGCTGCTCGCATTATCTCTCAAACCTCTTCAAATCCGACTTTTTCATGATAATCAGCAACGGCTCGTCCGCCTTTAATGGCGTATCCGGATCCATAGCGATATTGAATTCATCATTCTGGATCACAGCGACAACATTGATTTTATATTCTTTTCTAAGATTCAGCTCCCGCAGATTCTTACCAACCCACTCCGCACGTGGAAGAATCTCCACAAGGCTCGTGCTGTCCGACAGGTCAAAATAATCGACAAGATGTTCTGAGATCAGTTTGTGCGACAGACGGATTCCGGATTCTTTCTCCGGAAAAACAACCTGGTCTGCGCCAACCCGCTTCAGAATTTTCTCCATCATCTCATCCTTTGCCTTTGCAATTACCTTTGGCACGCCAAGTTCCTTTGCAGACATCACGCACATAATGCTGGAATCTAAGCTGTCAGCCATCGCCACAACTACCGCATCCATGTTCGAGATACCTGCCTCTCTTAGTGCATCCATATCACAGACATCCAGACTCATGGCACAAGTCACACTGTCCGCAATCTCATTTATAATTTCTGGATTTCCATCGATTGCAAGCACATCCGCGCCGTTTTTATACAATTCTGTTGCAATGCTTTTCCCATACCGTCCAAGACCGATAACCGCGATCGATTTATTCATATATTTCATTCCTCCTACCCTACAATAATTTCCGCATCCGCATATTTTACAGAGTTGTGGTTTGTCGCACGCTGTCCGAAGAACATGAACATCGTGATTGGTCCCACTCTGCCAAGATACATACATACTATGATAATCACTTTTCCAATCACATTCAGCCCCGGAGTCACGTCCCGTGACAACCCGACTGTTGCGATTGCACTTGTCACTTCGAAGACACCATCCGACAGGGAAAGTGGATTTGTCGCCAGAAGCAGAACAGAAAACAAAATCAATGTGCCAAAACCGATAACTGTCACAGCCAGCGACCGACGGACAATAGATGTCGGGATTGTTTTTTTAAATGCGACCGTCTCTTTGCGTCCCTGTACTACAGCCAAAACTGCAAACACAAGTGTCGCAGCCGTCATCGTCTTGATGCCACCGGCAGTTCCGACCGGCGAACCACCAACAAACATGATTACACAACTCACAAGTACCGTCGGCTCTGTCAATCCTTTCTGGCTGATTGATGCAAATCCAGCTGTTCGGAGTGTCACAGACTGAAAAAATGCATTGAGCATTTTCTTTCCAAGTGACATATTTCCGAGCGTGAGCGGGTTGTTACATTCAAATAGAAATGTGACAACCATGCCGGATAAAATCAATGCAAATGTCATCATCAATATGATTTTTGTATGTGTATTGAATCGACGCCAGATATCACGGGCCGGTATCTTTTTTGCACGCACGTTTGAAAGCACATCTACCACATCCCACCAGACAACGAATCCAAGTCCACCACAGATGATCAGAAACGACGACGTGAGCAGTACAAGCGGGGAATCCGCATACGTCATCAGACTGTCCGGTCCAATGATATCGATTCCTGCATTGCAAAACGCTGAAATCGCATTGAATACAGAATACCAGATTCCATGCGCCACACCAAACTGTGGGATAAACGCAAACATATATAAGACCGCGCCTAACATCTCCACAATCACAGTTCCTTTGATCACTCGTTTTATAAATACAACCATGCCCTGCATCGTACTTAATCCAAAAGCATCCTGAATCATCATACGATTGCGCAAGGAGAATTTTCGATTCATAAGCAGCATAACAAATGACGTCAATGCCACAATCCCAAGTCCCCCGAGCTGTATCAGCGCGAGAATTACAATCTTACCAAATAATGTCCAATACGAAAAGGTCGGAACAACTACAAGCCCCGTCACGCAGACGGAGGTTGTCGCAGTAAATAACGCCGTCAGAAAATCGGATTTTCCCGACACCGTCGCAACCGGAAGCGTCAGCAAAACCGCGCCGGTCAGAATCGCAAGCAGAAAGCCAAGCAATATCTTTGATGTCGTCCGCATCTGCCGCCTTAATTTCTTTTCATTTTTTTCCGCTACATCCATATTTTTTCTCCACACTTATATCTTTTATTGCAGATAATTGCGAAACACGTAATTGTATATCGCAATTACCTGCTCTATATTATGAAAGAATAAGGCGGAGAAAAAGCTCTCCGCCTTTTGATATCTTTTATCCTGGCTTATTATACCGGATATGTCTTATTCTCTGTATTTGCTGCTGTTACATCCACACCTGTCTGCTGCGCTTCTCTGTACTTGAAGAATTCTGTTGCAACCTGTGGGAACAATGCATAAGAAAGAACATCCTCATCCTGCTGCTTGTACTGCGCCATTTCCTTCTCGAACTTAGCGAGAGATGGCTCTAAGTCATCTGCCGGACGATATGTGATAGGCTCCTTCATTCCAAGGCTGTCAAGTGCCTTCTTCTGGATCTCTGCATTTACAGGCACAGTTGTTCTACCGTACTTACCAACGAGCATATCCTTTGCCTCTTTTGTAAGCGTCTTGTAACGCTCACCCATAACGACGTTCAATACAGCCTGTGTACCAACGATCTGTGAAGATGGTGTAACAAGCGGAATCTCACCAAAGTCTTTACGCACGCGTGGAATCTCTTCGAGTACTTCATCGTACTTATCCTCTGCATGCATCTCCTTCAACTGGGATACCATGTTGGAAAGCATACCACCCGGTACCTGATAAAGCAGAGTCTTGATGTTAACGCCCATTACCTTTGGACTAAGCAGTCCGGACTCCAGCCACTGCTCACGAAGTGGGCGGAAGTAATCAGCGATCTCAGCAAGAAGGTTCTGATCGAATCCAGGATCGAACTCTGTACCCTCGAATGCCTTTGCCATAACCTCTGTTGCAGGCTGTGATGTACCCATAGCAAGTGGTGACATTGCTGTATCAATAATGTCACATCCAGCTTCGACTGCCTTCATGTATGTCATGGAAGCAACACCGGATGTGTAATGTGTATGAAGCTGAATCGGAAGCTTTGTACCTTCCTTCAAAGCCTTTACAAGCTTCGTAGCCTCGTTTGGTACAAGAAGTCCGGCCATATCCTTGATACAGATAGAATCTGCACCCATCTCCTCGATCTGTCTTGCCATGTTCTTCCAGTAATCCATTGTATAAGCATCACCAAGTGTGTATGAAAGTGCAACCTGTGCATGTCCATTTTCCTTGTTTGCTGCCTTTACAGCTGTCTCAAGGTTACGGATATCATTCAGACAGTCAAAGATACGAATGATATCAATACCGTTTGCGATACTCTTCTGTACGAAGTACTCTACAACATCATCCGAATATGGGCTGTATCCAAGGATATTCTGTCCACGGAACAGCATCTGAAGCTTTGTATTCTTGAATCCGTCACGGAGCTTACGAAGTCTGTCCCATGGATCCTCTTTCAGGAAACGGAGACAAGCGTCGAATGTGGCACCACCCCAGCACTCTACGGAATGGTAACCAACTTTATCCATTTTATCAATAATTGGCAACATCTGCTCTGTTGTCATACGAGTTGCAATCAAAGACTGGTGTGCATCTCTCAGCACAGTTTCGGTAATCTTTACCGGTTTCTTTTCTTCTGCCATTAGTCTGACCTCCTAAATTCTCTATACTATACACCAAAGATTGCGAGGAATGTTCCGGCTGCAACCGCAGTACCGATAACACCTGCAACGTTTGGTCCCATGGCGTTCATCAAAAGGAAGTTTGTAGGATCTGCCTCTGCGCCAACCTTCTGTGATACACGTGCTGCCATAGGAACGGCAGATACACCCGCAGAACCGATCAGCGGATTTACCTTACCGTGCGTTACCTTGCACATAATCTTACCGAACAATACACCTGCCGCTGTACCAAACGCAAATGCGATCAGACCAAGCAATACAATTTTCAATGTACTTGTCTTCAGGAATGCTTCTGCACTTGTCGATGCACCTACGGATGTACCAAGCAGGATAACAACGATGTACATCATTGCATTACTTGCTGTCTCTGTCAACTGCTTAACAACACCACTCTCACGGAACAGGTTACCGAGCATCAGCATACCAACCAGCGGAGCTGTTGTAGGAAGAATCAATACAACAACTAATGTAACGATGATTGGGAACAGGATCTTCTCCATCTTTGATACTGGACGGAGCTGAGCCATCTTAATCTTTCTCTCCTTCTCTGTTGTAAGGAGCTTCATGATAGGTGGCTGGATAACCGGTACCAGTGACATATAAGAATATGCGGCAACTGCAATCGGTCCCATCAGAGTTCCACCCATTCCAAGCTTACCAGCCAGGAAGATAGATGTAGGGCCATCGGCACCACCGATGATAGAGATTGCTGCTGCTTCCTTTCCGTTGAATCCCATCAGGAATGCAAGGAAGTATGCAGCATAAATACCAAACTGAGCGGCTGCACCAAGCAGGAAGCTCTTCGGGTTCGCAATCAACGGACCGAAGTCTGTCATGGCACCAACACCCATGAAGATGAGGGAAGGCAAAATACTCCACTCATCCAACAAATAGAAATAATGTAACAATCCACCATCAGCAATGATATCCGGGAACATGTTAACCAGGAACATACCGAAGGAGATTGGAACCAAAAGCAACGGCTCGAAGCCTTTCACGATTGCAAGATACATGAACACACATGCAATGAGAATCATTACATAGTGCTTCCATGTCAGGGTTGCAAATCCTGTCTGGAGAGCCAGATTTTTAAATACATCTGCAAAACTACTCACTTATGTTTACCTCCTGTTATTGTAGGAACCAGTTACTTACGAACTCTGATTAGTTCAAAGTAGCCAATACGTCGCCTGCCTCTACTGCATCACCTGCAGAAACGTTGATGCTTGCAACTGTTCCGTCTTCTGGAGCTACCACATCATTTTCCATCTTCATAGCCTCAAGGATCAGGATCACATCACCCTTCTTTACGGCTGTACCAACGCCTGCCTTTACGTTCAGGATCTTACCTGGCATTGGAGCTGCAACCTCGATAGAGCCTGCTGCGGCTGGAGCTGCTGGAGCTGCCGGAGCTGGTGCTGCGGCTGCAACTGGTGCTGGAGCTGCTACGGCTGCCGGAGCTGCACCTGCGCCTAATTCTTCTACTGCTACATCATAAGCTGTACCATTTACAGTGATTCTATAATTCTTCATGTTAATTTCCTCCTAATATATCAATTATTTTCTTGCACGACGAATCGAACGTACAACGAGTTTATCTTTACTTACTGCACCATTGCCTGCCTGTCCCTCAGCAGCATAAATAGCGGCTGTGATAACGGCTACAAGCTCTGCATCGTTCATCAGATTGCCTGCGGCTGGTGCCGGTGTAGCAGCCTTTGCTGGTGCTGCCGGCTTGCTCTCTTCCTTCTTAAGATCTTCGATCTTCGGCTTCTTTGCGAAAAGTGCCGGAAGGAATTTGAACAGTGAAATAATAAATGAGATGAAAATCAAAACTACAAATACAGTACCCATACCGAGCAATGTATTCATACCTGCCTGCTTCATCAGCTCTGCCTTAGAGTATACGGCTGAAACAACCATTTCCTCTGGAAGATACTGATATACGCCCTGCATCTCATTGTCGATGCCCTGCTGTACAACATCGTCTACACTTGAATAGTAACTGCCATACTGGGAGAAGAACTCCTCTTCTGAGCCATAGTACATCGCAATTTCCTGACGGACTGCATCTGCATTGTATGTCTGCTTTGCCTGATCCAGCTTGATGTAGTAATCTGGATTCTCAACAAACTTTACAGTTACTTCCACATCTCTGTTTGCTGCCTTGTTTGTAACAGTTACCGATACAGAGTCTGCGGCATTCTCAATCTTGTAATTGACATCATTTAAATCCATGCCAACACCGTTGATATAAGGAGAGAAATCCTGGAATTCTCCAACCTTATCGGTCTCCTGTGCCTGCTTGATACCCTTTACTGCGGACTGCTCGAATTCGGTTCCATCCTGAATATAATAATCAGCATATTCATCGCTCACGTTCTGATACTGGTTGAACAGATACATCGTGTCGATGACGATCTGGCTGTCATCATAGTCAAACGGCTTTTCAACCTCATTGCTGCAGGCAGTCAAGGAAAACATCATAGCTAACATGGAAATCAGAATTAATAATTTTTTCTTCATTTCATTGTCACCTTTCCTTATACTGCTCCGTGCTTCTTATATGGTCTTTCCTCGTTCTTTGTGCTAAGCATATCAAACGCAGCGATCACACGCTTTCTTGTTGCATCCGGCTCGATAATATCATCGATATATCCACGCTTTGCTGCTGCAAGTGCGCTTGACTGAAGCTCTGTATAAGCTTTCTTCTTCTCTGCAATGAATGCAACCTTATCAGCTGCCTCTGCAATTTCCTTCTCGTACATGATCTTGACAGCCATCTCTGGATCCATCGTACCAATCTTTGCACATGGCCATGCGTATACCATATCTGCGCCGATTGCCTTGGAGTTCATGATCGTGTAAGCAGTTCCAAACGCATCGCCCATCACAACGGTTACCTTAGGTACTGTTGCATCTGCAAATGCGTATGTGAGCTTGGCTGCTGCATCTGCGATTGTTCTCTCGTTTGATACAGTTGCTACAAATCCCTTTGCATTTACAAGTGTCAGTACAGGGATGTTGAATGCGTCACAGAACTTCACGAAGTCTGCTGCGATATAAGCACCGCTTGTAGAGAGAAGTTCTCCACCGTCAGCTGCCTGGTTGGCTACACAACCAACTGTCGCACCGTTCAACTTGATCAGTCCAAGAACCATGTCCTTTGCATAATCTTTCTTCACTTCTACGAATACATTGTTATCTGCGATGTTCTGAAGGACAGCTCTTGCATCCTTTGCAAATCCATCGAGATTTGGAATGATACGGTTCAGATCGTCTGTACAATCGGACTCTGCATCTTCCATGTTGTTGTCAGGGAGCATATCCACAAGGCTTCTGATGTTTGCAAGTGTTGTTGCATCATCCTCGAATACACCATCTACGAGAGAAGAATTCTCGCTAAGGTAAGCGGCAGATGCTGTATCAAGCTTTGCCTGATAGTTTCCATCCAGTGCATTTGGGCTGTTTACGAATAACTTTCCGCCCTCTGCTGTCATAAATGTAAAGTCTGTAAGTGTTGGAATAAGCGCTGCTCCACCACCGCATGTTCCAAAAATTGCAGTAATCTGTGGGATTACTCCTGACGCAAGTGTCTGCTTCAGATAAACCTCGCCGAATGCATTAAGTGCATCGGTTGCCTCCTGCAAACGAAGTCCCGCACAATCGATCAAACCGACTACCGGTGCGCCTACCTTCATAGCCATGTCATAAATCTTCGCAATCTTCTTTGCGTGCATCTCACCGATTGCACCACCAAGAACGGTTGCATCCTGGCTGTATACATACACCAGTTTTCCATTGATGACACCATATCCAGTAATAACACCGTCTTTTGGAGTATCATTTTCCTGCATGTTGAAGTCCGTATTTCTAGCTGTTACATATGCACCAACTTCAACAAAGCTCGCTTCGTCAAGCAAAGAAGAAATTCTGTCACTTGCTGACAATGTAAGTTTGTTACTCATTTTAAGCCCTCCACTTTTATTTATTATGGGTTTTCTGATTAGAAACCCAATTTCTTCCGATTGTAATTGTAAATCTTTTTCCGCCTGAAATCAAGTCAAAATCACATTCTTTGTCACAGTTTTGCAATAAAAAAGAAAAATCTGCAAAAAGCCTTAAACATTTATGTTCCATCCGCTTTTTACAGATTTTTAAAGCCACTCTTATTTTGTTTCAGAAAGCACGTTTTTATTCTTTACCAGATAGTCGATCAGGGAGATGATCGTCAGCGCCAGCGCCAGATAGATCAGTACATTCTCAATGATATGTACCGTGCTTCCACCGAAGTCGCAAATCAGTAAGATTACCATGAACATCTGGCAGACCGTCTTGATCTTGCCCCACCAGCCAGCAGCGATCACGATGCCGTTATCCGATGCAACCAGACGAAAACCGCTGATGATAAACTCTCTTGCAATAATCACAATTACAACCCACGCCGGAATCCGGTCCAGATCGATCAGCGCGATCATGGCTGAACAGACAAGCAGTTTATCTGCAAGTGGATCCATGAACTTGCCAAAGTCCGTAATCAGGTTATACTTTCGTGCGATTTTTCCATCCAGCATATCCGTGAGACTTGCCAGACAGAATAACGCAAGTGCAATCCATTTTCCTCCCGGAATGCCAGGCACCATCAGGGCTACTAAGAAAAATGGTATCATGATCATTCTAAGTATCGTTAATTTATTCGGCAGATTCATCGACAATCCCTCCTATCATATCATATGGTCCTACCTCATTGATCCGGACATCTACAATCTGTCCGGACATCAGTTCATAATCACAGTTCACAAACACCAGCCCGTCCACGCCCGGTGCATCCCGATATGTCCGTCCGACATAAACATCATCGTCAGAAGAATATCCCTCGATAATGACCTGCATGATCTTCCCGACAAATGTCTCGTTTTTATCCAAGGAGATCTCCTGCTGCAGCTCCATGATTTCATTACGCCACTGCTCCGCTGTCTCTTCATCGATCTGGTTCTCAAATGTCGCTGCCGGTGTTCCATCTTCTCTGGAATACGTAAATACACCAACCCTGTCAAGCTCCTGTTCATCTAAGAATGCCATCAGTGCCTCATGCTCTTCCTGTGTCTCGCCAGGAAATCCTGCAATCAGGGAAGTACGGATTGCGATATCTGGGGCTGCTTCCCGCAGCTTTCCAATCACCGCTTCGATGCTTGCACGATCTGTGCGCCTGCCCATCCGCTTCAAGATTGCATCCTCGCTGTGTTGCATCGGCATATCAATATAATGCAGAAGCTTCGGCTCCTCCTTGAAGCAGTCGATCAGTTCGTCATAGATTTCCTCCGGATAACAGTACATCAGGCGAATCCATTTGATTCCATCGATCTTCGCAAGCTCACGGACTAACACATGCAGCCGTTTCTCCCCGTACAGATCTTTACCATAGCAGGTTGTCTCCTGTGCGACAAGCACCAGCTCCTCGATGCCCTGCGATGCCATATATTCTGCTTCCTTTAAAAGCTGTTCCATCGGCACACTCCGGTAATGTCCGCGGATATGTGGGATGACACAGTAGGTACAGAACTTGTCGCAGCCGTCTTAAAATTATACGGGTTCTTTGCCACTTCGTCAAGCAGCTCTGCCTGATAAGAATTTCCTTCCACATCCTCAAAAGTATAACAGGTCGTATCGGATGAGGACTTTTTCACCTGCTCTTCATTCTCTGCGGCATCCGCAGCTTCTTTCCAGCCTTTTGTGCCTGCTTCTTTTTCCGCATCACCTGCTTTACAGGCCTCGAAAGAAAGCAGCAGAAAGAAGAGGAGCAGCACCCCCGCTCTGATCTTTTTTATCATTCTCTACACTCCATCTTTATTTTCAGCCTTAATCTTTATTTTACCACTACAGACGGCTTTTGCAAATACCCCATACCTGCAACAACGGAACTTCTTTTGTCCTCGCCTCTGCACGTTATCCTGCTGCCATTGAACTGATCATAAGTAACTATGGACTTACCTGTTCCATCATAGCCTTCTCAGGAGGACTGATCCTGGACGAAAACCGTTCTGTTCTTTATGAAAAAGGCTTCACAGCAAAGGACGCGGCTTCTGTGATTCAATATATTGAATCACAGGATTTTGACCTGACATGGAATCTTTATACCCGATCTGACTGGATTGTAAAAGATCCCTCAGACCCAAGAGTCCTTTTTTATCACAGCAGACAATGATCAGGATGGAATTGCACTGGCACTGAAGCAACTGGATCTCTGAAAGTTCTCATATATGACACTTGACATTTCTCTTTCTTCGTTTTAATATACTATTCATATATGATTAGTATGTTTATAAAGGAGTTGACGTTATGAATATTTTATGTTTTGGAGATTCAAATACTTATGGATATCGCCCTGACGGATCAGGACGCTTTGATGCAGATACCCGTTGGACCGGTCTGCTTCAGAAAAAGCTTGGAACCAATGACCGTATTATTGAAGAAGGTCTCTGTGGAAGAACTACCGTCTTTTCCGATGAATTGCGGGAAGGCCGCCGTGGACTGGATACGATCGGTATTCTCCTGGAAAGCCATGCCCCTGTGGATCTGCTCATCCTGATGCTCGGAACCAATGACTGCAAGACCCGTTACAATGCCTCTGCCGGCACGATTGCCAAGGGACTGGAACAGGTCATCACCAAAGCTCAGAAAAGTTCTTCCCACCCTTTTCGTCTTTTCGTGATCTCACCGATCCTCCTTGCTCCGGGTGTCGGCGATCCTGGATTTGACCCGGAATTTAATAAAGGTTCTGAGCTTGTCTCTCAGAACCTTGCCACTGAATATAAAAAAATTGCTGTCCGGTATCACGCTGATTTTCTCGATGCTGCCTCTGTTGCCAATGCCAGTGAAACCGACCGTCAGCATCTGGATGCTCTGGGGCATCGGCTTCTGGCTGAAGCAATCTATAAAAAGATCACCACTTAATCAATGGTTTTTGGGAGAACTTGATTGCAATTTAAACGACATAGCTTTGGAAATCAGCAACTTACTCAGCCTCGAAACGGATTTATTTGCAAATCAGGTATAACTGCAAAAAATCCTTGCAAAAAAAGATGTAACCCCATAATCGGGATTACACCATTTTTCTTACCTCATTTTGTATAGTATAC
>OGWV01000758.1_pt1 | contig 20184 bp, 10 predicted proteins | sample 1576081 | NCBI WGS metagenome assembly OGWV01 (sample SAMEA3541541, study PRJEB24748) | human gut metagenome | biome: human gut; feature: human-associated habitat; material: faeces | place: China | collected 2012 | reverse complement strand
ACACTGTCCGCAAAGAGCACAGTCGGCTTCTTTAATATTTCTTCCAAGAGATACATTAACGGTAGTACGGGAACCAGTTTTGGCGATATCCCATACTTTTAAAGACTGTACTTTATCACAAATCTGGATACAGCGCATACATTTGATACATTTGCTCTCGTCACGGATAAGAGGGAAGTCCATAGGCCACTTCTCTTCTGTAATGTGTTGTTTGAAAGTACCACTTCCGAATTCAAGGTCGTTGGCAACTTTCTGAAGCTGGCAGTTTCCACTTCGAACACAGGTAGGGCAGAAGCAGTTGTGCTGTGAGAGAATCAGCTTAATATTGATTCGGCGGGCATCACGTACTTTTGGGGAGTTTGTGTAAATCTCCATTCCTTCTTTTACTGTATTGTTACAGGAAGTGACGAGCCTTTCGATACCTTTTATTTCCACAACGCAGACACGGCAGGCACCGATTTCGTTGATATCTTTTAAATAACACAAAGTAGGGACAATCATTTTTGCCTCTCTGCAGGCTTCTAAAATCGTAGTTCCCTCTTCAACGGAGATAGGAACGTCATTTATCTTAATATTTACCATTCTTCAACTCGTCCTCCTTTAAATACTCCATAACCAAAACGGTCACAGCGCAGGCAGCGGTGTGCTTCCTGATTGGCCTCTTTGCAGGTCATGCCGTTCTCCACGATATTGAAATCCTTTTTACGCTCTGTAGTATTTCTTTCCATCATAGTAACACGTCCGCAAGGTGTCTTGTTCTCAATACGAGGTTCTGGAACAACAACGCCGCTTTCAATCTTATGATTGAATCCGAGGTAGTTGTCGATGTTGGCAGCCGCTACTTTTCCGGCTGCGATAGCACGGATAACGGTAGCAGGTCCGGTTACACAGTCTCCGCCGGCAAATACACCATCTTTTTCCGCAATAGAGCTATCCTTCTGTGCTAAGAAGCGTCCACGCTTTGCAGGGATGCCTGCACGTTCAAATGGTTCAGAAACGATATCCTGTCCGATTGCAACGATAACAATATCACAAGGGATATGTATAGGTTCTCTTCCGGAATTTGCAGGAGAAGGACGACCGCCAGTAATCAGGCCGATAATCTTAGGGTCAGCAACCATAGCAGTTACATACCCTTTTTTATTTGTTTCGATTGCCTGAGGGGCATGGAGTTCAAGAATCTCTGCACCCTCTGCGATAGCAGCCTCGATTTCGTCCATGAGGGCAGTCATATCAGCCTTTCTGCGTCGGTACATAACACTAACGTTTTTAGCACCAAGACGGATAGCAGAACGGGTAGCGTCCATAGCCACGTTACCACCGCCGACAACGATAACATTTTTGCCTGTAAAATCAGGTGGATTTCCATCTCCGATATCACGCAACATCTGAATAGCGGAAATAACACCCTTAGCATCTTCGCCAGGAATACCAAGCTTCTTATCTGTATGTGCACCGATAGAAATATAAACTGCATCGTAGTTTTCTTTTAACATCTTAAAGGAAATCTCTCCATCTCCATCACCGATGCAGGTATTCATCTTTGTCTCAACACCTGTAGCAAGAATGTTCTGAATATCTTCAGCAAGACGCTCTTTTGGGAGACGGTAGTTAGGAATACCATAGTAAAGCATTCCGCCGAGTTCTTTTCTCTGTTCGAAAATAGTACACTGATGTCCCATCTGCTGTAAATAGTAAGCAGCACTTAAACCAGAAGGACCGCCACCGATGATAGCAACTGTTTTACCAGTAGGTTCGCAGCATTCTGGAGGTGGCACAAGACCACAGTGGTCAGCGGCGTAACGCTTGAGCCCGCGGATATTTACCGCATCATCCACGAAGTTACGACGGCACTTTGTCTCACAAGGATGTTCACATACGAGTGCACAGGAAGTAACAAATGGGTTATCTTTACGGATTAACTTAACAGCATCTGCATAACGTTCATCTGCGATAAGAGAAATGTAACCAGGAACGTCAACACCGGCAGGACAAAGAGCAACACAAGGAACCGGCTGTTCCAGATGACAGGAACAATGTCCGTTCGTGATGTGTTCAATGAAATCTTCACGAAAACCTTCTAATCCTTTAAGAACCATTCTTCCGGCCTCATAACCAATGGCACAGTCGGCACTGTCATAAATGGCTTTTGCAGTACGTTCAATTAAACTAAGTGTTTCTAAAGTGGCTTTTCCATCCAGTACATCTTCTAACATATCTTCAAGAACGCCCAGGCCGATACGGCATGGAACGCATTTTCCACAAGTCTGTGCATGAAACAGCTTCAGGAAAGAAGCAGTCATATCAACAGGACACAGTCCGGGAGGACTGGCAATAATTCGGCGTTCCAGATCTTCGTACAGATTGTCAACGACTAACTGGGCCTTGCTTTTTTTTCTGACCTCAAGTCTACTCATAATCTCCTCCATTCACAGGGGTATTGCCCTGATAGCAAAAAATAGTCTCAATGACGCGATTATATCATATGAGAAAAAATTTGAAAAGAAATGATAATTTATTATCATTACAATAAAAATGTTATAATAATAACAATTTGCAAAAGAAAGCAGGAAGAGAGTATTAATTTATAAAAAAGACAGAAAAAACCACATCAAATGATAAAATATCATCGATAAATGTGGTTTTTCTTTGCATTTTCTTCAAAAATGTATAGCAAAATATTTTGAAAAAGTATTAGAAAAAATAGTGCTTACAAAAGAAAGCCGCCAGATTGTAATCTTTTTTTAACAATCGGTCCAGCAAGGACAACGAGAATGATTTTCACAAGGTCACCAGGGATATATGGAATTACTCCGGCAAGCAATGCCTGGTAAAAGGTAAGGTGTGCCTCGATGGCAAGCCATGCCGTACCAAAAATGTAAGCAACAATAGTACCGATGGCAAGACCGACAATCTGCATTCCGCGGTTAGAAAACTTTTCAAAAGCAAATCCACAGATGATTGCCATTGGAATAAATCCGATCAGGTATCCGCCAGTAGGTCCTAAAAGCTTTGCAAAACCAGAACTAAAACCGGAGAAAACAGGGAGTCCTGCAATACCAATAAGAAGATAGATCAGATAACTTATTGTTCCAAACTTCCAGCCAAGCAGACATACAGTCAGGTAAATTGCCAGATTTGTTAAAGAAATCGGAACGGGGCTGATCGGAATCGGGATGGAGAGTGGTCCTAAAATACAGGTGATGGCAGCCATAACAGCGATGAGTGTCATCTGGAATGTTGTAAAAGATTTTTTCTTTGTAGTAGTAATAGCAGACATGATAATTTCCTCTCTAAAATGTATTGTTAAAAATAAAACTGGCTCCATTATAAAAGAAGTAGAACAAATTGTCAACCTGAAATAAAAAATAAGTTAACAATGCTTTTCTGATTGACAGGGAGACGCTCCCCAAGAGGGAATAGCACCTATATCTGTGACTTTAGTCGTGGCAGTTTGGATACTCGCTCCACACGCTTGTGTCCGAACCTTGCTCCAAGACCACAGATATAAGTTTATCCCCTCTTTGGGAGCTGACTTTGGCCTCTCTTTCGCCACACAAGTAAATTTTTTTCAAAAAACTGGTATTTTGCACAAATATATTGACATTTTTGTGTTTTTTGTAAAATTAAAAATGGGACTAAAAGTATCAAAAAAAGGGGAGAGAGAAAGTATGAAGCAACGATTTTTAAGTATTTTTCTTGTGTTAGCCTTAATCATTCCATTCTTTCCGCAGGTAACTTTACCAGCGAAAGCAGCGGAAACGACAGCAAAAACGCAGGATGAGAACAGTAATGACAGAGATCATAAAGAAGGTTCCATTGGAAGCATAACAGACGGAACTCGGACAGGTAAAAAAGAGGAAGGGAACAAAAACGGATTTACCATTATGGATACGGCACCTGTCGATGCAAAGGGCGAAGGGCAGAAGCGCTATGTAGCTGTTCTTGGTTACTGGCTTGGAGGAAAGCGTCTGGAGCTTTGTATTGCAGATAAAGACGGAAACAGAGTAAGTAATACTTATGCTATTGGAGGGGAAAAAACTCTTGACTATCTGGAACAAGCAGATGCATTTGAAGATACAGGATTTGTTTCTGTAGCAGCAGGCGATTTTAACGGAGATGGAAAGGATACAGTTATAGCCTATGCTCCGTTGATGGAATCGGATAGTGAACAGCCTCAGTTGTGGGAGTTCTCTATCGGAAGTAATATGCAGTTAGAGAAAACAGGAACTGTCTGCAATATATTTGATATTTTAGGTACAGGGAATATAGCAACAAAACATTCAAATAACGGAAAAGTATTCAGAAATACACCAGTTGTTCAGATGACAACAGCAGATACAGACAAAGATAGCGTAGATGAGCTTGTTGTCACAGCAGGAATGAATAATACGAAGGCGGATGTAAATAACCGCCAGTCGAGAATGTTTATTTATGATAATATCACAGAGGAAGAAAAGTCTTACTGGAATAAAACTTTTGAGTTAGATACCAAAGGATATAATAATGGTAATCAGAGACTCCGCTGGGCATCTTCTTCTGTAGGTAATCTTGTTATGACCGGCAGCGGTGCGGACTATCCGGAGATTATCACAGCAGGATGGGTAGATAAGAAAACAAATAAAGATGCAGATCTGACCCATGATATCGGTGCATATGTAACATCTTGTAGTAAAACAACTAAAAAAGGTAATTCTGCAATAGGAACGTATGCGAAAAGTGAAGTACCAGCAATAGGAAGTAATGGACAGCCACAGGTCAGTGGATTTACAAAGGATGGACATTACAGAGATGACGTGCAGTCCCTGGTCGTTGTAGATACCTTTGCTGCAGATGGTGTGAACGCAAAAGCCTCTGTACTGATTATGGATACGATATATACCTATGAAGCAGGGAAAGGTCTTAATGAGGAATACCGTACGGATTATTTTAATCACAGTGATAATGGAATTGGTACCTCTATCATTACAAATGGATTGGTACAGGATGCAGTATCCGGTAATTTTTCCGGCAATGAAGAAGGCAGGGAACAGATTGTATTTACAACCTGTCAGAAACGAGCATCAAAAAATCAATATTTCTATAAGACCTATACATACAAAAAGACAGGTAAATCTTTCTGGCAGTGTAACTCAACAGGATATCGTATTAGTAAGAAGGGGAATGCGTACACATCTTTATGTGCACCAGATATTGACTCAGACAGTACGATCGCAAGAATTAAAGACGTATCTTTAACATATACAGAGCCGGAAGTGCTTGCACTTCTTGAATCAACTCCATATTTTTCTGAGGTAGACGAGGGAGATATCGGCAATAGTGAAACAGCTTATGGTAAGGAGAATGGAGAGGGAACTTCTGTATCAACAGCAGAGGGACTTACCACGAATATCGTAGCTGGTTTTGAGTGGTCTGTTGATGATATCTGTGCCGGCTTTGTATGCGGTGCCGGCTTTGAGACGAGTGTAGAACAGGGATATACCTGGGAGACTGCTACGAGTACGACAAAGAAATTTTCCTTAAATTACTCCAATGATACGGGAGAAAATCAGGTTATTGTTTACAGAAGACCGGTTACAACATATCGGTATGAAATTAAAGGAACAAAAGATACGATGGTACTTGCGAGACAGGGTACTCTGCTGACAAGTATGCTTCCGGTGGATGAGTATAATGAGGCAGCTCAAAGCTATGAACTGGAAGAAATCGCAGATGGAACACTTGCCACACCGGGCAATCCATTCTCTTACCGTTCAAGTACAGCGGGTCTTAATAATGTGGCAGAAAGCAAAATAACTACCCAGTATGGAAAGGAAGGAACGGTAACACAGGAATTTTCAACAGAGACAGAACAGGAAAAGACATTTACCTATGACCTGAATGCTTCGTTTACTGCTTATGGACTTGTATTTGGAGTAAAAGCAGGCGGCGGTGCCGGTACAACTTATTCGGAATCGCAGTCTACGATTAATACAGAGGCGATTACAAAGACGGGTGCAGTTACAGGTAAACAGGTAGAAGGTTATGATTTTAACTGGAAATTTGCACATTGGACAACAAAGGTAAATGGTACAGAAATACCGGTTCTTGGTTATGTGCTTACGAATGTTATCGCACCTCCGTCTCCACCGGAAAATCTGGCAGTAGAGAGTGTAACATCTGATTCTGCAAAGATTACATGGGATGCAGGAGAAAGAGGAGCTGATGAATATCGTATTTATCAGATTTATTCTGATGGAAGTGATATTCAGATCGGAACAGTCGATGGAACAGAGAGTACATACGAAGTTACAGGATTAAAACCAGATACATCCTATACTTACGCGATTAAGGCTTATAAAGAAGGAAAGAAAGGGGATGCGATCTCTGGAGAATCTGTTTTCAGTGAGAAGCTTATCGTTACGACACTTCCGGAGAAGATGGGAACTGTCACGATCACTAATCCGGAAAATGCAAGTGTAAAGATTGGTGGAAGTGCTGTATTTAAGGCGGATCTATCCAGTACAGCTTCTGATTACAGAGCAACTAATTACAAATGGCAGCGAAGAGAAAAAGGTGGTAAATGGCAGACGATTGACGGAGCAAAATCCAGTAAGCTTACACTTAATGATCTTACAGAAGCAGATAATAATACAGAATATCGCTGTATTTTCCGCGTAAGTTACACAAGTGCCAGCTCTCTTATTGAATATTACAGTAAGGCAGCGACGCTTACAGTTGGTGAAACTGCAGTTGCCCCAGAACTTACGATAACCGGACATGATAATACGGGAAATGGAACACTTGCCAAACCGTATGCCGGCAAGTCCAATTATAATAAGAAGACAGGTACAACAACGCAAGAGATAAAGACAACAAAGAATATTACGATAGAAAAATCAGGTACGCAGCCAGAGTTAACAGTGTATACAGATGGAGACCAAACGGCTCCGAAGTATTACGGTGTTGGAAAAGATGAGAATGACAATATAGTATATTATCAGGTGGCTAAGACCGGCGATACGTACACTGCAGGTGATAAGATTACAGTTGCTGAAAAATATTCCTATACGAATCTAAACGGCGCTGCAGTTACGGATGTTCCGGCAGAATTTAACAGTGGAAAGGATTCTGTAACTGTAACGAAAAATGATGTTACTTATTATCTTCAGGCGAAGATTACCGGAAAACAGAGAGCAGGTATCAATACAGGAAGCAGTGGAGTTACATCAACAGACAGCCGTCTGGAATCTATGACAGGAATCACATATTACTGGAAGTCAAATAATGGATATTATACATATGATTCTTCTGCACCGAATACGCCTGGAAGTGCTGTGACTTTATCAGATGCCGATAAAAATGCATTATATGATGTTTACCACAAGGCAGATACGAAAGTTGTTGTTGGAAGAAATGAAACCTATACAGTAAGTGATACAAGTACAGTGAATGGAAAGCAGGAGACTACTTATGAAAATGAGAGTCAGTACGGATTTGCTCTTGTAACGATAAGTAGTGGCGAAACGACAACATATACAATCACTTCTATTCAGGAGGATGTAGAAGAAACTTACACAGTAGGAGATACAGAACTTGCTGGTTTTGATCCGGCGAAGCTTACGCTTGTGACAAAGCAGGTTATTAATACAGTAGAGACACCTGTATATACGACACAGGCTGGGGATAGCTTAACTCTTCGTGCAAAAGTAACAGAAAAGGACAACAGTAAGGCAGCGGCAGGTGCATCTGTAGAATTTAAGATTGTAAATACACAGACGAATGGAGTAGAGACAATCAGTGCAACGACAGATGCCAATGGTGCAGCATCCGCAAAATGGACAGCAGCTACGAGTGGTCTCTACAGCATTCAGGTAAATGTTCTTGCCAAATCCGGTTATACAGCATCGGCAACGAAGGCACAGTATTATAATGCAGGTGGAACGTACGAGACAAACACAACAGAATACCGTCTTGTATTATCCAGTGCAGGGAAGACTTTGACAGGAACCATGACCTATGGTGGAAGTGTTAGTTATGAGCTTCAGGAAAGAGCCATTACCGTTTCCTCAGATGCGGCAAAGGCACAGACTGTTGGGGAGTGGAAGAAGTCAGAAAAGACTAATCTTACTTATACGGTAGAAACAACAGAAAAAGACAGAAAGAAAGTGGATGAAGTTAAACAGCCATTATCAGTGGCAAGCTATAATTTCCGCGTTTATGATGGAGATACGATTGATCCACAGAAAGAACTTGCAGCGGCAGCTTTACAGGTAACAAAAGCAGCAGTAACAATTACACCGGAAATTAAAAATGGTGTAACCCCGTCTAGTGCTTCTGACATTACTTTAAAGGTGGAACCGGAAATTTCGGGAGTGAACCTTAATGATGTTCTTAATGTGAACTGTGGATATTTTACCGATAAAACAGCGACCGGTAAGTTTGATGTTATACTTTCCTACAAGACGGACAGCAATGGCGCGGTAACGGATAAAGTAAAAGCATTCCAGAATAATTACACAGCAGTATTTGAAAGTGCAAGCTTTACTGTAAAACCAGATAGTGCACAGGTGAAGTTTTCCTGTGGAGAAAATGGTACGATTGTTGGACGTTATGCGGATAACTGGTATCCGATGGCATCTGGAAGTAACCAGACCAAAGGAACGAGACTTCGTTTTGCAGTGGCACCAAACAGTGGCTATGGTGTAGCTAAGTGGATTATCAACGGAACGGATTACGCAGTAGATGCAAAGAATCTACCAGAGGGAATGCGTATTTCTGAAGACGGAAAGATCTTAGATGTAGCTTCATTTAATCCGGCATCACAGACCGCATCAACAAATCCAGGTCATACAAAAGATGGCGTTCTTACAGTAGAAGTGAGCTTCAAGAGTACCTCTCATGAGATTACTTACAGTGTAGATGGTAAAGGTGGGACCTTAACAGCCGTTAATGAAAATGATAAGAAGATTAATTCTGGAACTAAGATTACACAGGGAAGCAAGGTGACATTTACCGCAGAACCAGAAGAAGGATATATCGTATCTGGCTGGAAAGTAGATGGAAAGACTTACAAATGGCAGGACAAAGACGAGGATTATCTTGGAACAACATTAGTTCTTGAAGATATTTCCAAGGATGAAAATGTAATAGTAAGCTTTAAGAAGAGCACAGCTTCCTACAAAGTAATTACCAGTGTAGCAGATGAAGATGGAAAGACCGATACTTCTCTTGCGAAGGTAACAGCAATAAACGCAGAGACAAAAGAAGCGGTAACAGATCTTACTTCTATTAAAGAAGGAACAACACTTACCTTTACAGCATCTGTAGCAGATAAGACAAATCATATGGTAAAACTGTGGCAGACAAGTAAGGATGGTAAGACCTGGGAAGATGCAGCGTTAAGCGGCGGAAGTAATACATTTACCCTTTACAATATCAGTGGAAATCTGTATATTCGTCCGGTGATTACCATCGCCCAGAAATACAGCTTAAAGTATAAGGTTGTATTAGATGACGGCAAACCTAGTGAGACAATAGTAACAGATAAAAAGATTGCAGAACTCACAGCGACAAGCAATGGTCAGGAAATTGCAAGTGGGGAAAGTCATTCCGCATATATTCCGATAGAATTTGCCCTCACTTTAAACAATGATTACTATGTCACTGGCTGGAGTAAGAACGTGAAGGCAAGCGAAGATTTATCAGGAGCAAGCCTTGACGCACTTGACAGCAATACAGAAGTCGTTGTTACTATCAAAGAAAAACCGGTTGTGACAATACCATCCGGTATCTCGAATGGAACTCTTACAGTAATCTACAAAGATGCCGCTAACAAAGATATATCGGTATCAAATGGAGATCATGTTCCAAATGGTACACAGTTGCTTGTTACATTAACACCGGAAAAAGGCTATGTCGTTGATGAGGATGCGTTAGGTGCATCAGTAGAAACAGAATATACCGATGAAGATAAATCTGGAAACACAACAGACACGAAGTCTTACAAGGTAGAGAATGTAATAGCTAATGTAACCGTAAAAGGAGCATTTAAAGCACTTGGAACACATAAAGTAACTTATGAACCTGTAATTGCTTCAGGTGAGAGTGCAAACGGAACCTTAACCGCAAAGGCAGATAGAAAGCAGATGGACATTTACAAGATTGACAAGCTTACTACTGGCGAAAAGGTATATGAAGGAAGTACACTGACATTTACGGCAGCACCAGATCAGGATTATTCTGTTCAGGAATGGCGCGTTAACGGTAAGGTCTTGAAAGAAGATGGAATCAAAGTTACAGATTCCACATTAACGATTGCAAATGTCGAAAAAGACTATACAGTAACCGTACAGTTTAAGAAGTCAGGAAGTGACACAACAATCGCTGCCGGAGCAAACGGAAAGATTGTCAGTGCAGTAGCAGGAAAGGTAGATCAGATTGCCAATATTGAAACTGGATTTGTCCTTGCTTCCGGAGCAACGGTAGATATTACAGCACAGCCGGATACCGGATATAAGGTAGGCTGCTGGAAAGTAAATGGAAAGGTTGTTGATGGACAGACAGGCAATACGTATACTTACACAGCTGATGAGAACGGCACAGGAGCCGCAATCACCGTACAGTTCGTACAGATTGATTATGCAGTAAGCTGGAGCGCAGTAAACGGTACAGTGAAAGCAGAGGATACATCAGGTACAGAATATGAAGGCAATAAAGCCGATATACGTGGCGGAAGTAAGGTGACATTTAGTGCAACACCAAAAGAAGCTTATAAAGTAAGCTGCTGGAAAGTAAATGGAAAGGTTGTAGACGGAGAAAATGCAAATACATTTACATTTACTGTTCCAAGTGGTGCAAAAGAGACACCAGAAGTTGCTTCTTATAAAGTAGAGGCAGTTTGTGAGAAAGACCAGTTTACATTAACTTATGCACAGCCTTCTAATGGAACGCTCACAGCAAGGGGAGCGGCAGGCGAAGTTGCAAGTGGCGATAAAGTAAATGGCGATGAAAAATATACATTTACTGTGAAACCGGATGCAGACTATATCGTTGAAAGCTGGAAAGTAGACGGTCAGGTAATTGACAGCCACAGCACTTCCTATGAAGTGACAGTAAAGAAGAATACAGAAGTTTCTGTACGGCTTGTTCCTGCGTCTTATAAAGTAACTTATAAAGTAAACAATGAGCAGGGTAAACTTCTTGTTGGTAAAGATACAGAGGAAAAGACCGATGGAGAAATTTCAGCAGCATATGGAACAAGTATCAAGTTTACTGCAGTATCCAATAAATTCTGTCATATCAAAGGCTGGAAGCTTGATGGAACAGAAGTCACAGATACGACAGAGGGAATAAGCATAAGTGCAGATGGTTCTGAACTGACTCTTTCCGAAGTTAAGAAAGAGCATAGTGTAGAAGCAATATTTGATGCAGCTACAATGTATGAAGTTTCTTACGAAGTTGATGAAACAAGTGAAGGTGTTGCTTCTAATGCAGGAACTCTTAATGCGAAAGCTGGCAACACAGACCTTAAGCTTAAAAAAGATCAGACAACCACAGTAGAAGGTGGAAAAACTCTTACATTTACGGCAGTTCCAGTGAGTGCAGACTTTATGGTAGCAGGCTGGTATGTGAATGGTAAGAAAGTAGAAAATGAACTTTCCAATACGTGTGTCATTGAAAAACTCGACAAGAAAGTACATGTAACTGTACAGTTTACACAGTATAAAGGATACGCACTTCCAGTCAGTGGTGAAGGCTATGCACTTTCTGAGATGAAGAGAACACCAGATGATACAACACCAGACACGGAAATCCGTGAAAATGGAACGCTTTCCTTCAAGGTAGCACCAGATACAGATAATAAATATATCCGTATTGATAAGCTGGTTATTAACGGATATGACTGCCTGGCTGATAAGCTTTCAGAAGGAAAAGAACAGCCAGAGAACTGTACCTTAGTAGAAGTACAAAAGAATGAGGATGGAAGTTATGTGATAACCGTTTCAGGAATCACAGGAGAAATCCAGACAGATATTACTGACCACAAACATACCTTAAAGAAGGTGGATAAGGTAAATCCAACCTGTACAAAAGCAGGAAATAAGGAATACTGGATCTGTGAGGATGAAAATTGCAAGGAAATGTTCTTAGAAGAAGCAGCTATGAAGGCGGTACAGTGGAAAGATATTTTACTTCCGGCAACAGGTCACAACTATCAGAATGGTATTTGCAAGAACTGTGGAGCTAAAGATCCGACATATGTAGATATTCATCCAGGAACGCCAAAAGTAAAAGCAAAAGCGAAAGGTGATCGAAAGATTAAACTTAGCTGGAGCAAGGCAAAAGATGCACAGGGCTACATAGTATATCGCTATAATGCAAAGACAAGGAAATATGCTGTGATTGCTAATACAAAGAAGACTGCCTATACAGATAAGAAGCGTACGCCGGGAACGGTATACAGATATCTTGTAAAAGCATATGGTGTATCTTTGAATAAAAAAGTAATTTATGGACAGGTATCTAATTGTGCATCTGCTGTTACAAAGCCGCAGACTCCAAAGATTACATCTGTAAAGAAAGATGGAACGACAAAGGCAGCAATTCAGCTTAAAACAGAACGTAATGTTAAAGGATATCAACTCTATGAGTACATGTGGCAGACGAAGAAGTTTAAACTTGTTGGAAAGATTGAGGGTAAAAAATATTATAAGTATGACAGTAAAAAGAAGAAATTTACCCGCGATAGAAAGTCTAAAGTTGTACAAAATGCAAAGAAAAAGACAATTTCTGTAAAGATTACAACAAACAATGTAAACTTTAAACGTTACAGAAGATATCGTTTCAAAGTACGTTCTTATGTAAAGTATAATGGCAAGCAAATTTTCAGTAAGCTTTCTAAACAAAAGATTGTAACTCGTTAAACAGGAAATATGATCTGTGTTTAAACTAAAAGAGACTTCCCGGAAGGTTCGGATGCCTCCTCCTTCCGGGAAGTCCTTTTTGTCTTTACAAATAGATAAATATGTGGTTTGTGAGAAGCATATTCTTTCTTGACTGCATGGCAAAATCAGCCTATTATAAGAGTTAGAAAAGGCAGATATCTTTTTAATTTTTTTATAAATATATCTGCAGGTGTTGGAGGAAAATGTAGTATGGAAGGCAAAAGACTGACAAGTTATGCGATGGAAGAATTAGAATGTCCAAAGTGCGGGCATAAGCATTCCCTTAAAAAGTATAAGGTTATTAATGTAACAGAGAAGGCAAAATTAAAAGAAGAAATTATGAAGAACAGGCTGTACCAGTTTAGCTGTGAAGAATGTGAGTATATGGCACCGCTTACATATGACAGTTTATATGTGGATAGCCAAAGAAATATTATGATTTACATGGCACCGGTCATGAATGCAGAGATTAAAGCAGAGATTGCGGAGCTTGAACAGGAAAAGGGTATAGATAAACGTCTTGTAGATAATATTAATGATTTAAAAGAAAAGATTATGATTGCCGATAATCATTTAGATGATCGTGTGATTGAGATTATCAAAATCATGTATATTGACCAGATGAAAAAGGAAATGGAAGACGACACACTTTTGAATATTCTTTTTGATTATAATAGAGATAACTATTGTTTTTTAGTCTTTTTCCAGAAAAAAGGAATAGGGAAGATTCCGCTGACAAGAGAGTTTTACCGTCAGGTGGAGGACAAGTACAAAGATGCAATTAAAGAACATTCTATGGACAGCTTTATGAAAGTAGATATGGAATGGGCAGGAAAGATTCTTTTTAAAAACCACAATAAATTTAATTAAAAACAATTGATTAAAAAGAAGTAAAAAGTTCTTGCACTCTACATACTGTTATGGTATAATAAGAACGCTGTTTGAAATAAGATAACTATTGAATATAATTAATTAATGAAACATATATTGGAAGAGGTGAATAAGATGCGCGAGGGAATCCATCCAAATTACTATCAGGCAAAGGTTGTATGTAACTGCGGTAACGAATTCGTTACAGGTTCTACTAAAGAAGACATCCATGTAGAAATTTGTTCTAAATGTCATTCATTCTACACAGGACAGCAGAAAGCTGCTAAGGCTCGTGGACGTATTGACAAGTTCAATCGTAAATATGGCATGAATCAGAATTAATAACCGTAAGGTTTTAAATTAGGCGGCGGTGCAATGTATCACAGAGAATGTTGTGATGTTGTACCGTCGCCTAATTTTGGTTATACCAGATGTGAGATGACACACATCTTGCAGCAAGAATGCGAGGCATTCTTGAAAGGAGGTGCTCTTTGAAAAAGACAAGTATTGGAGGACAGGCAGTAATGGAAGGGGTCATGATGAAGAATCTTGACCGTTATGCAGTTGCTGTTCGGAAACCAGATCATGAAATAGAAGTAATGACGGACGAGTATAAAAGCCTGGGAAGTCGTTATGCGGTTCTTGGCTTACCAATCATACGTGGAGTTGTTAACTTTGGAGAGTCTTTATATATCGGATTAAAAACATTATCCTATTCTTCTTCTTTTTATGAGGAAGAGGATTATGAGCCGGGAAAAGTGGAACAGTTTTTTACAAAAATTTTTGGAGATAAGTTAGAAAGCGTTCTGATGGGAATCACAATGGTCATTTCTGTTATATTGGCGCTTGGAATTTTTATGGTACTTCCATTTTTCCTTACGAATCTGATGAAAGGATTTCTGCCATCTTACAGTATACGTACCCTGATTGAAGGAATCATACGTGTGGCATTATTTCTTATATATATATGGCTCATATCTAAAATGGAAGATATAAAGCGGGTGTTCATGTATCATGGTGCAGAACATAAGACGATTAACTGTCTGGAACACGGTGAAGATCTGACACCGGAAAATATTAAAAAGTATTCGAGGCTTCATAAGCGTTGTGGAACCAGTTTTCTGCTTATTGTTATGATTGTCAGCATTGTCGTATTTATGTTTATTCGTGTGGACAGCTTAGTATGGAAGTTTGTGCTGAGAATCCTTCTCGTTCCGGTTGTGGCAGGTATTTCTTATGAATTTATTCGTCTGGCAGGAAGAAGCGATTCGAAGATTGTGAATACGTTAAGTAAACCAGGATTGTACTTGCAGTATTTTACAACAAGAGAGCCAGATGAGGAAATGATGGAAGTTGCAATTAAGGCAGTAGAAGGCGTTTTTGACTGGAGAGAGTATCTTCGGGCAATGCATAACGGCGAACTGGAGGATTAGCTATGACAATCCGGGAAGTTTTAATAAATATACGAGAACGACTGCAAAATGCAGGGATTGAAGATTTTGAATATGAAAGCTGGGCATTTCTTGACTGGAAACTTCATATCGACAGAGCTGAATTTTATATGAACCCGAATGGGGAGGTAAAGGAAGAACTTTTAGCAGAGTTAGAAAGTGTTCTGAAACAAAGAGAGCAGCGAGTGCCTTTGCAGTATCTTATGGGTGAATGCGAATTTATGGGATATGATTTCTATGTGGATGAACGAGTGCTGATTCCGAGACAGGATACGGAATGTCTGGTGGAACTGGCGGTGGAAGATATTCGGAATAGAAAGACACAGAACCGATGTGAGTCTAATAATACAGCAGATCAGAAAAATGAACAGAAAGTCAAAGTGCTGGATTTATGCACTGGAAGCGGCTGTATCGGCATTTCTGTAGCAAAGCTTTGCCCGGATACCGAAGTGACTCTTGCAGATATTTCTGAGGGGGCGTTATCTGTAGCAAAAAAGAATGCACAGAACCTGGATGCAGGTGTTACCTTAATCAAAGGCAATCTTTTCGAAAATATCGAAGGCAGATTCGATTACATTTTATCGAATCCACCGTATATCCCATCAGAAGTAATCGAAGGCTTGATGCCAGAAGTAAAAGAACACGAACCGCGACTCGCCCTTGATGGCGAAGCAGATGGTCTTAGCTTTTACCGAGAAATTATAAATGAGGCGCCTGATTACCTGAATCCAGATGGACGAATTTATTTTGAAATCGGGGCAGAACAGGGAGAAGACTTAACCCATCTTATGAACGAGAGAGGATTTTCCGAAGTAAAAGTGCATAAAGATCTTGCAGGACTTGACCGAATCGTGACGGGCATATATAGTAGGAAGTAATTGCTATAATAATCTGATTTAAAATAGATATGCAGTTTGGGTAACAGTGAAATATGATAAAAGATATAACTATTTAAGAACACATAAAAATAAAATCTGGATAGTCATTTAAAGTTTAAGAAAATGTAAATCTGGAACATAGATGGTTATCAAGGTATAAGAAGGCACAGCAATAAACTTGAATGGTTATGAATAAAAGTTATAGTTATAAAAGCGCAAGAAAACAGGAGGAATAAAGATGTTTGATAAATTAGAGGATCTTGTAAAACGTCTCGATGAGGTTATGCAGGAACTTAGTGAACCAGATGTAGTTAGCGACCAGAATCGATTCCGCAATCTGATGAAAGAGCAAAATGAGCTGGCTCCTATCGTAGAAAAATATAAAGAATATAAAGAAGCAAAACAGACAATCGAAGACAGTGTAGAGATGCTTGAGGAAGAACACGATGAGGAAATGCGTGAGCTTCTGAAAGAGGAATTATCTGAAGCAAAGAAGAATGTAGAGCAGTATGAAGAGGAATTAAAGGTTCTCCTTCTTCCAAAAGACCCTAACGATGATAAGAACGTTATCGTTGAGATTCGTGCCGGTGCCGGTGGGGATGAGGCTGCATTATTTGCTGCTGAGATTTATCGTATGTACAAAAACTATGCCGAATCTAAACGTTGGAAAACAGAGTTCATTGATGTGAATGAGAACGGTATCGGAGGATTCAAAGAAGTTTCCTTTATGATTAATGGACAGGGCGCGTATTCCCGCCTGAAGTACGAGAGTGGAGTTCACCGTGTACAGCGTATCCCTGCAACAGAGTCCGGCGGACGTATCCATACTTCTACAATCACAGTAGCAATCATGCCAGAAGCAGAAGAAGTAGATGTACAGCTTGATATGAACGATTGCCGATTCGATGTATTCCGTGCTTCAGGAAATGGTGGTCAGTGTGTAAATACAACCGACTCCGCTGTTCGATTAACACATATCCCAACAGGTATCGTTATTTCCTGTCAGGATGAGAAATCACAGCTTAAGAACAAAGATAAGGCAATTAAAGTACTTCGTGCCCGTCTGTATGATTTAGAGCAGTCTAAAGCACATGATGCAGAGGCAGAACTTCGTAGGAGCCAGATTGGTACTGGTGACCGTGCAGAGAAGATTCGTACTTACAACTTCCCACAGGGACGTGTAACAGACCACAGAATCAAGTTAACCCTCCATCGTCTCGATGACATTTTAAATGGTGACCTCGATGAAATTATCGACAGCTTAACAGCAGCAGATCAGGCAGCAAAATTAAGCAAATTACAGGAAATGGAGCGTTAAAAATTATGCAGGAGTGGAAGAAAAATATCAGACAGGTTGTTCCTTATGTACCAGGTGAACAGCCAAAAAAAGCAAATGTAATAAAGTTAAATACCAATGAGAATCCTTATCCGCCTTCACCGAAGGTAAAAGAACAGTGTGCAAAAATCTGTGCTGAAACAGAAGAACTGCGTCTTTATCCAGATCCGACAGCTGGAATGTTAGTAGAGGCAATCGCAAAATATAAGGGATTAGACAGCAGTCAGGTCTTTGTCGGAGTTGGCTCCGATGATGTACTCGCCATGGCTTTTCTTACATTTTTTAATAGCGAAAGGCCGATATTTTTCCCGGATATCACTTACTCATTCTATGATGTTTGGGCTGATTTATTCAAGATTCCATATGATAAAAAGCCATTAGATGAGAACTTTATGATTAAAAAAGATGACTACTACTGGAAAAACGGTGGAGTCGTATTCCCGAATCCAAACGCACCGACAGGTGTGTTAATGCCACTTGATGAGATTGAGGACATTATCTCTCATAATCAGGATGTTATTGTTATCGTTGATGAAGCCTATGTAGACTTTGGAGGACACAGCGCACAGGAACTTCTCTCCAAATACGAGAATCTCTTAGTTGTGCAGACATTTTCCAAGTCCCGTTCCATGGCAGGAATGCGTATCGGTTACGCAATGGGTTCTGCAGAATTAATCAAGGCTTTAAATGATGTGAAATATTCCTTCAACTCCTACACAATGAACCGCACGTCCATCCTTCTTGGAACTGCATCCATCGAGGATGATGTGTATTTTAAAGAAACTGTAGAAAAAATTGTAAACACAAGAGAATGGTTCAAAGCAGAGATGAAAAAACTCGGCTTCACCTTCCCGGATTCCAAGGCAAACTTCCTTTTCGCTTCCCATCCGAAAGTACCTGCAAAGGAAATCTTTGAAGCAGCCAGAGAAAAAGATATTTATGTGCGTTACTTTGATAAGCCTCGCATTAATAACTATCTGCGAATCACAATCGGAACAGATGAGGAAATGGAAAAGTTCTTAAAATTCTTAACATCTTTTCTGAAAATCCAGAAATAAACATGGTATTATGATGAAATATATTGTAAAATATAAGTATTACAATATAAGACAATACAGGGAGGATTACTATGAAAAAGATTCTGTTTGCAGCTTCTGAATGCGTACCTTTTATGAAAACAGGCGGACTCGCAGACGTAGTAGGAGCATTACCAAAGGAATTTGACAAAAATGAGTGGGATGTACGTGTTGTAATGCCAAATTACCGCGGAATCCCAGAAGAGTACCGGAACAATTTTGAGTATGTTACTCATTTTTATATGGGAGTAGGGCCATACATTCCAAACGTATATGTGGGCATTATGAAGTACGTTTACAATGGCATTACTTATTACTTTGTTGATAACTTAGATTACTTTGGAGCAATGGAGCCATATTCCGATACAAGAACTGACGTAGAAAAATTTACTTTCTTCTGTAAAGCAGTTCTTTCTATCCTTCCAGTTATTGATTTCCGCCCAGATTTGATTCACTGTCATGACTGGCAGACAGGATTAATCCCGGTTTACTTAAAGACAGAATTTGCGGCAAACCCATTCTTCTGGGGTATTAAGACAATGATGACAATTCATAATCTTCGTTTCCAGGGTGTATGGGATATCAATACAATGAAAGGTTTAAGCGGACTTCCAGATTATCTCTTTACACCAGATAAGTTAGAGTTCAAAAAAGATGCGAACATGCTCAAAGGTGGAATCGTTTATTCCGACTTTGTCACAACCGTAAGTAACACTTATGCACAGGAGATTCAGACAGCATACTATGGCGAAGGATTAGACGGATTGTTAAGTGCGCGTAACCAGAGCCTTTTTGGCATTGTAAATGGTGTCGATTACTCCTTATATGATCCGTCAAATGATGTAAAGCTCTATCGTAACTATTCAGAATATAACCATCGGGAGGGAAAGGCTGCGAATAAAGCAGAACTCCAGAAACAGCTTGGCCTTGAAGTGAATCCGAACAAATACATGATCGGACTCATTTCCCGTCTGACAGACCAGAAAGGTCTCGATCTTGTACGCTACGCAATGGATCGTCTCATTGATGATAATACACAGATTGTCGTAATCGGAACCGGTGATCCTTCATACGAGGAAATGTTCCGTTACTATGCATGGTGTAACTCTGATAAAGTTTCTGCTAACATCCTCTATTCCGATGATTTAGCACATAAACTGTATGCGGCAGCAGATGCTTTCTTAATGCCATCCTTATTCGAACCATGCGGATTAACACAGATTATCGCTTTTCATTACGGAACGATTCCAATTGTCCGCGAGACAGGTGGATTAAAAGATACCGTTATACCTCTGAATGAATTCGAGGATACCGGAGACGGATTCTCCTTCAGCAACTACAATGGAGATGAACTCATCAATACAGTAAACTACAGTAAGTACATTTACTTTGAACAGCCAGAAATTTGGGATCATATGATAACGAGAGCGATGGAAAAAGATCTTTCATGGGGAGTTTCGAAGAGACGGTATGAGGAACTGTATAATACGCTGATTGGACGATAGATAAACAGACGCCGCTGGTAAAAAGAAGTAGTAGTAGGATTGCCAGAAGAACTTGCGAGAAGACCCCTAAAAAATTTATTGATTTTATTCCGTTGTGCTAAACGCTCCATTTTGCCCAATAAAACAGAAACTTCGGAAAAAG
>OGWV01000749.1_pt1 | contig 20289 bp, 18 predicted proteins | sample 1576081 | NCBI WGS metagenome assembly OGWV01 (sample SAMEA3541541, study PRJEB24748) | human gut metagenome | biome: human gut; feature: human-associated habitat; material: faeces | place: China | collected 2012 | reverse complement strand
CCGGATTGTCACGGCAAAGGTCAGATTACACATAGGGGTGTAGCTCAATTAGGCAGAGCAGCGGTCTCCAAAACCGAAGGTTGGATGTTCGATTCGTCTCACCCCTGCCAGCCCGGCGCGAGCCGGGCATATGCTCCGATAGCTCAGTTGGCAGAGCACCTGCCTTTTAAGCAGGGTGTCGGGGGTTCGAATCCCACTCGGGGCACCAAAATCGCCGTTGCAAGTGATACAAATTTCCCGTTTCACCGGTTGCAATGGGCGAAGCGATATGGTAAAATACGACCATAGAGTAAGAGCTGACCTTTCGGTGTAGCCATCTGGTTTGGATGGAGATGCCGAAAGGTCAGTTCTTTCCATTTTCTCCATCCCGAGACATTATTATGGAGGAAATGAATATGGAAGCGTTGAAGCTGTACGTGTCATCGTACAAGAAAATGATGCTGAACGCGGAGGATACCAACGTGCGCTACTACTGCTACACGGATATCCACGAACTCCCACGCGAGCTGTCACGCTTTAATACCCACAGAAACGAGGCGGACGGCGGGGAAGCAGAAGAGGAAATGGCGCTCAAGGTCCTGATGACAAAGCCGCAGCAGTTCCATATCCTGATGAAGCCCATCACCTTGCTCGTCACCAAGGCGTTTTTCGATAACCGCGACAATACGCTGACTATCTGCATGAGCGAAGAAGATGGCGACGGCGTCTACCGCGGTGGAGCATTGCTGGATACCATCCTCCGTCACAGAGATGAAAGCGAGTGCCAGCAGCCGATTTACGTGAGCCTTGAGCTGCTGACCGGCGTTGCTCCCGAGGTGATGGAAGAGCTGGAGTATCAGCGCAGCCTGTGAGAAAAGCATCGGCTGTGAATTAAGAGAGAAAAGAGGAGAGAGGCTATGCCTGCAACAAAACTGACGCTGCAAGCGACATCGTTCAAAAGAATGCAGCTCAACGATAACGAGGAATACCTGCACTGCTACTTCTGCGCGGAGATACACGGTATCCCGGAAGAGCTGAAAGACTACAATACCAACGAAGCAGAGCTTTTGAGCGGCGAGGTCGAGGCAGAGACCGCGCTCGGTATTATGCTGCGAGAGCCGCGGATGCTCCACCTGGCGACAGAGCCTATCTCCTTGCTCGCAAGCGAGGTCTCCTACGACAAGAAGAAGCAGACCGTGACCGTCTCGATGGACAAGGCCGTCGGGGATGGCATCTACCGTGGAGGTGCGCTGCTCGACACCATCCTTCAGCATCGCAGCGAAGGCGGATGCGACCAGAGAATGTATTTGGAGTTCGAGCTGTTCGTCGGCGTCGACCCGAAGATTCTTGAGGAGCTGTCGGCCCAGCGGAGACTGTGAGATACGAAGAGAAGAGCGGTGATTAAGAGCCGCTCTTCTCCCGTTTTTCTGCCGCATAAATCCCAAGTAAGATTTTCTTTGTACGTTGCAGAAATTACGAGTAGAATCTCAGTCGGCAACTGCAAAAATTACGACTAAGGTGTGCTATTTATGATGGAAAGCCCTTGCAAACTCAGGACTTTACGATGCCCGGGCAAAGAAGTATAATCGACACACAAGGAGGGACGGCGATGAGCGAAAATGAGAAGACCCGAAGCAGTGAAAATGCCGAGGTAGAAATGCTGTCAGAAGTCGACCGTATCCTGTCGGATTTTGCCGACGACTATGCAAAGCTGGCAGAGTGATTCGTGCTCACAGGCATGTATAGGGAAAAGGGAAGAGCGTGGATGAGAAGAGTGTGAATGAGAAAAATACGGATGAGAAGAGCGCAAATAAGAAGAGCGGGTCACAACAATAGTTCAACTGCGTAGTTGAACTATCCGAGTCCAGTTGAACTATTCAGTTGATACTTCAACTGGGCTCGTGAAAATATCTGTTGACGCACATTCTTATTTGGTGTACATTATACCTGTATTAAAGTCATCATTCTGCCGTGCTATGCACGGAACGTCATCATCTCGACTTCCGAAAGGGAGCCCGTCATCACAACACCAATATGTTATCAAGACACTTATCCCTTACGGGTAGGTGTCTTTTTATATATTTATCACCAAGCCGTCAGTATTAGAAATTCGAGTCCGAAATTTCAATACTGACGAATCCAAATCAAAACAAGGAGGATTTCAAAATGAAAATTATCGACAAAAAGACCATTCATTCGACAGAAAACGGTGACTTCACCATTCTTCTCGAAGACTGGAGCGAGGACTATCCGACGGTCCACAACTATGCGGACCAGTTGGCAGCGTACCCAGTGGCCAAGGAGAGCGTTTACTCCACATGGAGCGCATACCCGCGTCGCGGAGAATCGTTCCGACTGGGTATGCACTTTCCAAGCGAAGAAGAAGCAAGAGAAGCAATGTCGGCGTTGGAAAGCGGTGCGAAGTCTCTCAAGGATTTTGTGCAGTGTTTCGACACGCTGCCGAGACTTTCCAGAACACAAATCGTGAGTTGTCTTTGACGCAGGAGGCTGTTTTATGGCGAAAAGTTTTAACTTCAGAGATGAAGCCCTTGAGCTCGTCAGCAGAGGGGCGTGGCCTCAGATGCTCGAAGCAAACGTGAATCACGCGCCGCTGCTGAACAGCGAGTCATTCCTTATTGACGCAGTTCAGCTAAACCCGCCATTCGTTCTTGGACTGAAAAATCCGCCTGAAGATGTTGTCGTCGAGGCAATCAAGGAGGATAAGACCGGTGCGGTTTTTGAGAATGAAGATTTCCTCAAGAATCAGACGGAACGAATCTGCATCGAAGCCGTTCGGAAATCCTACCGCAATCTTGCGCGAGTGCAGGAGCAGACGCCGGCCATCTGTATGGCCGCAGTGGAAGGGTATCCGAATGATGAGATGAGCGGCTATGCCATCTTAGACGTCAAGAAAGAGTTTCGCACGCCGGAGCTGATTCAGAAAGCTGTTTCTAAGACGGCGGTCGTCATTCGCTTCGTCCCGAGAGATGAACTGACGGACGAAATCTGTATGGCAGCAATCCACCATTCTCCGGACGATATCCTTGAACTTCAAGGCTATCCGGTCAAACCGGAGATGTATATTGCGGCTTTCGAGCGGCAGGAAGATATTTTCAAGAGAAAAGCTCAAAAGAGAGAGGCTAACGGAAACGCGCTGACTCTCGCTGAACAGGATGAGCTGACCGTTGGCGTAGAATCCTTTTGCGTCAATGTCTTCGACAGGCTGTCACAGCAGGAAATCATCAGCATCGTGAAGTGCGACCCCATGAGCCTGTGTGCGTGAGAAGCTTTCGTATATGCCGTATGCGGAACTGCTCTTTATCTCTGCGGAGACCGGTCAGCGTCTGCCGAAGCTTTTTGAGACGATTGACATGGTTATCGAGAACCATTCGCTTCGTGTGGCAACCGGTGTCTTAAATGAGATCATGGCAGAGGCAGTTGCTTTGAACCAGCCACCTTCAGACAAGGGTAAACGCCTGAGACTTTACTATATCACACAGGTTTCTGTGAAGCCGCCGACGTTTGTCATCTTTGTCAATGATAAAGAACTGATGCATTTTTCTTATACGAGATACATCGAGAATAAAATACGGGAGGCGTTTGGATTTAAGGGAACGCCGCTGAAGTTCATTATACGGGAGAGGAAAGAAAAATAATCATGATACTAGCGAGAGTGATCTGTCTGGTGGCAGGCTATGCATTTGGACTGCTTCAGACATCGTATATCTATGGAAGAATGAAAGGCATTGATATTAGAGAGCATGGAAGCGGCAACGCTGGAACGACGAATGCCCTCCGGGTACTCGGAAAGAAAGCCGGACTGATCGTATTTATCGGCGATCTGTTCAAGGCAATCATCATCAGTGCGATCGTGCATGTTGTGATCGGACATTTGTATCCAAACGAGGTGTATCTGTATCTTGCCTATGCCGGACTTGGCACAGTGCTTGGACATAACTTCCCTTGTTATCTGCATTTTAAGGGAGGAAAGGGAATTGCGACAACCGCTGGGATTATCGTTGGTTTCTTAGATCCTGTGATTATCGTCAGTTGTTTGATTGCGTTTATTGTGATCGTAGCGATTACCAGATATGTCTCCCTTGGTTCCATCACCATCGTGACGATGTTCTGTATCGAGTATGCGATCTTCGCATTCCATGGGAAATACGGCTTTGATCTGGCGAGTGCACCATCGTATCATGCGATGGTGGAGAGCGTGATCGTGGTAGCGGTGATCTGCGGAATGGCAATCGTGCGGCATCATGCGAACATCGTGCGGCTGTTGCATCATGAGGAAAATAAATTAGGCGCGAAAAAAGCGGTTTCATAAAGGGGGTTAACGTATGAAGATCGGTATATTGGGTGCCGGAAGCTGGGGTACAGCGTTGACGGTACTGTTATCAGACAATGGACATGATATTACTGTCTGGTCTGTGGACGAAAAGGAAATTGAGATGCTTGACACGAAACGGGAGCATCTGACGAAGCTGCCTGGCGTGAAGCTGCCGGATTCGGTGCGTTTTACGACAGATGAGCAGGAGGTGTGCAAGGATGCAGAGCTTCTCGTGATGGTCGTTCCATCGCCATTTATCAGAAGCACGGCGAAACGTGTCGCACCTTACATAACAGAGGCACAGACAATTGTAAATGTGTCGAAGGGAATTGAGGATGAATCCCTCAAGACTCTGACAGAGGTAATACACGAAGAGATTCCACAGTGCAAGGTTGGCGTCTTATCCGGTCCAAGCCACGCAGAGGAAGTTGGAAAGCGTATGCCGACAACCGTGGTTGCCGGTGCGAAGGATAAGAAGACCGCGCTTATGATCCAGGATGCATTTATGAACGATTACTTCCGTGTGTACGCGAGCCCGGATGTGATCGGTATTGAGCTTGGCGGGGCACTGAAAAATGTCATCGCGCTTGCGGCAGGTGTCGGCGATGGACTTGGCTGTGGTGACAATGCAAAGGCTGCGATCATCACACGTGGTATCGCGGAAATCATCCGTCTTGGAACTGCGATGGGCGGTGAGCTTGAGACATTTGCAGGTCTTTCCGGAATTGGAGATCTGATCGTGACCTGTGAATCCAAGCATAGCCGGAACCGGAAGGCAGGATTCCTGATGGGACAGGGTAAGACCTATAAGGAAGCAATGGATGAAGTACAGATGGTTGTTGAGGGCGTGTATTCTGCAAAGGCAGCTTACAAACTCAGCCAGAAATATGGTGTGGAGATGCCGATCGTGTCGGTCGTCAATCGGTTGTTGTTTGAGGATTTAAACGCAGAAGAGGGTATGAAGATGCTGCTCACCAGAAACCGTACTTCTGAATCGACAAGACTTGCATGGGACAATGAGCAGGCTTAGAGACATATATCAATAAAGAAGTGAAATAGAAGCTGTCAGAGGACGGCTTCTATTTTTTTGGAATAAATCATGTAACCGGACATATATTATATTGAGTTATTGAACATAGTCAGGTAGGAATATAGGAGGCTAGTGCTTGGATGAACATTTATAAGGATATAGAAACACGAACCAATGGCGAGATCTATATCGGTGTGGTCGGTCCGGTGCGGACAGGAAAATCGACCTTTATCAAGCGATTTATGGAGCTGATGGTGCTTCCGGCGATTGCGGATGAGAATAATCGGAAGCGTGCCATGGATGAACTGCCACAGTCGGCTGCCGGAAAAACCGTGATGACGACCGAGCCAAAGTTTATCCCGAAGGAAGCGGTTGAAGTGCTGTTTGAGGATGGGGTACATTTCAAATGCCGCATGATTGACTGTGTCGGATACATGGTACAGGGCGCAGAGGGACACGAGGAGGACGGCAAGGAACGGCTTGTGAAGACACCGTGGTTTGACTATGATATCCCGTTTACAAAGGCGGCAGAGATTGGAACAAAGAAGGTCATCTACGATCATTCGACCGTCGGCATCGTTGTCACCTGTGACGATACAATCTCGGAGCTTGACCGAAGTGCGTACATACAGCCGGAGACACAGACGATTCAGGAGTTAAAGACGCTCGGCAAGCCGTTTATCGTGATCTTAAATACGAGAAAGCCAGCCAGCCCGGAGACACTGGAGCTTGCACAGCAGATGGAAGCAGAGTATGGTGTCGGGGTATTGCCGATCAACTGTGACCAGCTGCGGAAAGCCGATGTCGTACATATCTTTGAAGCACTGTTGTTGGATTTCCCGGTGACCTGTGTGAAGTTTGATATCCCAAAATGGGTGGAAGCACTCGATATGAAGGATGCAATCAAACAGAAAATCGTGGAGAAGACAAACCAGATCTTTAGTCAGATGTATCTGATGAAGGATGCGACGAACTATGCGTTTGTCGAGGATGAATATCTGCAGTCCATCGAGATGCAGGCACTCAACCTGGCAGATGGCTCTGTCGAGATCCGTCTTGTATTAAAACCAGAATATTACTATGCAATGCTCTCTGAGATCATGGGTGAACCGATCCAGAACGAATACGATTTCATGAAAGCAGTCAAGTCGCTTGCTGCAACAAAGTCCCAGTGTGCGAAGGTAAGTACTGCGCTGATGCAGTCGTTTAAGACCGGCTATGGCTCGGTAACACCAGATGCAGGCGATATCCGGCTGGGTGAACCGGAGATCATCAAGTCCGGAAACAAGTTCGGCGTGAAATTGACGGCGCAGGCACCGTCCATCCATCTGATCAAGGCGAATATCACGACTGAGATTGCACCGATCGTCGGCTCCGAGGAACAGGCGAAAGATCTGATCGCATATATCCATCAGGATGGGGAGAAGCAGGACGATATCTGGGATGTGAATATATTTGGTAAGACGGTGCGCCAGCTTGTGGAGGATGGACTTTCGGCGAAGGTCAACAAGATCACGCAGGAAAGCCAGCAGAAATTACAGGATACGATGGAGAAAATCGTCAACGATTCGAACGGCGGAATGGTTTGCATTATTATCTAAAAGATGATAGAATAGCCGGGTATGGACGAAAAATTAGAATTCAAGATCAATCAGTTTGAAGGTCCGCTTGATCTGCTGCTGCATCTGATCGATAAGAACAAATTTAATATATTTGATATTCCAATCGTCGAGATTACCGAGCAGTATCTGGATTACCTGAATCGTATGCAGGAGGAAAATCTGGACGTGATGAGTGAATTTCTCGTGATGGCAGCGACATTGATTTCTATTAAGGCGAAGATGTTACTGCCACGCGAGGAGAAGGAAGAGGAAGAAGAGGAGGATCCGCGTGCCGAGCTTGTGCGTCGTCTGTTGGAATACAAGATGTACAAATACGCATCGCTCGAGCTGAAGGATATGAACCTCGATGCCGGAAAGAACTATTATAAGCCGGCGACGATTCCGAAGGAAGTCCTCGAATACAAAGAGGAGATTGATCCGGCAGAGGTGATCGGAGATGTGACACTCGCGAAGTTAAATGAGATATTTACCCAGGTGATGAAGCGTATGGTTGACCGTGTTGATCCGGTGCGTAGTAAATTCGGAACGATCGAGAAGGACGAAGTGCGGATCGAAGATAAGATGGACGATATCCGGGCGAGCATCCGAGGACTAAAGGGTATTAATTTCAAGACACTGCTGGAGATTCAGGCGACGAAGATTAATATCATCGTAACCTTTATGGCAATCTTAGAGCTGATGAAGGTTGGCGATATCACGATCCGGCAGGATGAGCTGTTTGGAGATATCATTATCGATTCGCTGGAAGCATAGAGACAAAGAGATGGAAAGTGAGAGGAAGATACATAGATGGAAGAAAGCGTAAAAAAGACAGAGGCTGCCATTGAGGCAATCCTTTTTTCCATGGGCGATGCAGTTGAGCTGAAGGATCTGGCAGATGTGCTGCAGATAGACGGAAAGACAGTACAGAAGATTCTGGACGATATGATGGTGCGTTATGAGGAAGAGGATCGCGGCATCAAGATTGTGAAGCTGGAGAATGCATATCAGCTCTGTACGAAAAATGAATATTATGATATTTTATCCAGTCTGGTGAATATCCCGAAGAAGCATAGTCTGACGGATTCACTGATGGAGACACTTTCCATCGTGGCATACAAGCAGCCGGTCACAAGACAGGAGATCGAAGCAATCCGTGGTGTATCATGCGTGCATGCAATCAATCGTCTGGTAGAATACAATCTGATTACCGAAGTCGGAAGACTGGATGCGGTCGGTCGACCAATCCTGTTTGGAACAACCGAGGATTTCTTAAGATGTTTCGGTGTTTCTTCGATGGACGAGCTTCCATCTATCACCCCGGACAAGATCGAACGATTCCGTCAGGAGGCAATGGACGAAGTAAATATCAAAGTAGAAGTATAAAGAGAGATAGAAAAATGGGTATCTGTTTGCAGATACCCATTTATAATATACTGTCGATGTTAATATCAGTCTGTTTCGACAAATCGATAAAATTATTCTTTGTTTTTACCATCGGTTTGGAGAGACGGACTTTGTTGATAAAGACAATGTCACCTTCCTCACCGTTGCTTAAACGGACTTTACAATTCATATAGCTGTTTACCACGTGTTCTAAGAAAGTAAGCAGGTATTTTGGATTGTATTTTTTTAGTCCGTCTTCCTCGAACATGTTGATGACTTTAAATGGACTGATTGGTCCGCGATAGACGCGTTTTGCTGTCATAGCCTCGTAGATGTCTGCAATCGTGACGATCTGGGCACACCAGTCAATCTGGTTGCCTTTTAAGCCAATCGGGTAGCCGGAGCCATCGCATTTCTCGTGGTGCATCAGGGCGGCATACTGGATATGCGGATCGAGCTTGTTCTTCTGTAACAGCTGATACCCTTTGACCGGATGGGTTTTGATAATGTCGAACTCGTCCTTCGTGAGCCTGCCCGGCTTCTTCAATATCGCATCCGGAATCAGCAGCTTGCCTACATCATGGAACAGACCGCAGGCGGTGATGAGTTTCTTGTCATCTTCGGACAGATTCAGCCAGTCAGCGAAGATATTGCAGATGAGCGCGACGTTTAATGAATGGTTAAAGGTCGAATCATCATAGTTTTTCATGGTTGAAAGCATTGTGAAGATGCTGAGAGGGGAGTCATTTAACGCTTTCATCGTCGTCATGGTGTTCTGAAGCATCATATCCACGTCAATCGGAGCATTCTTGTAGACAATATCGTTTAAATGATCGCCCATTTCGGAGATGCTTTTCTCATAACGATGGACGAATTTTTTGTATTGTGGTTTTTCTTTTATTTTCTCAGTGTCAAGCGCAGAGGAGAGATCGTTTTCCTGTGATTCAACAATAGGTTCCACGATATCAGAGATATCAACAAATACAACATCATTGCCAGAAAGCATCTGGATAATACTCTTCGTAAGCACCGTATCCTTCGGTACGATCAGCTTGCCACTGTTGGAGTAGGTGTCGGTCAGTGTAACCATACCTTCCTCTAATTCAGATGTAAAAAGTGTTGCCATACGCGTCATCCTTCGTCGAAAATTCTTCTATTTATTTTACAGGATTTCGGAAACGATTTCAATTAGAAAGTCTAACTCGTCACAATTATCCATATAATGGAGTAGATGTCTGAGAAGCTTGATAAGAAAGGAACAGCATGAAGAACTATATTGTATATCTACTCGTTATGATCGTTGTGATCTGTGGGTGTCCGGTTCCGTCTTCTGCGGCGGAGGAACCGAAGTTGTATGCGAAGGCGGCAGTGCTGATGGATGCGGATACCGGGCGGGTATTATACGGAAGGGCACCGGATGAGGCGCTTCCTATGGCTAGCACGACAAAGATCATGACACTGATTCTCGCGCTTGAATATGGAAATCCGGATGATGTTGTGACTGTGAGCAGTTACGCGGCAAAGATGCCGGAGGTACGGTTAGGGCTTCATGCCGGTGACCGGTATGTGCTGCAAGATCTTCTGTATTCCATGATGTTAGAGAGCCACAATGACAGCGCATGTGCAGTGGCAGAACAGGTCGGGGGAAGCGTGGAGGCATTTGCGCAGATGATGAACCGGAAGGCGGCGGAAATCGGACTGCATGATACATATTTTATCACACCGAACGGATTAGACGCCGAGGATGCGGGCGGCGTACACCATACGACCGCTCGTGATCTGGCACAGCTCATGCGGTATTGCGTTACGCAGTCGGAACAGAAAGAAGCGTTTCAGGCAATCTGCCAGACACGGCAGTATACATTTGCAAGCTGTGACGGTACACGGCAGTTTACGGTATATAATAAGAATGCACTGCTCGACCGGATGGATGGCGTGCTCGCCGGGAAAACGGGATTCACCGGGAATGCCGGGTATTGTTATGTGGCGGCGGTAAATGTCGGAGAGAAACATTTTATCGTTGCACTGCTCGCGTGTGGCTGGCCTCATAACCGGCATTACAAATGGGCAGATACGAGAGCCCTGCTTGCATATGGCGATGCAAACTATGAATACCGGGAAATCAAACTTGCAGGGGTACAGATTCCTGCTATTCCGGTCTCAGATGGCCTGGAACCGACCATTTCCGGTACATGTGAGGGGAAGTTTACCGTTCTGCTTTCTGAGACGGAGACGGTACAGCGGCGGTTTGTACCGGAAAGCGGACTGGCTGCACCGGTTGCACGGGGCGACACGGTCGGCACCCTGCAGGTATCCATCGGGGACACCCGGCTTGCCGGATATCCGGTGTATGCAGCACAAACAGTAGACAAAAAGGATTTTTCTTATTATATTGGAACGGTATTCGATGCATTTTTTTATTGAGAAGCAAGAGACCTTTCCCAAGCAGTATGCATATAATAGAGTATCGTAAGGAGGATGTGACAGCGTATGCGGAATATCATTGTTTTCGGACACGATCCGCGGATGGAGAGTGTCGCCGGATATTTTTATCATCTTGGATATGATGTATATGAGAACCCGGAAGAACCGGTTGCGGATGCGTGTGTGATCACCGCACCGAAGCTTTCGGAGGCAGAGGAGGACGCGTTATGTGCGTATGTGACAGACGACCAGATCTTATATCACGGTCTGCTGTCAACGGCAAGTCAGCAGAAGCTGCAGGAAAAAGGTGTTACCTGTCATCCATATCTGCAGCTTGAAACACTTGTGACAGAGAATGCGCAGCTCACCGCACAGGGAATCCTGTCGATCGCCGGAAGAGATGCCGTGCTCTTGGAAAGCCACTGTCTTGTACTTGGATATGGGCATTGCGGAAAAGCAATCGCAGATGCACTGGCAAAAGCCGGGGCACATGTGGATGTTGCAGTCAGACGGAAGGAACTTAAACCTAAGATCGAACAGCAGGCATATGGATACCGGAATCTTGCACAGTGGGATCATTACACCTATGATAAATACAGCTATGTGTTCAACACGATACCGGCAATGGTCTTAGACGCCGGGCATCTGCAATGGTTTTCCCCGTCGATTCTCATCTATGATATAGCTTCAAGCCCGGGCGGAACGGATTTTGCGTATTGTAAGGCACACGGCATCCGGGCAGACATCTATCTGGGTATCCCCGGAAAGCTGTATCCAAAGGAAGCAGGAACTGTGATTGCTTCCGGCATCTACGAGCATGCGCTTGCCACGGAGACTCCTTCGGACTAACAAAAAGGAGCCATAAGGTATGCGGTCAGACTGTCATCTGGGATTTGCGATTACCGGATCATTTTGTACGTTCGAAAAGATAAAAAAACAGATAGAGCTTCTACGGGATGAGGCGGCGAGTATCACGCCGATTTTTTCACAGCATGCCTATGAACTGGATACGCGGTTTGCGGAGGCGAAGTCCTTTGTGAAAGAGATTGAGACAATCACAGGAAGAAGCGCGATTCACACGATACAGGGCGCAGAACCGGTCGGACCGAAGAAGCTGTTCGATGCCCTTGTGATCGCACCCTGCACGGGAAACACAGCAGCAAAGCTTGCAAATGGAATCACGGATACTCCGGTTTTGATGGCGGCGAAGTCGCACCTTCGGAACGGGCGTCCCGTGATCATTGCTATTTCCACGAACGATGCGCTTGGCATCAATCTGCAGAATATCGGAAAGCTCATGGTGATGAAGCATATCTATTTCGTTCCGTTTGGACAGGACGATGCGGTAAAAAAGCCGAATTCCTGCGTGGCGGATATGACAAAGATTGCAGAGACGGTAGAATATGCACTGGCAAAGGAGCAGATCCAGCCGGTATTATTATAAAAAATGGTTGATTTGGAACCGTTCGTCCCAGAAAAATGCATTTCGTCCCAGAAAGGTTGTCACAACAAGTAAAATATGTTACAAAAAAAGCATGTTACTATCAGAGTAGCGTGCTTTTTTGTTATGGAGACAAGAAATATGCGTGCATTTTATGAGGTGCATTCGACCATCATGCAAAAATGATGATTATCGTTAACTGAGATAAGAAAGAGAGGGATCATATGCGAAAAAGAGAGGGAATGAAAAAACGAAGATCAAGGATACTGGCATGGCTACTGGCGTGCTTTATGGTGCTGTCCGTGATACATGGGACAGGCTGGGGCAGTCTCACCGTGCAGGCGGAGGAAGCAGAAAAAATTCCAACGAAATTGAAGGTTGGAACAAAAGACGAAGATCAAGTTATAAAAAATGGTGCTGTGATAAATAAGGAAGGGACAGGCTGGAATTATAATGAGACTACCAATATCCTCACCCTGACGAATGCAAATTTAGGAGATATCATATACGATGGTGGCGATTTGAATCTGCAAATCAAAGGAGATAATACCATAGGACAAATTGATTCAAAGAAGAATGCTATTTATATTACTGGCATAGAAAATGGCAAGTTAGCTTGTACAGATATAGCTGTAGATACTTTTTCTGTAGAAAACATAGAATTAAATGCTTCAAATGACATAAACGTAAAAACTGCAACAGTAAAAAATGTGAAACTAAATACAAGTACCTATTTAGATACAAATATACTTAATTGTTCTGGAAGTCAGATTAATACAGCGGATCGTGTATACGTAGGGGGTTCACTTAACTGCGTGGATAGTGAGATTAGAGCGGGAAAAATAGACTTTTCAGTAATAAAGAGAACATATACAGATTCTATTGTGGTAGATAACATGAACAACACTGCGAGAATCTATGGAGCGGCGACCTTATGTGAAGATCTAACGATTCCAAGTGCTGGCACGATTATGTTTGCGGAAGGTGCAAGTATTACAAATCTGGATAGGCTTACCGTGGAAGAAAACGCGAAGATTTTTGTAAATTATAAAATGGATGAGTATGGATCTGAAAGCTATGAGAAACATACACATAATACCGAAGCGACAAAAGGTGGTACATACATAGACAGCCAAAAGCATTACGAGAATGTGGCATGTAAGGATTGCCCGATTGGATATGTAACAGAGACGAAGGTAGAACGGGAGCATACATATGAGAATGGTTTCTGTAAGGCTTGTGACGCCTATGAGCCGGCTGTATTAAATTCTAATAATGCCTATGAGATCGGAAATGCCGGTCAGTTTTACTGGTTTGCCGATAAAGTGAATAAAGAGTTTTATGGAAATGCGAATGCAGTTTTGACAGCGGATATTATTGTCAATAAAAATGTTCTTAATGACGGAGAACTTACGAAAGATGTAGTTGGATTACGTAATTGGACACCGATAGAACTATATGGTGGAACATTTGACGGTGCACAGCATACGATCAGTGGTATATATTGTGTTTCAGACACTATTACTGAAGCAGGAATATTTCAGCATACAACCGACAATGCAATTGTACAAAATATTGGAGTGCTAGATAGCTATTACTGTCTCAAAGAGGGTTGCTATGTAGGAGGAATTGTTGGACATAATAGTGGAATTATTAGAAATTGTTATAATGAAGGAATGGTAAGCAGCTTATATAAGACAGATAACTATCTGGGTGGTATCTGTGGAGCAAATGGAGGTGGGACCATTACAGACTGTTATAATACAGGAAAGGTTTCCAACGCTGTTTGGGATACTAGGGCTGGTGGTATATGTGGTCGAAATACTAATAAGATTCTTAATTGCTATAATACCGGATCAGTAACGGGAGGATATATGGTTGGAGGTATATGTGGAAGTAATGACTCTTTCACCACTTCCGGACGGATCGAAAATTGCTATAACATTGGCACAATAAATAGCATTGTCAATGATGATTCCAAAAGAAATATCGCAGTTATTGAGAATGAGACAGCAGTTGTGAAAAATTGCTATTATCTTGAGGATAATTATATTGCAAATGAAGATGGTGCATCTGGAAGGGATGCAGATGATTTTGCCAGCGGCGAAATTGCTTATCTCTTACAAGGAGATCAGGACGATCCTGTATGGGGACAGACGCTAGTAGACGAAGGCGGAGATCCATACCCGGTACTTGGTGGAAAAACCGTGTATCAGAATATGACATACATTGGATGTACAGAAGATACATCGTTGGTAATCGAATATTCAAACGAAAAGAAGGATACAAAGTTTACACATACGCTTGAGAAATCCGAGAAAGTAAATGCGGATTGCGAGAAAGATGGAATGGAAGTTTATTGGACCTGTACAAACTGTAAGAGGCGGTTCAGCGATGAAGACGGAACAAAGGAACTCAACAAGCTTCCGGTTATTTCAGCGTTTGGACATGATTACAAAGTGGACGAGGAAAAATCAGAGGATGGCACAAGAGTAACACTGATATTTACCTGCAAGAGAGAAGGCTGTACAGCGGAGACGGATAAGCACGAAGTAACCGTGACATTAACTGCACCAGATTCTCTTACTTATGCTGGAACTGCCAAGGAAGCAACTGTGACACAGACACCTGAGAATGCATTTGACTCAGTGAGCGTAAATTATGAAAGCGTGGATAAGCGAAGAAGTGTCACACTTGTAGAAGGTAAACCGGTCAACGCAGGCGATTATAAAGCGACTGTGACAGTAGGAACAGGAGAAGATGCGGTAAGTGCATCCGTGGAATATACGATACAGAAAAAAGAGATTTCCGTTTATAGTGTAGATGTATCTGATAAGGTATATGATGGCACAACGAAAGTAAAGGTTAGCCGTGTAACACTGATCGGAATATTGGGACAGGATGTTGTTGAAGCGGATATGACGGATCTGTATGGTGATCTTCCGGATAAGAATGCCGGTACATATACAGAAATCACACTTCCGGAACTGAAGCTGGTCGGCGATAGTGCGGATAATTATGAATTGATTCAGCTAGATAATCCGATGAAGTTGAATGCCAGTGTAACTGTACAGAAAGCACCAAAGGCTCCGAACATGCCGGGGGCATCTATGGAGGTAGACTATACGAAGACTACAGTTGGTGCGGTAACACTTCCGACAGGCTGGAAGTTTGATGATGCTGATATTGACAAGAAGTTAGAGGTAGATGCGCCGGTCACAGTGACAGCGAAGTATGCTGGCGAAGATGCAGGTAACTACGAAGTAGAAAGTGTCGAGATCACATTGACACGAAAGGCATGTACGCATCCAACGACCAAGTGGATCGTCGATAAAGAAGCGACCGTAGATGCAGAAGGAAGCAGACATAAGGAATGTACGGTCTGCAAGACAGTTCTTGATACCGAGACGATTGCGAAGCTCAAAGCACAAACACCGGATGTTACCATTCGTTACACAACCCATGTACAGACATACGGTTGGCAGGGTGATGAGAACAATGCAAACAAGTGGTTTGCAAATGGCAAGATGGCAGGCACTTCCGGTAAGGCAAAGCGATTGGAAGGTATTAAGATAAGAGTCTATGGGAATGACAGCCTTGGCATCCAGTACACAACCCATTGCCAGAGCTACGGCTGGTTACCATGGTCTGCCAATGGCGAGATGAACGGAACCGAGGGCGAGGCAAAGAGACTGGAGGCAATTAAGATTCAGCTCACAGGCGCAGATAAAGAGAAGTATGATGTATACTATCGTGTACATGCACAATCGTACGGCTGGCTTGCATGGGCGGCAAATGGCGCGCCGGCAGGAACGGCTGGTTATGCGAAGCGTCTGGAGGGTGTCCAGATCGTTGTAGTGAAGAAAGGTTCTCCTGCACCGGGCGTAAATTTCGAAGGTGTGAATGCAGCTTCAGGTGTATACCAGTCGGTAAGTTACCTTGCAAAGAATGGTTCGTCTCCGGTGGTTGGCGGGCAGGTAACGTCCAATATAAACCCAAGTGTCGCAGGCGAAGCGAATGTAAATATTGCATACCGCACACATGTACAGTCCTTTGGCTGGCAAGGCTGGAAGTACAATGGCGTGATGAGCGGAACAAGCGGTAAGGCAAAGAGACTCGAAGGCATCAACATCAAGCTTACGAACAAGCCATACAGCGGAAGCATTGTCTATACGACACATGTACAGTCCATCGGATGGCAGGGCAATGAGAACAATGTGAATACATGGTTCCGTGATGGTCAGATGGCAGGAACAAGCGGACATGCGAAGCGTCTTGAAGCAATCCGTATCGCACTGACCGGCGAGATGGCAGAGCATTACGACGTATACTACCGCGTCCATGCACAGACCTACGGCTGGCTTGCCTGGACGAAGAACGGCGAAGCTGCCGGAACCGCAGGACTCAGCAAGCGTCTCGAGGGTATCCAGATCGTGCTTGTACCGAAGGGCGGTGCTGCACCGGCGAACAATTACGGTGGTGTTGTAACGACGAATAAGCAGACGTATATCAAGAAATAACATTTTTACACCCGATAAGGTATGATTCAAAGGGAATTAGAATAAAATATACCTTATCGGGTGTATTTTGTATATAAAAGAACGCAGAGGAAGGAGTGAAACGCTCCAACCTCTGCTTTTTTCATGCAATGGATTATAACATATATTTCCGCATCCAGTAGTCGACCTGGAGCAGGTAGGCAATCATCTGTGGTCCGGCCATGAGCTGACCGAACCAAGGCTTTCCATATTCCTTTGGCTCGTCGAGGAACTTTAGCACCGCAGGGATATTCAGATAGCTCCGGAGCGGCGATGCGGTGTCGGTGACGACTTCGCGCAGGCGGTTCGCAAGCACACGTTCGTATTCCGGGTGATAGGTCTTCGGGTAAGGACTTTTCGGACGGTTCATGATCGTGTCCGGCAGGTATTTGGCGGCACAGGCACGGAGCAGGCTCTTCGGGACGCCGTCCTTGGCTTTGATCGACCAAGGAACATTGAATACATAGTCGATGACACGGTAATCGGCGAATGGCACTCTGGCTTCGAGTCCGTGCTGCATGGACGTGCGATCCATCCGGTCGAGGAGCGTCTGCATGAACCAGCGGATATTCAGATAGGCAATCTGGCGTTTCTTCGTATCGAGTGGAGATTCTTCTGGCAGGATATCGACTTCGGAGAGTGTTGTGCGGTATGCTCTGGCGATATATTTTTCCATCTGCATGCTGGCGGCAAATTCCGGATGGAGCAGGGATTTGCGGAAGGAGATGTCCATCGTCCATGGGAAGGTGGTTGATTGCAGCATGGCGTCACGGTGAAACCACGGATAGCCGCCGAAGATCTCATCGGCACATTCACCGGTCAACGTGACCTTGTGGTGTTTTGCAACCTCCCCACAGAAATATAACAGCGACGAATCGACATCTGCCATCGTTGGCAGACACCGGCTGTCGACGGATGCCTCGAGCAGATCGGCAAGCTGCGTGTAGGAACACGTCAGGTAGATATGATCCGAGTGCAGATAGTCTTTCATGATATCAACGTAAGGGCGGTCTTCACTCGGCTGGAAGCTGTTCGCCTGAAAATAAACGGCATTGTCGGTATAATCGAAGGAGTACGTCGTAAGAGGTGTATCCTCCGGCAGGAAATGGCTGCAGACGGCGGATACATACGAGGAGTCCACGCCACCGGAAAGCAGGGTGGAGATCGGAACGTCGGACACCATCTGCATACGGATACTGTCTTCAAGCAGGTATGAGGTTTTCTCTACCGTTTCCTCGTAGCTGTCGGTGTGCGGGTGGCTCTCAATCCGGTAGTATAGCCGGGATGTCATATACTGCGGCGAGTAGGTCAGATATTCGCCGGGCTTGATCTCTTTGATCCCGGAGAATACACCTTTGCCGTACGTCTTCGCCGGTCCGAGGGAGAAGATCTCGTTGAAGCTGTTCATGTCGATGCATGGACGCACGCGCGGGTATTCAAACAATGTATCAATCCTCGAGGCGAACACGAGTGTATCGCCGGTCTTCGTATAATAAAGCGGTTTGACACCGAAGCGGTCACGGTAGAGGTAGAGTGTATTTCGCATGCTGTCGTAGATGGCGATTGCGAAGATACCGTTTAATTCTTTGACAAAGCCCGGTCCGTAATGACAGAACGCAGCGATGATGACTTCCGTATCGGAGTTTGTTTCAAAGGTATAGTTTTTCCGGAGCAGTGTTTTCTTTACTTCCTTGTAGTTGTAGATCTCGCCGTTATATACAATATAGTAGGTGTTTCCGTCCTTCGTATAAGACATGGGCTGTCTGCCATTTTCGAGATCAATGATCGACAGGCGTGTGTGCGCAAGGCAGCACGAATTTATGATGGTATGACCGTAGGTGTCCGGCCCGCGGTGGTTCATCGTATTGATCATACGGGACAGTGTATGAAAGTTTTGCTTGGGATTTTCCGCATAGTTCTGGTCTGGGTTAAAGTAGCCTGCAATGCCACACATACAGATGCTCCTTCACACTTTTTCTTATTATATTCATTTTCTGCAAGGTTGTTTCGTATAATGTACAAATTAGAGGCGGACGGAAATTGTAATTATACTGTATGAATTATCTACGACAGTATATTGTTACAATTTCCGGCGTATTCTATCTAAGTTGCACTAGATAGAAACGCAAAAAGGAGAGGAAATGAAGAAAAAGATTATATGTGCGATTCTGACACTGATCATGATGCTTTGCATAGTTTGTCCGGCTGCGTATGCGGAAACAGAGGATGCGCTTGCAATCCAGTCGAAATCGGTGTTACTGATGGAATTAGAGAGCGGGACGGTACTTTATGAGAAGAATGCGGATGAGATGCTGCGCCCGGCATCGGTGACGAAGGTCATGACATTGCTTTTGATCTTCGAGGCGTTAGAACGCGGAGATATCGCGCTGGACGATACGGTTGTCGTGACTGAGCACGCGGCGTCGATGGGCGGCTCACAATGCTTCTTCGAGGCAGGCGAGGAACAGACGGTGCAGGATATGATCAAATGCATCGAGGTGGCCTCCGGTAACGATGCGGCAGTGGCGATGGCAGAGCATCTGGCAGGTTCGGAGGCAGCGTTTGTCCAGAAGATGAACGAGCGGGCGAAGGAGCTTGGTATGGAGCATACGCATTTTGACAATGCATGCGGGCTGGAGGTTGAGACACATCTGACGTCGGCGCGGGATATCGCGATTATGTCCAGACAGCTTTTGCTTTATCATCCGGATATCCTTACATATTCGACGATCTGGATGGATTCCATCACACATAAGACCAGACGGGGCGAATCACAGTTTGATCTTGCGAATACGAACAAATTCCTGAATCTCTACACAGGGGCAAACGGACTGAAAACCGGATATACATCGCAGGCGAAATACTGTATGTCTGCGACGGCGACGCGGGATGGCGTGACGTTGATCGCAGTTGTGATGGGAGCGGAGACGAAGGAGATCCGGAACAGTGAGGCAATGAAGCTGCTTGATTACGGATTCGCACAGTGCCGTCCATATGTGGATACCGAAGTCGTGCCGGAGGATCTGCAGATCCCGGTGCAGAATGGTACCTGCAAATCGGTGACGGTAAAGCCGGTGGAACAGCACACGATCACGCTTGTAGCGACGAACCCGGATCAGATTGAAAAACAGGTGATCGCCTACGAAAATCTGAAAGCACCGATACAGGAAGGGGATGCGGTCGGTGTTGTGCAGTATTCCTGCAACGGAACGTGTATCAGCGAAGTGATCCTGTATGCAGAGCGGTCGGTGCCGAAGCTTGACTTAAAATACAGCTTATCGGAGATTGCAGGAAGAATATTTATGGCGAAATAACTGAAGATAGGGTATAATAAAGCCATGAGTGTGAATTTTCAGATAGTGCGTTACAATTTTATCAGTCAGAAAGTCCGGAAACCATTACGCATTGTGATGATCGCTGATCTGCACAATCAGGTATATGGTCTTGAGAACACGGATCTGCTTACCGCGATTGACACGGAGCAGCCGGATATTATTTTACTGCCTGGCGACATGATCGTCTGTCGGAAGAGCGAACGGAAGAATAACAGGGTGACA
>OGWV01000736.1_pt1 | contig 20462 bp, 17 predicted proteins | sample 1576081 | NCBI WGS metagenome assembly OGWV01 (sample SAMEA3541541, study PRJEB24748) | human gut metagenome | biome: human gut; feature: human-associated habitat; material: faeces | place: China | collected 2012 | reverse complement strand
AGCACATAGAGCATTAGATGATGTTGATACAACAGTAAAAGTATTTAATGTAATGTTAGACAGATTAAGAGATAGAGGTGTTACTACAGTTGAAGAGATTGATACAAAAGGAAGAGATGAAGAAGCAAAAAAAGAAGAATATAAAAAATTAAATACATATCATGCCATAATTTTAGCTAAAAATTATATAGGATTAAGAAACCTTTACAAACTAGTATCATTATCACATTTACATTATTTTTACAAGAGACCACGTATCTTAAAAAGCTTGTACAAAAAATATTCAGAGGGTTTAATATTAGGTAGTGCTTGTGAAGCTGGAGAATTATATCAAGCAATAGAACTTGGAAAATCAGATGAGGAAATAGAAAATATTGCAAGAGATTATGACTATCTAGAAATTCAGCCAATAGGAAATAATGACTTCTTAGTAAGAAATGGAGTAGTACCAGATAGAGAATATCTAAAAGATATAAATAGAAAAATTGTTGCATTAGGAGAAAAATTAGGAAAGTTAGTTGTAGCAACGTGTGATGTCCACTTCATGGACCCTCAAGATGAAGTATATAGGCGTATATTAGAAGCAGGGCAAGGATATAAAGATGCAGATGAGCAAGCACCATTATATTTAAGAACAACAGAAGAAATGCTTAAAGAATTTGAATATTTAGGCAAAGAAAAAGCATATGAAGTAGTAGTAACAAACACAAACAAAGTTGCAGATATGTGTGACAGGATAGACCCAATATCACCAGAAAAATGCCCTCCACATATACCTGGATGTGAAGAAGATATCAAGAATATAGCATATAAAAAAGCACATGAGCTATATGGAGATACATTACCAGAAATTGTTCAAACTAGACTAGACAAAGAACTAAATTCAATAATTAGTAATGGATATTCTGTAATGTATATTATAGCTCAAAAATTAGTATGGAAATCCAATGAAGATGGTTATATTGTAGGTTCAAGAGGGTCTGTTGGTTCATCACTTGTAGCATTTATGACAGGTATAACAGAAGTAAATTCATTAAAACCACATTATAGATGCCCTAATTGTAAATACTCTGAATTTGAAGATTATGGAGTAGGAAATGGATTTGACTTACCAGATAAAGACTGCCCAAAATGTGGTACAAAAATGGCAAAAGATGGAATGGATATCCCATTCGAAACATTCTTAGGATTCAATGGAGACAAAGAGCCAGATATCGACTTAAACTTCTCTGGAGAATATCAAGCAAAGGCACATAAATATACAGAAGTAATATTTGGAAAAGGAACATGTTTTAAAGCAGGAACAGTAGGTACAGTTGCAGAGAAAACTGCATTTGGATATGTAAAAAAATATTTTGAAGAAAGAAACATACCAGTAAATAAGGCAGAAATTGCAAGACTATCAGTAGGATGTACAGGAATAAAAAGAACAACAGGTCAGCATCCAGGGGGAATTATAGTAGTACCTAAAGGAAGAGAAATATATGAATTTACACCTGTACAGCATCCAGCAGATGACCCAAATTCAGATATAATAACAACTCATTTTGACTATCACTCAATAGATGGAAACTTGTTAAAATTAGATATATTGGGACATGATGATCCTACAGTAATTCGTATGTTACAAGATATTACAGGGATTGCACCAACAGAAATCCCATTAGATGATAAAGAAACAATGTCAATATTCAATTCAACAAAAGCATTAGGGGTAACACCAGAACAAATCCATTCAGAAGTAGGAACATTTGGAATACCTGAATATGGAACAAAATTTGCAAGAGGCATGCTTTTGGATACACACCCAACAACATTTGATGAATTGATACGTATATCTGGATTATCACATGGTACAGATGTATGGTTAGGAAATGCGCAAACATTAATAGAACAAGGAGTAGTAACATTACAACAAGCAATCTGTTGTAGGGACGACATAATGATATATCTAATTCAAAAAGGTTTACCACCAGATAAATCATTCAAAATAATGGAAGCAGTACGTAAAGGAAAAGTTGCAAAAGGCAAAGAACCGAAATGGAAAGACGAATATATTCCACTAATGAAAGAACATAATGTGCCGGACTGGTATATAAAATCATGTGAGAAAATAAAGTACATGTTCCCAAAGGCGCATGCGGCAGCATATGTAACCAATGCATTCAGAATAGCATGGTTCAAGGTGCATATTCCATTAGCATATTATGCAGCATATTATACAATCAGAGCAAAAGCATTTGATGCAGAAGTAATGATAAATGGAAAAGAAAAAGTAAAAAATAAAATGAAAGAAATAGACATGATGGGAAATAATGCAACACCAAAAGATAAAGATATGTATGATGACTTAGAAATAGTCTTAGAAATGTATGAAAGGGGCTTAAGGTTTTTACCAATTGATTTATACAAGTCACATGCGACAAAATTCCAAGTAGAAGGAGATTGTTTGCGTCCACCATTAAATAGTATAGCAGGACTTGGTAATGTTGCAGCAGAAAGTATAATGAATGCGCGTAAAGACGAAAAATTCATGTCAATAGACGATATGAAAATTCGTGCAAAAATAGGAGACTCTGTAACCGAATTACTAAAACAATTTGGTTGTCTTGAAGGAATGAGCCAAAGCAATCAGCTGAGCTTATTCGGCTGATTTTGCACACTTGAGATCGCTTTTTTTCGGTGCAATTTTGCACGGGAAAAAAGCGAGATAATTGGTGCAATTTTGCACAGAAAAAAAGCGAGATAATTGGTGCAGAAAGGAGTAAATAAAAAATGCAATTAGCAGATATTTTTTCAACAAGAAACATATTAATATATTTAGTTGTAATAAATTTAGTTGGTTTTTACATGATGTGGTCAGACAAAAGAAAAGCCAAATGGGGAAAATGGAGAATTCCAGAACAAACACTTTTTATAGTAACAGCTTTAGGGGGAGGAATAGGAACAATTGCAGGAATGTACACATTTCACCATAAAACAAAGAAACTAAAATTTACAATAGGATTGCCTACAATATTGATTTTAGAAATTATATTAGTTATATATTTAAAATTTTTCTAGTTACATAAAAACAAAAATAAAAAGTGAACAATTGTAAAAAAAAATTATCAACATATAAATGTGAATAACGTGTGAACGAAATGTTACTGTTTTGAGTTATTCACAGAGTTATCCACATTATCCACAACTTGCGGATGATGAAGAAAATCTGAAAACTGTAAACTGAATTGAATACATAAAATTAAAAACAAAACTGAATGCTTATTCTAAAAAACAAAAAAACTTGCATTAAATTAAATAAAATTATATAATACCATTTATAAAAGAAGATAGGTGAAAAAATATGAATAAAACAAAAAGAAAGATATTTGAGACGTCAATGAAATTATTTGCAGAAAAAGGATATGATGCAACTAGTATAGAAGAAATCACAGCAACTGTTGGGGTAGCAAAAGGAACACTATATTATCATTTTTCAAGCAAAGAAGAGATATTTAATTTTTTGATAGAAGAAGGGATAAAATTATTGCAAAATAGTGTAGATATAAAAACTTCAAAACACAATAATTATATCGACAAAATAAAAGCAATTGTTCTAATTCAAATAAAAATTGTAGCAAAATATGAAGATATAATAACAATAATCTTAAGCCAATTTTGGGGCAATGAAGCGAGAAATAAAAAATGTCAAGACCATGTATATGATTATATAGGGCAAATCGAGAAAATTGTACAAGAAGGAATTGAAAAGGGAGAAATAAAAAACGGTGATGCAAGAGCGATTGCATCAGAAATATATGCATTAATATGTTCAACATTAGTATATAAAAAACGTGAGGGAGAATATATGGATGTAATGCAATTATACCATGAATACGAAAATACGGTAATTAATGGATTAAGAATAAAGTAATAAAAGAAAGGGGTAGCTATAGTGGAAACTAAATCGAGAAAAATGAAATTTACAGATTTGAAAGATATGCTAAAACAAACAGGAGAAGCTTATGGAGACAGACCAGCATATATTTTTAAAACAGAAGAAAAGGAAAAATTCAAAACAATAACACATAAAGAATTCAGAGATGAAATAAATGCATTAGGAACAGTTTTAATAAACATGGGATTAAAAGATAAAAGAATAGCAGTAATCTCAGAAAACAGATATGAATGGGAACTTTCATATTTAGCAGTAGCAGCAGGAGTTGGAGTTATAGTACCACTTGACAAGTCATTGCCTGATAATGAGCTTGAAAGTTTAATTCTTCGTTCACAAGTTGAGGCAATAATATATTCATCAAAATATGACGCAATAATGAATATTCTAAGAGAAAAGAAAAATACCAACTTAAAATATTTTATCTCTATGGATTTAGCAGAAAATACACAAGGAATTTATGCTGAAAAATCATTGATAGAAAAAGGAAAAAAACTATTAAAAGAAGGAAAAAAAGAATATCTAGATGCAAAAATTGATGCTGATAAAATGGGAATAATGCTATTTACATCAGGAACAACTGCAATGTCAAAAGCAGTAATGTTATCACATAAAAATTTGGTAACAAATGTTATGGACATAATCCAAAGATTTGATTTATATGAAGATGATAGATTTTTGTCATTTTTACCATTACATCATGTATTTGAATGTACAGTGGGATTCTTATATCCGATATCAATAGGTGGTTCAATTGCATTTTGTGAAGGTGTAAAACATATGGCAGATAATATCAAAGAATTTGGTATTACTGCAATGATATCAGTTCCAGCAGTTTTTGATATAATTTACAGAAAAGTAATGAAAACAATTGAGAAAAAAGGCAAAATGCAAAATTTAGAAAAGGGAAAGAAAATCTCACAACTATTATTAAAAGTAAAAATTGACATAAGAAAACAACTATTCAAAGAAGTACATGAAAGTTTAGGCCCAAAACTAAGATTGGTAGTAACAGGTGGAGCTGCACTAGACTCAGAAACAGAAAAAGGATTTAATGATTTAGGTTTTGATGTTGAGCAAGGATATGGATTAACAGAAACAGCACCAGTAATTGCAGCAGAGACTCCAAAATGTAGAAGATTAGGCTCAATAGGAAAGAAATTTCCAAGTGTAGAAGTAAAAATTGATAATCCAGATGAGGAGGGAATTGGAGAATTAATGGCCAAAGGTTCATCAATAATGTTAGGATATTATGAAAATGAAGAAGCAACAAAAGCAGCGTTAGATGACGATGGATGGTTCCACACAGGAGATTTAGCAAGAATAGACAAGGATGGATTTATATATATTTCAGGAAGAAAAAAAAGTGTAATCGTATTAAATAATGGTAAAAATGTATTCCCAGAAGAAATTGAAACTTTATTAAATAAAGTTGAAGGAATAAAAGAATCATTTGTTTATGAGAAAAAAGAAAACGATGGAGATGTTAAAGTTTGCGTTGAAATTGTTTATGATAAAGAATTGATTAAAGAGTTATATAACATAGATGGAGAAGAAAGTATAAAAGAATTTTTATGGGAAAAAGTAAAAGAAGTAAATAAATTAATGCCAAAATATAAATATGTTAGAGAAATGATAATAACAGAAGAACCATTAGTAAAAACAACTACTTTAAAAATTAAAAGACATGAAGAATTGAAAAAGGTTTTAAATAAGTAAAATAGCAAAAGATCCTAGTTTGAATGAAGAAAAAGGATCTTTTTCTTTTTAAAGTATAAAAAACAAATAAATAGCAAATATTACAAAAATATTACAAATGTAATTAAAATGTAACATAAAAATAAATTAAAAAGTATTGAGCTTTTAATGAAGCTGTTGTATAATAAAAAAGAATTTAATTATTTGACTACATAGGAAAAGGAGGAATTTGCATGTCTAGAAAGTCAGGCATAGTAAATGTGAGAATGGTAATCACTGAAGAGAAAATACTATCCAATATAGATAAAGTACAAAAATTAATAAATCCAAAAAGCAAGAAGCAAATAGTTCAATTAGACGATGATACATATTTCAAAGACTTAATTGAATCTATAAAAGCTTATTTAATAGAATATCCAAAAAAGAAAAATTTTCCTGCAAGTGTATATAAAGCAGCTTATGGTTTAGTTGAATATGCGACTATACAATTCGAGGAGAATACTAAAAAGGTTGAAGAATTAATAAGACAAAGAGAAGAAAATATAGCTTTAGCCGGAACATTAAGAGAACTCGTAGAAGCAGTAGAAAATAAAGATTCAGAATGGAAAGATAAAGTTGAAGAAAATAAAGGACTATTTTCAGAAGATCTAATAGATACTTTAAAATTAGTTGGAAAAGATAGAAGTAGGAGAAGTCAGAATTATAAAGATGCCATAAAATTATTAAATGCAAGAGTAAGTAATCTTGAAACGAATTTACATATCGAAATAGACATGGAAAGAACAGAAGATAAATCAAAAGCTTTGAGTTATATAGGAATTGAAATTGCTGATGCCCTAAAAGACATTCCAAGACCAGCAGACTTAATAATAGAGGAAACGCCGGAAGAAGAAACAGAAACACCAGTAGTTGAAGAAATCCAGGTAGAAGAAAAGAAAGCTAAAAAGACAACTAAAGCAGCTACTGCAAAAACAGCTAAAAAGAAAGCAAATATAGAAGAAGCAGCAGTAGTAGAAGAGGTTGAAACAAAACCTAAGGCAAGAGCTAAGACTAAAGCAAAAGCTGAAAATGTAGAAGTTATAGAGACTAAGGCAAAAACAAAAGCTACAAAATCTACAAGAGTAGTGAAAGCAGAACTTATAGATGTTGAACCAAAAGCTAAAAAGGCAAAGGTTGAACTCATAGATGTTGAGCCTGAAATTAAAGTAGCAAAAGCAGAACTTATAGATGTAGTGCCAGAAATAGAAGAAGCTAAAAAACCGGTTAAAAGATATGTTAGGGTAAAAGGCTATAGAGTTAATGCAATAAAAGAAAATGAAGAACCTAAAGAGGAAAAAGTAGAAATAATCAAAGAACAACCAAAACAAGAAGTTATACCAAAGAAAAAAGTTTCACAACTCATTAAGATTGAGGAAAATGAAGAAGATACAGAAGTTGATGAACAACAAGCTATACAAGATTATCAAGAATCAGTTACATTTGAGAAAAAGCCTTCTTTATGGCAAAGAATCAAAAATAGCAAATTGGGAAGAGTTGTTTCATATGTACTTAAAATTAGAATTAGAATTGAATTACCAAATGCTTTACCAGAAGGTAGAGGAGAAGAATAAATATAAGAATATAGCTAGAAATATTGAATATGAATTGGCTATATATCAATAGTTGAGGTAGAAATCTTTATAAGTTTCTACCTCAGTTTTTGCTCCATTTTATGTTTAAAATATATTTATAACAAAATTTAAAGAAATTCACTAAAAAAACTTGACAAATTGTAAAAATCATATTAAAATATGTAATGTGCTCACAAATGAGCTACAAGATGGTGGATGTAGCGTAGTTGGTTAACGCGCCAGTTTGTGGCACTGGAGACCGTGGGTTCGAGTCCCATCTTCCACCCCATACTTTTAATTTTATATTGGGCTGTAGCCAAGCGGTAAGGCACCAGACTTTGACTCTGGCATGCGCTAGTTCGAATCTAGCCAGCCCAACCACAAATAAGACTTTCAATAAAATGAAGGTCTTATTTTTCACAAAAACAATCTACATAAGTGATTGACAAAACGAAAGGCACATGATATAATATGAGCGATAATTTGTAGAAGTCACTTCAAGTTATATTATGACTTGATACAAGTTAATTAAAACAAAAGAAGGAGGGTGAGGTGTGAGAACTATTATTGAATGCCCGTACTGCAGAAAGCCTGTAACAATAGTACGGAAAGTTGCACAGGGGCATGAGATTTTAGAAAATGTACACTGTCCACATTGCAAGAGAAATATGGATATAGAATTTGATGCTATAACAAATTTACCATATTTCTTAGCTTATTTTGGAAAAATGGAAGTCCCACAACCAACAGAATTTAACGATTTTGAAGAGTTGTTAAAGTTTGTTTACGTTGACTATGATGAAGATGAACATATGATAGGGATAAGAAGTAAAAAATCTGAAGACCAAAAAAAGCAAAAAGCATATGAGATACGGTATCACGAAAGTTCTATAGACAGTTTGATTAATATAAACTATGAAGAACAACAAGTGAGAATTGTACGGTGTGCACAATGTGGAAGATACATACATCTGAATAAAGAAGAAGACAGAAAAAACGTTTTCGGAGTATTTTGCAACCAATGTGCGACTAGAACAAAATTCAGATATTCATATGAATTTCTTAGTGAATTTTATGATGCTGAACAAAAACAATTAAAAGAAACTGGAAATCAAATTGAAAGTGAAAATCAGGAGGAAGAAAAAATGACAATAAAGAGTACAATTATCGGTTTTGTGTTAGAAGATGGTGGCAATTATAAAATTTATAATCCGGATACTAATCGGTTAACTAAGTTATCTGCAGAAGATTTCGAAAGCTTATGCCTGGGAGAATTTCCGTATCGAAAAGTGCGGGCAAATACACTGGCGAATCGAGAAATCGTAGAAACGATGGATGGCAAAATCTATTATGTTTCAGATGCGAGCAAAAATGAAATGCTCGACTTTGAAACTGGAAAAATAGAAAGAACGGCAGTAGCAAGTAATCTAATGGTAAATAGTAATTGCTATATCAAATACGTTCCAGTTTTAAAGAAGTATTCTACATTTGCAGATGTGGTTGCAGGTAAAGTAGATAAAAGAATTGCAAAAATGATAGAGGTTGTATCTGATGATATCCAGTCCGGAAGAGAAACTACAGAGAACAATGTAGTTGCAAAAATGGTAAGATTTTTGATGGATCCGGATTATGCGGACATCTTGGATACAGAAACCTTGAATGACATGGTTATGGCTGATGCACAGGCATTTATGGTTATGAACCAGATGACAAGTATGCAGATGGCTAAGTCTATAATGTCGACTCATGGTGCAATACAACTGGAAATCAAAAAGTCAGAAGTAGTGGCAAACGAAGAAGTTCTGACTGATGAAACAATGAAACGGCCAGAAGAAGATGATGAGGCATACAAACTGAGAATAAGCAAACTGATGACAGAGGCTGCTAAAAATTGTGATTATGAGGCAGCTGCAAAGTATCAGAAGCTTTTAAAAAGTCTCGTATAATAGTTACAGACCAAATGGACACTTATAGTGTCCACACCAATTAATATCAAAAGCAAATATAATATAGAAATATCTATATTATATTTGCTTTTTAATATGAGGATAAGCTAAAGGCCTATTGCAAAAATTACCAAAATTTGATAATATATAATAACAAGAAAGAGAGGTGGCATTAATGTCAAGAGTATTAGTAATAGGTGGAGGACCTGCGGGAATGATGGCTGCAATAACAGCAGCAGAAAATGGAAATGAGGTAACGATATTAGAAAAGATGCCATCATTTGGAAAAAAATTATTAATAACAGGAAAAGGAAGATGTAATATAACAAGTTCACTATACATGAGTGAATTTATAAAAAACACACCAGGGAATGGTAAATTTTTATATAGTGCATTTCAAAATTATACCAATGCAGATATAATAGAATTCTTAAAAAAACAAGGACTAGAAGTAAAAGAAGAAAGAGGAAACAGAATATTTCCTGTAACAGATAAATCAATAGATGTGCTAAATTGCTTTAAAAAAAGAATAGATGAATTAAAAATAAAATATAAACTTGAAACTAGAGTAGAAAAAATATTAATTAAAAATAATGAAGTATTAGGAGTAAGAACTAATAGAGAGATAATACAAACAGACAAAATAATATTAGCAACAGGTGGAAAAAGTTATCCACTAACAGGATCAACAGGTGATGGTTACAAAATTGCTAGAGATTTGGGACATACAATAATTCCAATAAAACCTGCATTAGTGCCATTAGAGGTATACGAAAAAGAAGAGTGTAAAAAAATACAAGGATTAAGTTTAAGAAATATTGCTATAAAAATTATAGACACAGATAGAAAAAAGACAATATATGAAGACTTTGGCGAAATGGTGTTTACTCATTTTGGAATATCAGGTCCAACAATATTAAGTGGATCAGCTCACTTAGCTAAGTACAAGGATATAGACTATTTATTGAAAAAAAGATATATAAAAATAACTATAGACTTAAAACCTGCACTTACAGAAGAACATCTTGATGACAGAATATTAAGAGATTTTAAAGAATTTAAAAATAAACAATTTAAAAATAGTCTAGATAAATTATTACCACAAAAAATGATTACATTAATAGTAGAACTATCAGGGATAAATCCAGATAAAATGGTAAATGAAATAACTAAAGAAGAAAGAAGACATCTGGTACAATTAATAAAATATTTTACAATAACAATAAAAAATTTCAGACCAGTAGAAGAAGCTATAATTACTTGTGGTGGAATTAGCACAAAAGAAATTAATCCCAAAACAATGGAATCAAAATTAATAAAAGGCTTGTATTTTGCTGGAGAAATTATAGATGTTGATGCATATACAGGTGGATTTAACTTGCAAATAGCATACTCAACAGGCTATACTGCTGGAATAAATGTTTAAAATTTAGATAAGGAATGTATTTCAATGGAAGAATTTATAACAATTTTGAAAAATGAAACTGCAGAGATAGTAGAAAAAAAGTCAAAATTTATAGCTAATCTTTTTCATGTAGAAAGTGTTGAAGAAGCAGAAAATAGAATAAAAGATATAAAAAAGAAATATCATGATGCAAGACATAATTGTATAGCATATAGAGTTGCCGAAAATGGACAAATTATAGAAAAATCTAGTGATGATGGTGAGCCTTCTGGTACTGCAGGAGGCCCAATGCTTAATATTTTACAAAAAAATAATTTGTGTAATTTAGTTATTGTTGTTACTAGATATTTTGGAGGAATTTTATTGGGTACAGGAGGATTAGTAAGAGCATATTCAGAAGCGACTCAACAGGCGATAGAAAAAAGTACCAAAGTTATAAAGGTTATAGGAATAGAGATGACTATTGAATTAGACTATTCTAACTTAGAAAAATTTAAGTATTATTGTAAAAACAATAATATAAATATAAAAAAAATTGACTATATGGATAATATTATATTGAAAATTGAAATGGAAGAAAGTGTAAAAGAAAAAATTATTGATGATATAAAAAATAAAAAGCTAAATATCCAGAATTTTAGTGAAGGCGAGAGAAAATGTATAGATAAATTTGTAGAAAATTGTAAATGAAATGGAAAAAAATTCCATAAAAGCTATTGCAATATTTTTTCTAAAGTATTATAATCAAAAATGTAAAAAATTTACAGTAGAAAAAATTAGGAGGAATAGCCATGAGAGAAAAAATTACAGTTTTAATAGCAGATGATAATCAAGAATTTAGTATGACATTAGCTACTTATCTAAAAAATCAGGAAGATATGATGATAATTGGGAGAGCAAAAGATGGAAATGAGGCATTAGATATGATATCTAATTTAATGCCTGACGTGGTATTATTAGATGTAATAATGCCGCATTTGGATGGAATAGGAGTATTAGAAAAATTAAACATGATAAAAATGCCCAAAAAACCTATATGTATAATGCTGTCTGCAGTTGGGCAAGATAAAATAACAAGAAGAGCAGTAGAATTGGGTGCAGAATACTATGTTGTAAAACCCTTTGATATTGAATTACTAATCACGAGAATAAGAGAATTAAAAAATTATAAACCAGAACCAAAAAACAATTTTATTTCAAAAGAATCAACTATGCCTAAGCAACAATATATTGAAATCTCTAATGATGCAACAAAGAAAGAGGATAATTTAGAAGCTTTAGTCACAAATGTTATCCATGAAGTTGGTGTGCCTGCACATATAAAGGGATATCAGTATTTACGTGAGGCAATTATTATGGTTGTAAATGATATTGATGTTATTAATCAAATTACTAAAAGTTTATATCCAAAAATCGCAGATAAATTTACCACAACACCGTCACGTGTAGAACGTGCAATACGCCATGCAATAGAAGTAGCATGGGGAAGAGGACAACAAGATGTAGTTGAAAATATATTTGGCTACACAATTTCAGCAGCTAAAGGAAAGCCAACTAACAGCGAATTTATAGCAATGATTGCTGATAAATTACGCTTGGAACTAAAGAGTGCATAGAAAATATGCGTAATTGTAGAGCACCAACTAATGATAATGTGCAAAAAAATGAAATAATTGTGAAATTTTACTATGTTTGTTTTGATATAAAAAATGTTATATAGTATTTGTACTGTACTTTAAACAAATCAAGTTATTTAAGGAAGTATATTAATAGAGATAATAGATGAAAAAAGTTATATTAAGCAAATTTTTTACGTCTGTAATTCTAATTTATAGCTCCGTATTAACATTATAGGAAACTCTTGAAAAGTAGGAGTAGTTATGATACTATAATATCCGAAAGGAAGGTACAAATGAAAGAAAACAGGATACTAATGCAATATTTCGAATGGTACTTAAAACCCGAGGACAAACTATGGCAAAAAGTATCACAAGAAGCAAAAGAATTAAAGAAAGTTGGAATTACAGATGTATGGCTACCGCCTGCATATAAAGGCGCAGGTGGTAAATATGACGCAGGATATGCAGTATACGATTTATATGATTTAGGTGAATTTAATCAAAAAGGCAGCATAGAAACTAAATATGGTACAAAGGACGAATATTTGCAAGCAATAATGGATTTGCATGAAAATGATATAAAAGTATACGCAGATATAGTACTAAATCACAAAATAGGAGCAGATGAAGCAGAAAATGTATATGCAAGTGAAGAAGAATATCAAAACAGAAATGTAGATACTACATTGCCAACTAAAATAAAAGCATGGACAATATATAATTTTCCAATGAGAAATAACAAATATTCAGACTTTAAATGGAATTATAAACACTTTAATGGAACAGATTGGGATGAAAGTGGAAGAAAAAATGGAATATTCAGATTTAGTGGAAAACATTGGGATAAAAGTGTAGATGAAGAAAATGGAAATTATGATTACTTAATGGGAGCAGATATAGATTTTAATAATTCGGAAGTTGTGGAAGAATTAAATAAATGGGGAAGATGGTACTTAGATTTTACAAGAGTTGATAATTTTAGGTTAGATGCAGTAAAACACATAAAATCAGGATTTATGGCAGACTGGATAAGAAACATGAAAGAATCAAGACCAAATTTGCAATGTGTTGGGGAATATTGGAATAGAAATATAGATGTATTAAAATCATATATTAACAATACTGATTCAACAATTCCATTATTTGATGTACCATTACATTATAATTTTTACGAAGCATCTAATTGTAACGGAAACTTTGATTTTGCAAGAATATTTGAAAATACACTAGTAAAAGAGATGCCTGGTTTAGCTGTAACATTTGTAGACAATCATGATACAGAACCAGGACAAGCATTGTTTTCATGGATATCTGATTGGTTCAAGCCATTAGCTTATGCATTGATTTTACTTAGGAAAGATGGATTACCATGTGTATTTTATGGAGATTATTACGGAATACCATCTCAGAATGTTTGTGCCAAAAAAGAAATGTTAGATAATATGATGCAAATCAGAAAACAATATGCTTATGGAGAGCAAATAGATTATTTTGACCATCATGATGTTATTGCATGGATTAGAACAGGAGATGAAGAGCATCCAAACTCAGGACTAGTAACAATTATGAGTGATGGACCAGGTGGTGGAAAAACAATGAATGTCGGTAGTAGATTAGCAAATTCAACATTCTATGATTACACAGGAAACGTAAAAGAGACAGTGTATGTGGATAATGAAGGAAATGGGATTTTTTACTGTAATGGTGGAAGTGTTTCAGTTTGGGTAAAAAAATAAGAAAATATATAGAAATAGAGTAGGAGTTTAAGATAAAGTTTTTACAATTTTACCAGGAACTCCTACTATTGTTACATTAGAAGGGACGTCTTTCAAAATAACAGCATTAGCACCGATTTTGACGTTATTTCCAATAACAATATTACCAAGAATCTTAGCACCTGAGCCAATAAAAACATTGTTCCCAATCGTAGGGTGGCGTTTTCCTTTTTCTTTTCCAGTTCCACCTAAAGTAACACCATGAAAAATGGTAACATCATTTCCAACGACAGCAGTTTCTCCAATAACAACTCCTGTACCATGGTCTATAAACAATCTTTTGCCAATTTTAGCTCCTGGATGTATTTCAATTCCAGTTTTTTTCTTTGATTTTTCACTTATATACCTTGCCAAGAGTAAATGATTATGCTGGTAGAAATAATGAGACAATTTATAATAGAGTAAAGCTTTAAAAGAGGGGCAAAGCAATGCTTCTAATGGATTACTTATTGATGGGTCGTTTTCTGTTACTGTTTGTACTTGTTCTTTGATATATTCAAACATAATATCACTTCCTATATACTATTATATTAACAAATGTGAAAATTTGTGACTTTGCATGGAGGAAAAGCAATCTCAGTTGTGCATGCACGGAAAAAAAGCGATCTCAAGTGTGCAAAATTGCACGGAAAAAAAGCGGAATAAAATGTGCAAATGTATTGAAAAATTTAGAAAAATGTGGTTAAATAAAATTAGATGATGCGGGTGTAGTTTAGTGGCAGAATCCCATGCTTCCGACCTGGTGGCCCGAGTTCGATTCTCGGTACCCGCTCCATTTGAAATCAACTTACGGACTTAATTGTTCGTAAGTTTTTTTACATAAATAATATCAAAAAAGAGGAAAAATAATTAAAATAATTAATCCTCTTTTTATATATTTTTAAATTTAAGAGTAGAATTTATGTCTAGCCAGCACAGAATTTATACTCCTGTACAAATTCTTATATGTGGGAGCCCTTAAAATCCCAAACTCTTTTATTCTATTGGTTTAAATAGTAATAAATTATTTTACCAATATTTCCAATTAGTTTTTTATCTCCATCTTTATCACTTGAATTCCATACAGAAATTCCTATATAAAATAATTTGTCTTTAATGTTCATAACTCCAACATCATGGCTTAAATAGTCAAGTGAACCTGTCTTGTGGGCATATTTTACTGGTTCAAAGATATATCGCATTATTTGATTTTGACAACGTTGGTTATATAAAATATTTATTGCTTTCTCACATAACTCGTTATTTAATATCTTCTTACTAAATAATAGAGTAAAAATATTTAACATATCTTTTTGACTCATATAATTATTTAATCCATTTTTTATTGCTTTTTCATCAAGCATATATCTTTGCACATATGTGTTTTTAACGTTTAAAGCATTAATAATATAATTATTAATATTTTCAATACCAAAATATTTTAACAATACGTTTGTGGCGGTATTATCCGATTCGATTATCATCCAATTTATTAATTCATTTATTGAATAGTAATTTTCACCGTTTTCAAATATCTCTGTATCATCCAAGATATCATTTTGGGTTACTAGAATAGTATCATTTAAATTTACTTTCCCACTTTTTACTTCTTCAAAAATTGCAAGCATTATAGGTACCTTAATTGTTGAAGCAGATACTAATTTTTCAGTACTATTTAAATTATATATTTCATTTTCCGAAGATAAATCTTTAATTAAAATTGAAATATTTTCATTCAAGTCCCATATTAATTTTTCTATTTCATTAACTAAATCATTCATTTCTTACTCTCCTTAAATAAAATTGTAAGTGTTATATGTTGAATCATATTCGAATCCTAACTTTTGTGCTAAACCTACAGAATTAGTATTTGTTGCGTCCCAACTTATTTTTTTATTTTGCTAGCAATATCATTTTTATTTCCGCAAAAGTATAATTTAATAAAATTATACTATAAAATAGCAAAATTCTCCATATACCCATTGAAATTTAATAATATTTTATATCTAATAATTTTAGAAAGAGAACAAAGTTCGTAACTTGTATGTGATTTGCTCCACATTATAAAAGTTTATAAAGCATTATTAGAATTTATTAAAAATAAATACAATATTTTTAATAAAAATTTAAAAAATTGTTAAATTGGTATTGACTAAAAACTGCTTAAGCTATTGAAAATATTGATTTTATATAGTACAATAATTACATTCTAGTGAATTCTAGACTTAATTTTATACTCCTGTTTTTCATAAGCAGTTCCCATTACCATCTTCGAGTTACCCGAAATTAAATTAGGGGTAGATACGCTATTCGATGACATGAAAGATGACATTAAGGCGCGATTTAACGAAGTCAAGGCTTTTATCACCAAAGACGAAGGTGATAAGCATAGGTATGGTAAGATTGCGTATAATGAGGCAGTAGAACTTACATTTACAGAGAATGGCAAGTACGATATGGTGGCAAATATCTTGGAAGTACCTTCTGATGAGAAGTTAAAGGCTGATATTTTAGGAGAACCAATGATTTATGCTTTTGAAAAGGCTATAAAAAATCTTCCATCTAATGAAGACCTTACCGCGTGTTTGCATGGTAGTACAATGCTTTTGTTGGAGAAGGAATTTCTGGGAAGATCTCTCCCAATATAAGTATAAAGCTCTTGATTACAAAGAGGGGATTAAATAAACCCCCTCTTTGCATTAATAATTAATATTAATTTTTTCATTTTTTGTATTGAAATATATAAAATGTTATGTTAGTGTGTACTATTTGATGAATGAATATAATTAGTAGTTATTATAATGAACTTGAAAATATGGAAAAATTATGATATTATGGTTAATAGCAGTTAATAAACTTGTTATTAAAAGGAAATTCTTTTAATAATTTATAACATCAAAAGGAGGAAACAAGAAGATGAGAAGATTTTTTACTACTATTGGACAGGACAGTCATCGGATTGAAAGTCCAAAAACTAAGCCATTAATGCTAGGTGGTGTAGAGTTTGAAGCAGATTATTCGCTTTCGGCAAATAGTGATGGAGATGTTGTACTCCATGCTTTAACTAATGCAGTATCTGGAGCAACGACTTATAATGTCCTTGGAAAAGTAGCAGATAAAATGTGCAAAGAAGGAATTACAGATAGCAAAGAGTATTTAAATGAGGCTTTAAAGGCGATGGATGGAATAAAAATTGAACATGTTTCAATTTCTATAGAAGCTCTAAAGCCAAAGTTCACTCCAAAGATACCTGAAATGAGGAGTGCTATTGCAAATTTGTTGTCTGTAGGTGAGAAAAATATTGGTATTACCGCTACAACAGGAGAAGGATTAACGGAGTGTGGCAAGGGAAATGGAATTTTTGTTACGGTTTTATTAAGCTGTAGTATATTTGAGTTGTAAACCAACAAGGTGTTAAAAATAATAAGGCGAGAACAAAAATAGTTCTCGTCTTATTATTTTTAAGTTAATGTAAATATGCTTTTTGATGTGACATATAATTATATATTTTATCAGCATTTGATGATAAATCCTATAAGAACACTCCAGCCATTTGAAATCAACTTAAGGAATGTAAAAAGGTCATTGAGTTTTTATTTTTTATATAAAAATGATAAAAACAATGCCAGCTAAGCATTGTCTTATTGTTATAAAACTATTTCAATTTTAACATATATAATTTTCTTAAAAATCCATTTGATAAAGTTGTTTCTTTTATAAACTTCAATCCAACTTTTTCAAGAGTTTTGCAACTACCAATATTATCTGGATGAGCCATAGAAATTATATAATCAAATCCTAAATCTTTTGCTAATTGTAATTCTATAGTTTGTAATTTAGTAGTAATTCCATTTCCTCTATATTCAGGTAGAACTAAATTACCACCTAGTTCACAAACCTTAAATTCTGTTAATCCAAATTCTTCTTTAAAATCTGCTAACATATCTTGTGAAACATATAGTTGCGCCATTCCAACAAGTTTTTCTCCATCATAAGCGCCATACAAAGGTGCATAATTTACATCATCAAACATACTATCTAATTCCCATTGCTCGTATGGAATAAAATGTGCTTGATCAGGTAATCCTTTTAAAACAACATCGATAAGATTAAATAATTGTTCTTTATCTTTTTCTTCTATTTTCTTATAAATTAAATTCATTATTTTTTCCTCCCTAATAATTTTTTATATATCTTACCTCTTTATAAAATACTTTTTTTAAAATATTATTAAAATTATACTATAAAACCTAAAGAATTTCTATATTTTGTCTATATTTATTTTAAATATTTATACAAGTGATATAATAAAAGGAAATTTATTCTTAGATGAAAATGACAGAAAAAGAACAGAGTGATTTTGTATATGAAGTGTTAAGTGATATTTATAATAATTTGAAATAGTATAAAAAATCAAAAGAGTCTAGAATTTTAGACTCTCTTGACATTACCAGTTTTATCTTGTTGGTAATTTTTCCCACCATTTACAACATTCTTCAGGTACAGAAGAATATCCCCAAAAAATCCCATCTTCATCAGGCACAGCTGGAATCATAGTTGTTTTCCCAGATGAATATGATTTAGAGACATCTTTAAGATTAACTATAAGTTGGTCTGTCATTTTCATAGGTAGTCCTTCTGGACCAGGTCCATAATATGAAGGAATTTTACCTTTTTCATTGACTTCCCACTTGGTAAGCGGAAGTTTCTTTCCGGTAGGAGTTCCTACATAAAGGCCAGATTTTTCTTTCCAAGTATGTTCATCATACTCCATTGGGCTTTGCCGTTCTTCTGCACATGTTGCACAGATAAGTAGGTCTGTGCCCATATAAGGGCGCCATAATTTTACCTGTTCTTTTCCACAAATAGTGCATGCATAAATTTTCATGTTGATTTCCTCCTTGCTAATTAGCATAAATTGTTATGTGGGATTTGCTACAATACCGAAGTATCATAAATAGTATAGCACAATTAACATAATTTTACAAGAACTATCATTTTATATTGATTTATAAAATTTAGTTTAATTGTAATAAAGTATACATTAAAAAAATTATGCTAAGTTGACCATACTGGAGATGGTTTTATTGATGGGTATGAATGATTAAATGCTCAAGAGCAAATTTGACTAAAGAGGTAATAGGATTAAAAATCTTATTATCCTCTTTTTTATTTTATATAAATGATTATTAAAAATTACGAAAAAAATAAATATTATGTTCCTGTACTCCTATATTTATTTAAAGCTAAATTCCATAATTTAATTGCAATTATCCATAATACAATCGCAACAAAAGGGGACAAATAAATCATATAAATATTAAGCCCTAAATAAGCCATAGTTGGATAATACGCAACAAATGCAAATGGTAATACTATAGTAATTAAAAATCTTATAAATTTGTTATATATTGTTATTGGATACTCAGTGAAAGTATACATTCTATAAAATGACCATATTATTTCATTTGATCTATAAGTCCAAAATGATGAAATACTAAATATTGTATTAATCGCTCCAACAATAAATGCTCCTACTACACTAAAAAATACTATTTTAATAATCAATAATGCGGTAATTGGAATAGACAGTTTAATTAGCATCCAAATAGTTATTCCAAATCCTATGAATAAATCAGCTATTGATGCAAATTCTCTTGAGATACCAATTACTGATATTAAAGGATGAACAGGTCTTAGAAGGATTTTATCAAAATCACCATTTTTTATATATTTAGGTCCAATATCATAAAGACCATCAAAGCAATATCCTGATATTCCTATTGGTATTCTAGTAACTCCATATAATAATAGTATTTGATAAAAATTCCATCCTGCTATATTTTCAGCGTGTTGGAATACTACAAAGATAAAAACTAAACTTACAAGTTGTACAACAAGTTGAGAAAAAATTCCAACAATACAATCTATTCTATATATAAGCATTTCTTTTAAAGATGCTTTCAAAAATGAAAAATATAAACTAATATTATCTAATACTTTTCCCATATTACCCTCCGTTAATTGTTAATTTTTTTACTGCGTGATTAAAGAATAATTTTGCTATAATATAAAGAATAAATCCCCATAATGTTTGTTTAATTATTACTAATATAATTTCATTATAAGATACTTGACCTAACCATATATTTATTGGTGTATATATTAGTTCCTTAAATGGTAATAATTTTGATAGTTCTTGAAACCATAAAGGGAATAAACTGATTGGTGCAATAATTCCAGAAAATATTTGTATTATGGCTTTTTTTAATATTTGCATTCCCCATATTGAATTTGTATAAAAACCTATTGTACCTACAATTACTTGTAAAGAAAAAGTTATAGGTACACCTAAAATAATTATTAAAATACATAATAAGAAATCCATTATATTAGCAGTCCTGCCGGCGTATTCGGCATTTTGCCGCAGCCTGTCCGTTCCGCACAACAATGTCATTTATAAGTATACTATATTTACCGGAAAATTGCAAGG
>OGWV01000732.1_pt1 | contig 20521 bp, 15 predicted proteins | sample 1576081 | NCBI WGS metagenome assembly OGWV01 (sample SAMEA3541541, study PRJEB24748) | human gut metagenome | biome: human gut; feature: human-associated habitat; material: faeces | place: China | collected 2012 | reverse complement strand
TTTTAAATGAGTGTGGAATTTACTTCTGCACTGGAATTTACTTTTTCAAGTTAGCATTTTTTCACCCTCGGCTCGTTTAAATAATTTGATATCCATAATATCTAATCGTCTATTTTCATATTTCTAACAACATTTTTTATATCTTTGTCTAAAATCTTATCAATAATTATTCCTTGTAATATATTCCATTTTTTGTTACCTATTTTTTCTCTTAGCTTCTCACATAAAATAAGTACAATACGTTTTTCAAACAATTTCCATTTATCATCAGCTATAATATCTGTTCTGGCAGAATTCAAATTCAAATCTGCCTTATCATAAATATCCAATACAAGTATAGTAGGCAAAGGAAATTCTATAAATCTAGATCTATCCTTTGAATTAAAATCAACAAATAAATTTCTAGGTATAGTTATACCATGTAAAGATATATCTGCATATGATTCCATACTTGTTGTATAATTTCCAATTATTGATACTTTATTATCGTCATCTATGCTTAAAGAATCTGCTCTTCTAAAAATACCGTATTCATCATATGAATAAACTACAGAAATTTTATAATCTTTATCTTGAATAGAAACATTATTTACTTGAGTCTCAATATAGTCAACAGGCTTTCTATTTTTAGTTATATAAGCTATTGACGCAGTCCCTTTAAAACCATATTCTGGAACATCAATATCACAGTTGATTTCCTTTATATTGGGCGTAATAATCCATTCCTTTTTAAGTTTTTGTAAATCTTTCTCTGCATTATCCCAACATGTTTCATATTTTACTTCAGGCTCATTTTTATAATATATATATACAGGAAAAGGTGGCGTCTTTAAAATTGATTTGATGCAATTTACAAACTCATCCTTATCCATATCTTTCCAAGGTTCGTCCTTCCTTAAAGTAAGCGTCGTTTTTGTACCATAATCATCCATATCAGTATGTCGGATAATAAACAAGCTGTTATATCCTTCTATAGTAACAGATATTGCATCATTTTCATCTATTCTCTTTGTCTTAACTTCCATCTCATCTGCTACCATAAAACACGACAATATACCTATTCCAAATTTTGAAATAGGACTAAATTCTATATTATTACTTGCCAATAGATTATAAAACTCTTCAGACTTATAGTATGAATTTCCGATATTAGTATAATAATTATCAATTATCTCTTGATTCATTCCAATACCATTATCTTCAATCTCCAACTTGGTCACGCCATCACTATCAAAATACCTTATAGAAATTTTAGGGTCATATGACGAATTTTTGCCTCGAGAATTGCATATCCTTTGCATAAGTAAACACGCATCTAACGAATTTTGCATAAGTTCTCTTATTGCAACCTTTGAATTATTATATAACTTTGTTCCCATAAGTAAATCTATTATTTGTGTTTTATTTAATGTAAATGCTGATTCATGATACTGATATAAAAAATTACCCTTGTCATCCTTTGCTGGTCCGATTTGATATCTATCTACTCTAATAGGTATTCTAATACTTTTATAAAATGTCAATTCATCATTATAACTTTCCGAATTCATAGTCAAAAGTATATATGAAGCATCTTTTAATTCTTGATCAATCAAATCACAAAACTTTCTTATTGAATATTCTATCGCAGGATGTTTACATTTTGCAGCACATATAATCTTATTATTTCTTATGCAACATGCCCTTATTTCCTGATGTTTTTCCCATTCTCTAATTGCCATTTTATCTGATAAATCTATGTGCTCCATTAAAATCAATGGTGCTCTAGATGGATCAAAGTCTATGATATCTGCCAACCTTAAAACAACAGCTACAAATTGTGGGCATGCATATGTTTTTCCTATTGAACAAATGCTTTCTATGTTATCTCTTACATACTCAATACTTTCACAATGACTATAACAAATATCTGCTACTATTTCAGTAAAACTCACCCCCATATATTGTAACATGTCCTTCCAGTCTTTGTTTATAAACCATCTGGCTCTATCTGCATGTGTTTCTCTAATATACATGGAGAGTATATTTTTTTCATCATTATAAAATGCATTACTCTCGCCGGCCATTAATATTTTTGATTTTTTGAAATCATTATATTTTTTTTGTTCATTCTTTAATTCTATATCTGTAGTATTCTCCTTACCTAGTAAAATCTGCCGTTCTTTTTCTGTTGGACACATACCCACATCATGTAAAAAGACACTCAGCAGAATCAACATTAAATCCGGCACTGTCAATTCATTTAATATATTCTCTGGCAGTAAATCATCTATTATATTTAGCATATTAAAAATATGCACTTCATCATGTAATGTAAAGTTCCCCATATATTTTATTACCACTTTTAGCTTTTCTATTGAATATACTGCAACTTTTTTAACCAACGCTAGTGTATCATAATCACCTGTCTTTTCACACTTAGCTTTCAAAGTTCTCCATATTCTATAATTTTCCGCTTGTGATTCAAATGTACTATTACCAAACATTGTTTCTCCCTTTATTTATTTCATTTCTTTTGCTTTATTTATTTCATTTCTTTTGCTTTATTTATATATTCTTTCCATTCATTTGTTTCTTCTATCATCAATTTTTCACATTGTTCAACAAAATATTTTTCTCTCACATCTTCATCAGCATATTTTCCAACCTTCATTGCAAAAAGTCGACTCTCTATCCACAATGAATTACATGTAGCCCTGTATTTAGTCCATTTTTCGTATGCTTGAGTAACATTTACATAACTCTCAGATAATGTAATAATTCCAGATAATACTGAAACTATTATCGTACTAGGGCTAATTTCTGATGCTAAAGATATTATTGGAATCATCATTGCTGCAAAAATACGAATAAAACAACATCTATAAAATCTTTTTTTGTATTTCTCACATCTTTCAAAATAATATTTTGATATTTCATTAATTTGAGAAACATACTCTTCTATATTCATTTGCGTTTTATTTGTACCAAAAAAATATTTATTTTTTTCTTTTTTTTTCATATAATTACCTATTTCTCCATCTATCCACATTCTATCGCCACTTTAATTCACAATCATATTTCTTACCATCAATAATCTGATTAATACGATTCAAATCAACTGGCTCTGATTCCACTGTATCTGTTGCATAATTATTCTTAAATATTCCCTTATTATATATGTAAACTCCTTCTTTCTCTGAATATGAAATATCCCACGCATTGCCTGTACTATCATTAAAAGTTCCATCTACGAATTGTCCATTATACAATGTTTTTACTGTTCCGTCACTATAATATATGACTTCATACGCGTTTCCCGATGTATCATTATATACTTCTTTCGATGTGGTACCTGAATAATATTTAAGTATTTTAAAATCATTTTGTTCAATATAATCATCAAGTAATATAAAATCATTTGTTCTAACATTAGTTTCTGTAAAATTCTTCACATCAGATGTACTATAAGTATAGCATTTAGTAATTCCACTATTACCATCTGCTCCTATATTTCTATTTGTATACTTCCATTCATTATTATCTTCTCTATATAATGAAATATAATCCATCCTCTTTCCATCATCAAAGTTAGATTCACATAAACCAAACAAAGTTCCATCCTTATAGTACACATTTGTTATACAATATCCATCCCAATGATAATTATCATTGAATTTTCCCATAAAAAAAACATCCTTATCATCTTCTGTATAAACAAGAATTACCATTTTACCTATTAACTCATCAGCTAAATGTGCGTTTCCATTAGCATCAGTTCCTATAACTGTTGTTCTGGAAATTGATGAATGAGCATTTGAATTAAAATGCTCTACATTTCCTAATTCTCCTACAAAATTCTCATCAGCTTTATATGGTTCAATACCCAATATATCCCATATGTCTCTTAATTGTGTATTCACTCCTTTATCTTCATATATATCTTTATAAATTTGTTTGCTTTCTGTATCAATCCTTGATAAATTATCGTTTAGTTTTTTCTGGTTTTCTTGTAACTTTGCTATATTAACATTAATATTTTCAATTTTCTGTGTAATTTGCCAATATGCCCCTAATATAATGGTTGCTATGCTCAACGCTACTGAAATTTGTCCTATTAGTGTTCCTTTATTTTTTTCTTTTTTCTGCGAATTTTCTTTCTTGGTTTTGTTTCTTTTATTTGACATTATCATCCTCTTTTGTATATTTAAAAAGCTCATCTATATAGTACCATTTTCACACTTATATTTCAATAGTGGTAATTGTAACATAATAAATACAAAAAAATCTAACCTTGTTGGAACCGGTTAGGCCTTCCTGATAAAAATTAAAGCTTTCAACCTTTTTGTCTAGTGGTTTTTGACAACTCCATTGGGCTTTCCGGGCTCAAAGTTTTGTTACTCTCCATAACATTTTTCTCATTTCATTTCATTCCGTTGAAGTCACATCCTCTTTATGCTATATTTAGTACGTTTAGTAAAAGTTGTAAAAATCTATATCATGTTATTAATCATAACATTCATCTACATAAAGAAAGAAGGAACATATGAAAAAATTATCCACCTCGCGTCTTGCCGACACTATCGCAAGACTAAGAAAAAGCAAAAACATGACACAGGCAGAGCTATCGGATGCAACCGGAATCAACCGTGCACTCATATCCCGAATAGAACAACAGGACTTCATGCCATCAATAGAGCAGCTTGAAAGCCTTGGAGAGGCACTTGATTTCGATATCACTGAGCTTTTTATAAACAATAATAAGGGAAAGCTCGCATCACCATCGCCACTGAATATAGCAGTAGCCGGCACCGGATATGTAGGTCTGTCTATTGCCACACTTCTGGCACAGCACAATCATGTGACAGCGGTTGATATAATCCCTGAAAAGGTAGAGATGATAAACAACAGAAAATCACCTATACAGGATGAATACATAGAAAAGTATCTGTCAGAAAGGTACCTCAACCTGACAGCCACACTTGACGGAGAGGCAGCCTACAGGGATGCTGACTATGTAGTCATCGCAGCTCCTACAAACTATGACAGCAAAAAGAACTACTTTGATACATCTGCAGTCGAAGCCGTAATCGAGCTCGTTCTAAAGGTCAATCCTGATGCTATCATGGTAATTAAATCAACCATACCGGTAGGCTACACAGAATCAGTAAGGAAAAAATACAATACCTCAAACATCATATTCAGCCCGGAGTTTCTTCGTGAATCAAAGGCTCTGTACGATAACCTCTACCCATCAAGAATCATCGTGAGCACAGACAAAAATGATGACAAGCTCACCGAGGCAGCTCACAAATTTGCCGCACTACTGCAGGAGGGCGCACTAAAGGAAGATATCGACACACTTTTTATGGGATTCACCGAGGCTGAGGCCGTAAAACTCTTCGCCAATACATATCTCGCACTGCGTGTCTCTTATTTTAACGAGCTCGATACATATGCAGAGATGAAAGGACTGAGCACACAGGATATCATTACCGGTGTATGCCTAGACCCACGTATCGGAACACACTATAACAATCCATCCTTCGGATACGGCGGATACTGCCTGCCAAAGGACACAAAACAGTTGCTGGCAAACTACAACAATGTGCCACAGAACATGATGAGTGCGATTGTAGACAGCAACAGGACAAGAAAAGACTTCATAGCCGACAGAGTACTTGAGCTCGCCGGAGCATATGAGGCAAACAGCTCATGGAATCAGGCAAAGGAAAAGGAAGTTGTAGTCGGTGTATACAGACTTACCATGAAAAGCAACTCTGACAACTTCCGTCAGAGCAGTATACAGGGTGTCATGAAACGAATAAAGGCAAAGGGTGCAACTGTCATCATTTATGAGCCTACTCTCGAGGACGGCACCACATTCTTCGGAAGCCGTGTAGTAAATAATCTGGAACAATTCAAGAGCCAGAGCCAGAGCATCATAGCAAACCGCTATGACAACTGCCTTGATGATGTGTCCGCCAAGGTCTACACCCGAGATTTATTCAGACGTGATTAATCCGGTATACCGACAGCACATCATATTTAAACTAACTCACATTTAAAAGATTAAGGAGACTCCCCTCATGAAACCACAAAATGTATCATTGGAAGGAAAAACAATACTGGTGACCGGTGCAGCCGGCTTCATCGGCTCAAATCTGGTACTGGAGCTTTTACGCACAACTACCACAATACACATAGTAGGAATCGACAACATGAACGACTATTACGATGTATCTATAAAGGAATACAGACTGACACAGATTGAAAAAGAGGTTGCAAAGCACAACAACTCATCCTGGACATTCTTTAAAAATTCCATCGCAGATAGGGAAATCATCAACAAGATATTTACCGAATACAAGCCGGCAGTAGTCGTAAATCTGGCTGCTCAGGCAGGAGTGCGCTACTCCATCACCAATCCGGATGTGTATATAGAATCCAACCTCATAGGCTTCTATAACATACTTGAAGCATGCCGCCACTCATATGACAGCTACGACGGTGTGGAGCATCTGATATATGCATCTTCATCATCAGTATATGGTTCCAACAAAAAGGTGCCTTATTCAACTGATGATAAAGTAGACAATCCTGTATCGCTCTATGCAGCCACAAAGAAATCAAACGAGCTCATGGCTCACGCATACAGCAAGCTATACAATATACCATCAACAGGACTGCGCTTCTTCACAGTATATGGTCCAGCCGGAAGGCCTGACATGGCATACTTCGGATTCACCAACAAGCTCCGTGCCGGTGAAACAATACAGATATTCAATTATGGAAACTGTAAGAGAGACTTCACATATGTGGATGACATAGTAGAGGGTGTAAAACGTGTGATGAAAGCCGCACCTGAAAAGAAAAATGGTGAGGACGGTCTCCCAATCCCACCATATGCTGTATACAATATAGGAAATAATCAGCCTGAAAATCTGCTTGAATTCGTAGACATCCTACAGCAGGAGCTGATCCGAGCAGAAGTACTCCCGGCAGACTATGACTTTGATGCCCACAAGAAGCTCGTAGCCATGCAGCCGGGTGATGTACCTGTCACCTACGCTGACACAAGCGCTCTGGAGGCTGATTTTGGTTTCAAGCCAGATACAAGCCTGAGAGATGGAATCAGGAAATTTGCTGAGTGGTATAAAGAATTCTACATGTAGAGAATACTGCAGCCAGAACAAATAAACGCTTGCATCTAGCAAAAATGATGCAAGCGTTTATTAAGATCTAGCATTGGAATATTGAGCGCTTACATTTTATTTTCATTAGGGCTACTCATTTTTGGAGAGACTATGAAGAAAAGTCTGTAAATAATAATCTTCTATGATAATGATTGAGCTGGAAGCGCTAAATTGGAGCTTCCAGCTCTTGCTATATATATACGACATGATTTTGGGTATGTCAAGAGCGGACGTCAAAAACGTCCTTCTCATCATGTATACAGATTCTGTTATTCCGGGAGTCTTCCCTCATACATAATGCTGAGTTCACCGTAGACGTGTCCCCAGTTTCGAATACTCATAGTCCATTTTTTAGTGGCTTCGAAAGTTGCCAGATACAGGGCTTTCAGAAGCGCTGTATCACTTGGAAATACGCTTCTCTGACGGTTGAGCTTACGGTAGGTGGAATTCAGACTTTCGATTGCATTGGTCGTGTAAATTTCCATACTCCAGTCTTTTATAAATCCATGAGACACAGGCAGCAACATCTTTAAAGACCTGCCCATCTTCAGGGTGAAAAAAGATTTCACGCCAAATACTCTCAATTGTATCCCCAAGCAAATTTTGATCTGCATAGCAGTTTGCTATGCAGCGTGCCTCATCCTTTGGGATGATTTACATTTCGAAACAGACTCGTATAATATGATTTGAGACAGGTGGCGAAAAGCTTATGGCGATCTCGCTCTGTATCAAAGGGAGGGAAGAAATGACCGAAAAAATCATTATAAAGCCTTCTGTTCAGAAACGGTTTGACAGCTTCATGGTGCATGGCAGAGTCCTTTTTTTCAGTGCGCCCTGCGGCTTTGGAAAGACCGTACTGGCGGACGCGCTGCTGCGCGGGCGAAATGTGCTGCGGCAAAGTGCGGCAGCCCCAGACTGGGCGATTCCATCGTCAGCGCAGGATTGGGACATTCTGCTGATTGACGATCTTCAGCTTATGCAGGAGGAAGCCGGGCAGCAGGCTCTTTGCGAACTGATTCGCTCAAGTCCGGAGCGCCATTTCGTCCTGCTTTCGCGCGGTGCGCCGCTGGGCTGCCTGATGGCGTTTCAGTACACAGGGCTGATGACGGTGCTGGAGGCCGACGACCTGCTTTTTGACGCGGACGATGTGCGGCGACTGTTTCAGCTTTCGGGAGCAAATGTAACAGATAACGAGATCGACGGAATTTTGAAAGAATCCCTGGGCTATCCGCTGGGTGTGGCCATCACGGCGCGGTGCATGTCCCCGAACAAGCCGTGGGCGCCGGAGCTGGTGGCGCGGGTGTTCCACGAGGTGTTCCTCTACTTTGAGACCGCTATCTACCGGCGCTTTGACCTGCCGGTGCGGCGATTCCTGTTGGAGCTGGCCCCCTTTGAAAGTTTTGACCTGGAAATGGCGCGGATGGTCAGCGGCGATCCCCGTGCCGGCGAACGGCTGGACTGGCTTCTTCGATACACCACTATGCTGCGCTACGACGACTGCCAGCGCTTCCACTTCTGGTCGGGTTTCCGGGATTTTCTCCTTTGGGAGATGGAACGGGAGTATACCGAGGAAAAGCGCAAAGCGCTCATCAGCCGGGGCGGGCTGTACTATGAGCTGAAGGAGGACTACGCCCACGCCCTGGAATGCTACACCAGCGGCGGTGACCATTCCAAGGTTTCCGAGCTGCTGGTGCGTAATGCAGAACTACACCCCGGCATGGGGCACTATGCCGAGATGGAAAAATACTACCGCAGCCTGCCGGAGGCGGAAATTCTCGCATCCCCCTCTCTGATGCAGGGCATGAGCATGCTCTGCGCGCTGATCATGGATTACGAAGGCTCGGAGCGCTGGTATGGCGAACTGCAAAAGTTTGTCGAACACTGTGGCAGGCAGGACGCCGCCGGAAAGCAGGCCCGCGGCCGCCTTGCGTGGCTGGACATTTCCCTGCCCCAGCGGGGCGTGAAGGGTCTGACGGAAACCATCCCCGCCGTGTTTCGGCTGCTGACGAACAAAGAGCTGGCGCTGCCGTCCTTCTCCGTCACGAGCGCGCTGCCGAGCATCATGAACGGCGGCAAGGACTTTTCCGAATGGAGCAAAAAGGACGACCTGCTCTACAAAACCCTCCGTCTCCCCGTGGAGGCAGTACTGGGGCGGGACAGTGTGTGTCTTGCCGACTGCGCCATTGCCGAGAGCAAATTTGAAAAGGGCGCGGACGTCACCGGACGGATGCTGTCCCTTCTCCCGCAGCTGAACGAGATCCGCAACCGGGGCACGCCGGACATGGAGTTCGCCGTCAGCGGGCTTCTGGCCCGCAGCCAGCTGGCAAACGGACAGGCGATGGATGCGCGGCGCACCATCGAGGTGCTCCGTGAATGCTTTGCCGAGCGCGGTTTGACACGCTTTCTGCCTAATATGGACGCCATGCTCTGCCGTATTGACATGCACACCGGCGACCTTGACGCAGCGGACGCATGGTATCGGGAAAAAGCCCCGTGCGAACCCACGCACCTGAACGTCATGCGGCGCTATCAGTATCTCACCCAGGCCATGGTGGAGCTGGAGGACGGCAGACCGGACACGGCGCAGCTGACTCTCTCCCCTCTGGAACCGTACATTCAAAACTGCGCCCGCAACATCGACGGCATTCACCTGAATGTCCTGACTGCCATCGCCTTGCACCGCAAGAAGGACGAGCGGTGGCGCGAGCGATTGACGGCGGCGCTGGACGCGGCGGCGGAGTACCGCTTCATCCGTACCGTCAGCGTATACGGCACGGCGGTGCTGCCACTGCTGGAAGCGCTGGACTGGGACGGCGACAAAGCATGGCGCAAACGGCTGATGGCGGCGGTGCGGACGCAGGCGGCGTTCTACCCGCATTTCCTCGAACCCCGCCTTGCCCCCGGTGAGGAGTTGACGCCCACGGAGCTGCAAATTCTCCATCTGCTCTGCGCGGACAAGTCCAACGCCGAGATCGCGCAGATCATGGACGTGAAGCTGCCCACAGTGAAGACCCACGTCAGCCACATCCTCGACAAGCTGGACGTGAAGCGCCGGGCGGAGGCCAAGACCGCCGCGAAGAAGCTGCATTTAGTGCCGGACAACCTGTAAAACATCATCCGACAGATGTCGGATTTCCACATAAAAGCAAGACGATTTTTCAAGGAGGAAAGACATGAAAAAACGAATATTGAGTGTGCTCATGGCGCTGGCGCTGTGTCTAACGCTCCTGCCCGCGCCCGCGTGGGCGGCGGAGGACACACTGGAGGGCGGCACCATCGTGCAGGAGGAGCAGGAAGAAACTACGCCCGCCACATCGGAACAGGCGGTGGAGGACACGACGGAGGGTGGCACCATCGTGCAGGAGGAACAGGAAGAAGCCACGACCGAAGGCAACGGGCAGTCGACCAACACGGGCGAAGGCGAACAGTCCAATTCCGAAACGGACACGCTTACGGAGATCTGGTTCGTAAGAAAGCCCGATTCCATTGGCCGCAGCTATGACGGTACGACGGACGGCAGCATGGTTTCGTTCGGCACACCGCAATTCACGGACGGCACAAATACGTTTGAACTCACGGAAGGAACGGACTTTACCGCCAAGAAGGCCTTCGATTCTGCGGACGCGGGTAATCATACCGTCACTGTAGAGGTCACGCTGATCGGCGAGGCCGCAGCGAAGTACAAGCTCAAGGCGGGCGAGGAAACGTTTACGATCAGCGGCACCATCAACAAGGCCTATCCAAATCTGACCGTATCTCTTTCCGAGACGACTTGCACGGTGGGCGAAAAGCTTCTTCCGCTGCTGTCTGTCAGCGGTGCTCCGGAAGACGCCGCGGTGACATATTACTATACGCAGTACCAAACATTCGCTGGGGATTCGGAGTATGAGGGCAGTGATGTCATTCCTGCAATCGACGAAAACACTGCAATCAGCGAGCCCGGCACATATTACGTTTATGCCAAGTCCAGCGGGACTAAGAACTACGATGAGGAACGGTCGGATACCGTGGAACTCACGGTCAACAAGGCGGGCGTTAAGGCGGCTTCCGTGACAAAAGCGGACGGCACGGATGGCGGTACATACGAATCCCTCCCGGCGGCGCTGAACGCGGCGCAGGACGGCGACACCGTCAAGCTGCTGTCGAACCATACGACAAATTGGAGCGACGTCGAAGCCAGCGATCTTTCCACACTGGCTGTCGTCACCAAACGGCTGACGCTGGAATTGAACGGCTGGACGGTGGATTATCTCGAAGTGGGCGAGGTGGTTCCTGACGAGGAAGGCGGAATCCTGGAATCCACCGATGGCAACCTGACCATCGTAGATAACATTCAAGATGGCTCCCACGGTAAAATCAAAGACCTCCAATTTGTAAATGGTTCACTGGAGATTCAGAGCGGTCAGATTGGAGATTCTGGCGAAGGCAAGCTTACCTGTAACGGGAACAGCGGCAGCGTGACTGTCTGCGGCGGCACGGTGCTTGGTCTCACGGTGGGCGAGGGCGCTTCCGTCACCGTCTCCGGCGGCTCAACGCACGCGGGTTTCTGGTTCAACGACGGTACGCTGACAATCACAGGCGGCACGTTCGGCAATGTAAACTTCCGTAATAACGGTGGGACCATCGCCATCAGCGGCGGCACCTTCTCTACGATTCGAAATACGGGTGTAAGCAGCAACATTCCGCCCATGTCCCTGCTGGCGCCGGGCTATGCCTTCTATAAGGACAACGCCGTGCAGGACGGCAGCAAGATCGATTCTCTGCAAGATGTGACGGTCAAAGAACACACTCACACCATGGTGAACAACAAGTGCGCCTGCGGCTTTTCCTGCACCCACACGAACACCAAGGGCGTGAGCACAATCGGTGAAGATGGCAAGTGCACGGTCTGCGGGACGCAGCTTGCGGCTGGCATCGGTGAAACCTATTATACCGATGTGAAGTCCGCCCTGGATGCGGCAGCTGACGGTCAGACCGTACGGCTGCTGGCAAACGGGATGCTTCCTAGCGGCATATATGCCAGCAAGACCCTCACGCTGGATCTGAACGGACATAGCCTGAGTGGGTACAGCTTGAATGTCGGCGGCCTTACGGCCACGAGCCAGATTCGCACCGGCAATCTGACGGTCATTGACAGCAGCGGCGGCAACGGCGCAGTGGGCGTGACCGTGCGGGACGGCGGTACGCTGGTATTTGATCCGGAGAATGACAGCACCACCCTGCTCCAGCTGGAGGTTTGGGGCGGCACAGTCGAGCTGTACGGCGGAAGGATTTTGAGAAAAGGTCTGCAGCTGAATAACAGCATCGTATTGGGCGATCTGCTTCCCCGGAAAGCGGGGCTTGCTTACTACCGTGAGGGCAGCGACACGCAGCTCACGCTGAAGGAAGCCGCTTCCAGGACCTGCGACCTGGTGGTAAAGTCTTGCGCCCACGGCGGCAAGAACGGCTTTGACGAAAACGCCACTGCCTGCCCCTACTGCAACGCGCCCGCGGTGGCGGAAGCAGCCTTGAACGATGGTGAGGGCGGTCGCCTGCGGCGGAGATTTACCAACCTACAAACAGCCATTGATGCAGATAGAGACGGTGGCGCGACTCTTCAGCTGCTGGCCGATGTGACCGGCGATTATACCATCGACGGTACGCAGGACACGGGACTTAACCTGAACGGACACTGCATCAAGGGTACGGTGACGGTCAAGGCGGCTACAGGCAACAATACCACCACTTTCAGCAACACACAAAACAATACCACAGCCAGCATTGATGCGGTCGTTGCCCACAGGGGAGCAAAACTCGCCGGGACGGGGTATCCCGCCGTGATCGGCAAATTGACATTGGCCGATACCACGAAGTGGAAGGATATCCTGCAGCAGCCTACCCGCCTTGGCTTCAGAGTCACGAACGCGGATGGCACCCACAAGTGGTATGCCCCGGATGATGTCAATGGTTCACAGTTGAACAACGTTATCATCAATAGCCTGCCTATCACCACCAAGACCCTGAATCTGAAGGTAGATGGCAAGAACCTGATCGGTAACTCGCCGAAGGTGGAGCGCGGAACGACCGTCCAGCTCTGTGCCGGCTGCAATGGGAAGGGTGCGGATGTATACATCTACATCGGGGAAAGCGTTGGAAACAACAATCCCACATACAGCCAGAAGAAAGCTGAATATAAAAAGATCGGCAGCAGCTGGTACTACGTTGTAGACCTCGACGCTAACACAATCGGAACCTACGATATTTATTTCACCGCTTCCAAGGACGGCTATTCGGTGACGAGCAGCCACAAAAAGCTGACCGTCACCAAGGCCGCCACCCCGGCCAGCGCGATCACCGCACCCGCGGCAAACGCCCTGACCTACAACGGCAATGAGCAGCTACTCGTCACGGCGGGCAGCGTGGACGCAAAGTACGGCGAGATGCAGTACCGTCTGGGCACGAGCGGCGGCTTCAGTACTGACATTCCCACCGCCACCGATGCCGGAACATACACGGTCTATTACAAAGTCGTAGGAGCTGAGGGCTACGATGACACCATTGCTAAGTCCATAAAAGTAACCATCAGCCCGGTGAAGATCAAGGGCATCGGCAACGTCGCTTCCGTCTCCAAGACCTACGACGGCAGCGCAAGCGTTACGCTTCCCAAGACCAATCTTGCGTTCCTGGGCGCTGCGGGCAGCATGACTCCCATCCCCGGGAGCGTTTATAGGATCACGGACGCCCGCTTTACCACGCGGCAGGATGACTTTATTTATGAGGATTCGCCGGACGCCGGCACGAAAGAGGCCATTTCCTTCACCCTGACGCTCACAGATTCCAACTATGCGTTCGAGGGCAAGGCGGCAAGCGTCAGATCGGCCAACTTCAATTTCACCTCCAAGGATGACCGCTTTAAGATCAATCAGGCCACTGTGACCCCGGCTGAGATCACGCTGTATGTTTATAACGACGTGGCAAAGACCTACACGCTCAACCTGGCCACGCTTCTGCCGAAGCTGACTCCGGGCTGCGAGTACGGCAAAATCAAGTATCAAGGGTGCGATTACCATTTTACGGATAGCACCTACCTCGACAGTAACAACGGTATGTTCGTGTCAAGCGAGGGCGTTCTGACTCTGCCCATCGTGGCCGCGCACTCCACAGATGTTAACAAGCAAATCGGCAAGATAACCGCCCCGGTTGTAGCCGCGAACTATCAGCAGTTCGAGCTGACCATCAAGGTCGTTATTGGCGAGAAGATCACGCCCGTAAAGTCAGATGACTTCAAAATCAGCGCGACGGGCATCATCTACCGCCAGACATTGGAAAACAGCAGGCTCACGGTCGAGGGCACGATGAAAGACCCCACCACAGGAGAAGAAGTCAAGGGCACCTTTGCGTGGCCGAATAAATACGATATACCCAGCCGAACCGGCGATTGCTACGTCGATTGGATATTCACCCCGGCGGAAGGCTACGAGAAATACGCAGCCGTAACCGACATAGTGAAAGTCCACGTCGCCCCCAAGTCCATCGAGGGCGCAACCATCACGCTGGAAAAATACGAATTTGCGTACAATGCGGCGGAGCAATCGCCGAAGATTACCGGCGTGACGCTGGAGAACTGGTATGAAACAAGAATCACCTATGTTATCAAAAGCGGCGACAAGGCCACCGATGCCAATGACAGCATTCCCCTGACCATCGAAGGTACCGGCAACTACACCGGTAAGGCCACGGTCAAGTGGAAGATCACGCCAAAAGAAGTGACGCCAACGATTGAAGTCGCACCCTGCACCTACACCGGCGATGCGCTGGAACCGACCGTCACCGTCAAGGACGACACCGGCAACATCATCGACCCGAAGGAGTACGAGATTTTCTACAGCAACAATACCAATGCCGGTACTGCGACTGTGACCGTCAAGGACGTTGAAGGCGGCAACTATGTTCTCAGCGAGGCCGTCAAGACCTTCGAGATCACCAAGGCTGCTGCACCCGCAGCAGAGGCTGGCTCGCTGACCATCACCAACGGTCTGCACAAGACCTATTCCCTTGGCCTCTCGACGCTGCTGCCGAAGCTGACTGCTCCCTGCGACTACGGCGAGATCATCTATGACAAGAAGGTTGATACCGCTCTGGGCAAGGGTACCTATGTTACCCTTGTAAACGGCAAGACCGGTGAGCTGACGCTGGAAGCAAACAGAAGCGGCACGGACGAAGGACAATTCGGCACGATTACTGTTACAATCTCCACGAGCAACTATCAGGATATCACCCTGACCATCAATGTCAGCGCGAAGAACAGGCTCACCCCGGTTCTGACCGGTACACCGACGCTCACGCCTACCGAACTCACCTACGGTGAGTCGCTGAGCAAGATCAAGATCACCGGCACGATGAAGGTCGGCGATACGGTCGTTAAGGGCACCTTCTCGTGGCAGCAACCGGGCGATACGATTCTGGATGCGAGTACGTTGGGCCATGATGTCGGATGGAAGTTCACGCCGGAGGATGGGAATAACTATACGGAAGCAACCGGCACCGCAACGGTCAGGGTCAACAAGGCTCAACAGTATGGCAAGGTCAGCATGGCGGGCTATACTTACGGTCAAACGCCAGGCACACCGACCCTGACAGACCGGACGGGTGATTTGAATGCTCAAGTGACCTACGGTTATGCCGTTGTTGACAGCGGCTCCGTTCAGACGTGGGATATCAGCAATCCGCCCGCGCTGAACGCCGGTACTTACCGTATGTTTGCACGGATCGGCGAGACGGGCAACTACAATGAGCATAATACCAGGTATTGTGAATTTGTGGTAGAAAAGGCAACGCCGGACTACACCGTTCCCACCGGCCTGACGGCAAAATCCGGTCAGAGACTTGCGGATATAAAGCTGCCGGACGGCTGGAGCTGGATGGACAGCAGCAAATCTGTGGGTGACGCTTCAACCGTAACCAAGACCTTCCAGGCGAAGTTTACCCCGACAGACACCGACAACTACAACATGGTGGAGAACATTGAACTTGAAGTCATGGTGAACAAGGCGGATAGCGGTAGCCTCAAAACGGAGTTCACCCCGACAGACACCGACAACTACAACACGGTGGAGAACATGGAACTGAAAGGCATGGTGAAGAAGGCGGATGGAGGCAGCCTCAAAACGGTCGAGCTGACGCAGAAGTACACGGACGCTTCCGTGCATACCTACACGCCAGACTGGTCGGGGCTTCCCGGCGGACAAGTGTGGAGCTATAATAGCGAATACAGCGTCAGCAACGGCTCGAATATCACACTTACCAAGCATGATTTTGCAGCGGATGGCAGTTTGCTGACCTACGCGATTTCCGGTGGCAAGGCCGGTGACACCGTCACCATTACCCTGAAAGCTTCCTGCAACAACTACAAGGACTTCACCATCATCCTGAACATCATCCTGACAGAAAAGGATAGTCAGGAGGCACTTGTCATTATCGGTGCGAACAGTGTGTTCTATGGTCAGACGTTGACATTGACCACCAGAGGCGGCTCCGGCACAGGCGCTGTGACCTACCGCATTGACACTGCTCACAGCACCGGCGAAGCGACCATTGATCCCAATACCGGCGTTCTGACTCCGGTCAAGGTCGGCTCCGTGAGCGTCATTGCAACCAAGGCGGGGGACAAGGACTACAACGACGTTACCAGCGCCCCCTTCGTGCTCATGATTAAACCGGCCACTCCCGCCGGTGAGCCCAAGGACACCAAGATCACCACTGATAGCGTTGGGGACGATTGGGACTACAGCAACTACACTATCAAGGCAACTGCCGGGGCTGGCGGCTCCATTTCTCTCTCCGGCGATGTCAGCGTCCGCGAGGGCGAAGATCAGACCTTCACCATCACCACGGATGAGGGCTATGCTGTCGCCGACGTCAAGATCGACGGCAAGAGCATCGGCGCGGTGAATTCCTACGCCTTTGAGAATGTCAGAAGAACCCATACCATCGAGGTCATCTTCGTCAAGGACACTGCCAGCGCCAGCACCGGAGACAGCAGCAATCTTCCATTGTGGAGCGCCCTCCTGCTGGCAAGTACCCTTACTCTGGCCGGCGCCGTCCACTATAAGAGAAAACGCGCACGGTAATTGTCTTTATCATGCCTTAAAGGCCAACAAACAGCGCAGCTTCCGGGAAAATCCCCGAAAGCTGCGCTGTTCTCTTTATGTGATAGGAAATTCCTATCACATAAAACGCTCCGCGAGGATGCGCACCTCGCGGAAATGAAGTATATGCTTCGCATACCGCTCGGGCGCGAAAGAGTCGCGAGCGACTCTTTTTCATGCGCCTGGCGGCGCACGTTTCTAACGGGTGAAAGTCCCGAATCCGCCTTAGTAGTGGGAAGGATACAGCCGAAGACAAGGGTGTCCACCGTGAGGTGGAATCTGTAGACGATATCTGATAAAATAGAAGGTAAGAACAGCGATGCAAATCGGAATGAATGGAGGCTGACGTATGATTAAGACTGAGCGACTTTCAGTCAGGCGGGTTTATGCCAAAGATTGGAAAGCGATTCAAGCGATATGGGCGGACGAGGCGAAATCCGCTTACGCGCAATATGATAAACCAAAGGATTTGGATGACCAGTCTGTTTCTCGCCGAATCGCGAAGTGGGCTTCCTTTGCGGACAGCGATGAACACATGTTTTTTGCCGTTTGCCTGCGAAACATTGTTATCGGATACGTAGCCTTCCATGTAAGGGAAATTGGCTACGAGATAGGATACTGTTTCCATTCCGACTATCATGGAAAAGGATACGCAAAGGAGAGCATTACCACACTTCTTAATATGATGAAGGACAGAGGCGCAGTTACGATTACAGCAGGAACGGCTTTGAACAACACACCTTCGGTCAGACTGTTGACTTCCCTTGGCTTCAGGCAGATCGGAACAGAGACTGTGTCTTTCTATAAAGACAGTGCGGGCAATGACATCACATTTGAGGGCGGTAATTACGAACTTCTTTTGCATACATAGAGAAATTCCGGTTTTTGAAACTGAAAAATCGAAAATTGCCGAGGGCGTAACCGAGGAATTAAAGTGTACCCGCCAAATGGAATGGGAGCACCGGTGCAATAATATCCACAATCGGGAAGAAGAAATTGTTTTGCATGAGATAATTTATTTATAATAGTATGATGTCAGGATTATGACAAATCAGAGGTTAAAAGGTGCGTTATGTTAAAAAACATAGGGTTATATTTTAGAAAAATAGATTTTCTGAATTTTGCAGTTGGAGCTATAATGCCAATCATTGTATTGTTTATAGTTTATTCATCAGTCAAATCAAATATAATTCTTCAAGACACTGATTTTTTATCACTGTTGATGAATCATAAAGGGAAATTCATATTTTATTTTTTCGTGTCCTTTATTGAAGAAGTTATTTTTAGAGGAATTATTTTTGGGCTGTTGCTGCAAAAATGTAAAAATAAGTATTTGAGTTGCGTAATAGCTGCACTTATTTTTACACTACCACATATTTTTAATACCGATAATATTTCTGTTCTGGTAATGTTTATTTTTCCTTTTCTATATGGAATATTTGCCAATGAAATGTTTTACACTACAAAGAGTATTTGGATGCCCACAGGATTTCATTGGTTATGGAATTATACAATAACAAGTTTGTTTCTTGTTACAGGAACACAAAGTTTCATATATGTACATATCATAGCAGCAATGATTATAATGATACCGTTGTTTTACATTGTTATTGGGAAAACACGCCTAAGCGGCGATTGATAGCTTACAGTTTATCGCTTTATACAATATCAACTGAATAACCACAGCACGAACCGCTACTACATGGAAGCCAACAAACCATGCAACAGCGGTCTGGGGTGCACTCTCACCGTCCTTTTTATGGGCTTCTCGAATATCCCGGATAATGAGGCTGAGGTCATCCAGAACCATGTGGCTGAAATATTCATCATCACTGATATGGGCGGCTTGCAACACTTTCAAATGGGGGTCATCTTCGCCGGGGCGATACCGTTCAATGATTTCATGCCGGACGGTATCGACAAGGGCGTTGAGGTTTTGAATCTGCATGGTGGCAATCCCATCCACATAAATCTCAATGTCCGCAAGAAACTTGATAAAGTCCTTATGGGTGGCAAGTTCGCACAGCAGACGGTTGTTAATCCGACCGCTTTTCAGAAGTGCTACCATCTTTGTAACTGCCATATCTGCGTCAGCGCCCCCTTTATATCCTCGATGTCCTGCGCGTACACCGGCCCCATGCTGTTGAGGCGCTTTGCAATTTGATTGACGTTGACGCCGATCTTCTGTATCTCGGCGGTCTGCGCCCGGATGTCGGTAGTGTCCATGTTGACGATATAGCCGTCAATGAGCATCTTCCGGGCGTAGGCCGAAAAGTTCTTCGTGTGCAGCAGCACCATTTTCTGTTCGATCAGCTCCCGTTCCTCCTGCGTCACGGGAACGCGCAGCACGATCTTTCGTTTTCTGTTTGCCATGATTCACCGTCCTTTCCATTCAAGGGGTTTGGGGATTTCCCCAACAAGCAAAACGGACGCGGCCCGGCAGGGACGGGGCGGGCCGTTTGTTCGGGAGTGTGGCTACACTCCCTATGCTTGCTACGTTACTGTTTCTCCGCTAACAAGACGTTCCCAAACGCCAAAACTACCCGCAAAATAGACCGCTGGACAGAAAAAAGTGCAAAAAAAGAGGGCGCTTGCGCGTCCCCATAAAAAAGAAAACAGAGGATGTTTTTATTCACCCTCCATTTCTTCTGGCTGTTTAATTTTCAAGGCCCCGTCAATGGTACCCTCCACGATTGGTAGATACTGCTCCGGGCAAAGTTTTAGCTTGTGGCTGACCCGTTTCCGATCTTCGCTTTCCTCCCGCATGACTTCTGGATTGAAGTAGTGTTCCACGGGCAGGCCGCAAATCTTGATAAGCTGTATCACGACGGGCAGGCTGGGAATCGTCCCTTCATTCTCGATATTGGCAAGATACCGGGATTCGATGTTTACCTTTTCCGCCAAGTCTTTTCGTGTGAGATGCTTTGCTTTCCGCGCTGCCTTAATGTCTGCACCGAAAGTTTCAAAACCAGGGCAATCTTCGATTTTTGCCATATTGCATCACCCACTTACATTCTATATTTCATAGGTTGCTCATGGAATGCTGCTATATGCGTCCGAATTAAACTTTATAATTCACATTTTCCGCCTTGTATTGTAAAGTGGGCTATCCTATAATAAGGAAGAAACCCTTTTTTGAAAAATCCGTCCGCTGTAACATTTCGCGGACATTTGCCTGTTATACTATCTGCAAAAAGCAAAGGAAGTGAGGATATGAAG
>OGWV01000730.1_pt1 | contig 20539 bp, 17 predicted proteins | sample 1576081 | NCBI WGS metagenome assembly OGWV01 (sample SAMEA3541541, study PRJEB24748) | human gut metagenome | biome: human gut; feature: human-associated habitat; material: faeces | place: China | collected 2012 | reverse complement strand
TGTCCAAGCTGTATGTTGATACACTGAACATGATCCACTACATGCATGATAAATATTACTATGAAGCAGCGCAGATGTCCCTCATCGATACAGATGTAAAACGTTCATTCGCTACAGGTATCGCAGGATTCTCACATGTAGTAGATTCCTTAAGCGCTATCAAATACGCAAAGGTTAAACCAATCCGTGACGAGGACGGAATTGCCGTTGACTTTGAAATTGAGGGAGACTTCCCAAGATATGGTAATGATGATGACCGTGCAGATGACATTGCAATCTGGCTTCTGAAGAAATTTATGCACAAATTAAGCAAATGCCATACTTACAGAGAGTCTACACCGACAACATCTATCCTTACAATTACATCAAACGTTGTATATGGTAAAGCTACAGGATCTCTTCCAGATGGAAGAAAAGCAGGAGAGCCATTATCTCCAGGAGCTAACCCATCATACGGTGCAGAAAAAGCAGGACTTCTTGCTTCCTTGAACTCTGTTGCTAAGCTTCCATATGAACTTGCATTAGATGGAATTTCTAATACACAGACAATCAGCCCAGGAGCACTTGGACACAATGATGAAGAGAGAAGTGTAAATCTTGCACACGTATTAGATGGATACTTTGATCAGGGAGCTCATCATCTGAATGTCAATGTATTTGGTACAGAGAAACTGATCGATGCTATGGAGCATCCAGAGAAACCAGAGTACGCAAACTTTACAATCCGTGTATCTGGATACGCTGTAAAATTCATCGACCTGACTCGCGAGCAACAGTTAGATGTAATTTCCAGAACATGCCATAAAGAAATGTAATATCAGTAACAAAGATAGGAGATTGTTATTATGGAAGGATACATTCATTCCACAGAAAGTTTTGGTTCTGTAGATGGACCAGGAGTTCGCTTTGTCATTTTTACTGCAGGATGTCCCATGCGTTGTCAGTTCTGTCATAACCCGGATACATGGAATATGAAAACGGGTACACTGACTTCTACGGATGACCTGATCAAAAAAGCCCTCAGATATCGTTCTTACTGGGGGGATGAAGGTGGCATTACTGTCAGTGGTGGTGAACCGCTTCTTCAAATTGATTTTCTGACAGAACTTTTTAAAAAAGCTAAGGAAAATGGAATTCATACAACACTGGATACAAGTGGTAATCCTTTCACAAGAGAAGAACCTTTCTTTAGTAAATTTAATGAATTAATGCAATATACAGATCTCATTTTGCTTGACATCAAACACATTGATGAAAAGGAGCATATACGTCTGACAGGGCATACGAATAAAAATATCTTAGATCTGGCAACTTATCTGTCTGATATGAAGAAGCCTGTCTGGATCAGACATGTTCTTGTTCCTAAGCGCAACGACAAAGATGAATATCTGGACAGACTGCATGAATTCATTCTGACTCTTCATAATGTAGAACGCGTAGAAGTTCTACCATATCATACACTTGGTGCATACAAATGGAAAGAACTTGGTATGGAGTATCCATTAGAAGGAATTGATCCTCCGACTGCTGAGCGTGTAGAGAATGCCAGAAAACGTCTTGGAGCATTTTAAATAATACCAATTTATAATTTGATAAAAGAAACATATAGCTTATGATATTTTAAAGCTGTGTGTTTCTTTTTTACTTCAGTAATGAAAGACATACCTTCATTCATACATTATTACAAACGATATTTTCATAAACTGAAAAATGGAGTTTTATGAGTATAGATTTGGAAAATAGCAAAAGAAAAGCTGCCAAAGCATCCAAATTTCCAGAAGATGTTGTTCTTGGAATGCCTAATGTTGAAATTCTTGGACATTCTGAAATGCGAATTGAAAATTATCGAGGACTGATTGAATATACAGATCAACTCGTTAGAGTTCAGACAAAAATCGGTCAGATACGAATTACCGGAAAGCACCTTCAAGTTGATTCTTATACAAATGATGATATGAAAATTACGGGGAAAATTCAGAATATTGAATATCAGACATAAGGTGGAGGATTCATTCATTGCTTTTAAAAATATATCAATATATTCGAGGATATGTAAGAATCCGGATTACCGGTCATCGTATGGAACGTTTTATTAACGCATGCAATTACCGAAAAATAAAAATTTGGGATTTATCAGCCAGCGATGGCTCTTACGAAATGAATCTATGGGTAAAAGATTTCAAAAAGCTGCGTCACATTTCTCATAAAACTTCCACAAAAATTACGATTGTAAAAAAATATGGACTTCCTTTTTATCTGTTTGACCATCGAAGACGCAAGCTTTTCTTTGCCGGCATATTTGCTGCCACCGTTTTGCTATTGATAATGTCTGGTTATATCTGGGATATTGAAATCCTTGGCACACATACACAGACCGAAGAAGTCATAAGAACATTTCTAAAGGAGAATCATGTGAATACCGGCATACGTCGCGGAAACATTGATTGCGACCGTATTGTAAAAGATATTCGGAAAGGATTTGACGACATCATCTGGGTATCTGCATCTATAGAGGGGACCAGACTAATCATTCAAATCAAAGAAAACGAAGATGCTAAAATAGATAATAAAACAGATATAAAAGAGGATATATATCCAAATTCTGATGCTGGGACGGACCTTGTTTCAGATTCCACAGGGACTATTGTACGCATTATCACTCGAAAAGGTATTCCTATGGTGCGGGAGGGAACATCTGTAAATCCCGGTGATATTCTTGTTTCCGGTCAGATTCCTATTCTTAATGATGCAAAAGAGATCACAGGATATGAGTCCTGTCATTCAGATGCTGATATTTTCATCCAGACTCAGATTCATTACGAGAATACTTTGCCCAGAAAATACGTAAAAAAAACAAGTGTAAAGTTCCCCCGTTTGTTCTATCTGTATTTTCGCATTGGTAAATATCGTCTGTCACCATTTTTCATCTGGTCTCCGTATGAACACTATTCAAAAAGCACAATGGAGTCACGGCTGAAACTTCTAGATCATTTTTATCTGCCGGTATATATCGGCGTTGTAGGTCTGACCCCTTATAAACCTGTTATGAAAAAATATACAGATCAACAGCTTCAAGACAAATTAAACAGATATTTCTTAAGATATTGTGAAGATTTAGATAAAAAGGGGGTAGAAATTATTCAGAATGATGTTAAAATAGACACAGGGTCAAAAGAGGGAGCTATATCTGGTACACTGACCATCATCTGCAATACCGGACAGTCCCGACAATCTGAGATTCCGCAGCTTCCGAATGATCCGGAAGAACAAATTGAACAATTAGGAGAATAAGATATATGGGAATTATGGAAACTGTTCTTGAAATCCCGGCTGAGCATGAAGCAAATGTATTCGGGCAATTTGATGCTTTTGCAAAAAAGATTGAGCGCTCCCTTCATGTGACACTGATTTCCAGAGATGGTGTTGTCAAGATCATGGGGGACAGCAATGCTGTAGAGCGCGCAAGAAATGTACTCTCACAGCTTCTTGAATTATCCCGCCGAGGTAACACGATTTCAGAACAAAATGTGAATTATACGCTGGCTCTTGTCATGGAAGACAGTGAAGATAATGTCTTGGAAATTGATAAAGATATTATCTGTCACACCTTACAGGGGAAGCCGATAAAACCAAAGACACTTGGGCAAAAACAGTATGTAGATGAAATTCGGGAAAAAATGATTGTCTTTGGACTAGGTCCTGCCGGAACAGGAAAGACATACCTTGCCATGGCTATGGCAATCACTGCATTTAAAAATAATGAAGTTGGTAGAATCATTCTGACAAGGCCTGCCATTGAGGCGGGAGAAAAGCTTGGATTTCTTCCGGGAGATCTGCAAAGCAAGATTGATCCTTATCTGCGTCCGCTTTATGATGCTCTTTATCAGATTATGGGAGCAGAAAGCTTTTTAAAAAATTCTGAAAAAGGACTAATTGAAGTTGCACCACTTGCATACATGCGTGGTCGTACATTAGACAATGCATTTATCATTCTGGACGAGGCTCAGAACACAACTCCGGCGCAGATGAAGATGTTTTTAACAAGAATCGGATTTGGCTCAAAAGTTGTAATTACCGGTGATGAGACACAAAAAGATTTGCCAAGTGGTCAGACTTCCGGACTTGATGTAGCTGTCCGTGTTGTCGGCAAGATCAATGACATTGGAGTATGCCGCCTTACAAGCAAAGATGTTGTCCGCCATCCGCTTGTCCAGAAAATTGTAAAAGCTTACGAAGAATACGAGACAAAGACACAGAACAAATCAAGAAATCGCAGCCGAGAGAAAAGGAGAAAATCATGACATTATTTTATGAAGAAGAAGGAGCATTAAAGCTCCCTTTTGATTGCCAGGCGCTTGCCCGTGAAGTCATAAATGGCGCATTGGAATATATTCATTGTCCATATGAAGTTCAGGTCAATCTCTTACTCACTATGAACGATGAGATTCATGAGATGAACCGGGATTTCCGTAACATTGATCGTGCAACAGATGTACTTTCTTTCCCGATGCTGGAATATGAAACTCCGGGAGACTTCTCTCATTTTGAAAGCGAAGAAGACTGCTTCGATCCGGAGACAGGTGAGCTTCTGCTTGGAGATATTGTGATTTCCAAAGAAAAAGTCATCGCACAGGCTGAAGAATACGGTCATTCCGTCAAACGTGAATACGCTTTCCTGATTGCACACTCGGTCCTTCATCTTTCCGGTTATGATCATATGGAAGAAGAGGAACGTATTGAAATGGAGACTCTTCAGCGTGAAATTTTAAATGAGCTAAATATATTACGTTAATATGGAGTAAATTATGAGTGAAAACAAAAGTGAAACCGGGAAGAACTTTCTCGTTCAGGGTTCCATTCTGGCTATAGCCGGAGTCATAACTAAAATTATCGGAGCAGTGTACCGAATTCCCCTCGTAAATATACTGGGTGATAAAGGTATGGGCTACTACGGAGTCGCGTTTCAGATTTACGCGATTGCACTTACACTGACTTCTTACAGTCTGCCCCTTGCAGTATCCAAGCTTGTCTCTGCAAGACTTGCAACAGGACAATATAAAAATGCATATCGCGTCTTTCGGGGTGCCATGACATTTGCAATTGCAGCAGGCGGTATCGTCGGTGCCATCATATTCTTTGGCGCTGATTTTATCGCATCGAATCTGATGGCAATGAAAATGAGTACGTTAGCTTTGCGAGTACTGGCTCCGTGCATTCTGATCGTGGCAATCCTTGGTGTATTCCGTGGATTTTTCCAGGGAAATGGATCCATGATTCCGACAGCTGTTTCCCAGATCATCGAACAGATTGTCAATGCAGTTGTCAGCGTAGTCGGTGCTTACATGCTCCTTAAGGTTGGTAAAGAAGTTGCTGCCCAGAAAAATAATGATTCTTATGGTGCGGCTTATGCAGCATCTGGCGGTACACTAGGTACCGTGATGGGAGCACTTGCTGCGTTATTATTTTTATTTTTCTTATTTTTAGCTTTCCGGAAGAAATTCCGCCGTCAGATGGAGCGTGATCGTGGAAATAAAACTGAAAGTTATAAGAGAGTTTTTAAAGTGCTTCTATTAACGATTGCACCTGTTATTTTAAGCGCAACGGTCTACAATCTTTGTGGTGTTGTAGATAATGCTATGTTTGGGACAATTATGTCTATTCAGGGGCATAAGGAAAGCGAATATGCCGCCCTTCTTGGTATTGTAACCGGAAAATACGATACACTGATGAATGTGCCTCTTGCGATTTCCAGTGCCTTTGGATCTTCCTTGATCCCAAGCATTGTACTTACTGCAAAGACCGGAAACCGCAGACAGGTTCATGAAAAGATTGATATTTTTACGCGTTTTAATATGATTATTGCGATTCCATGTGCAGCCGGATTTATCGTACTGGCAAAACCACTTCTGGATTTATTATTCTTTACAGAGAATAATACTCTTGGCGGTGTATTATTACAGATGGGAGCAATCTCTGTTGTATTTTACAATCTTTCTACTGTAACGAATGCAGTGCTTCAGGGACTCGATAATATGATGGTACCGGTAAAGAGTGCCGCCATCTCTCTTGTTATACATATCATTTCCCTGTTCCTTATGATGGTTGTTTTCAAATGGGGCATTTATGCAGTTGTTTTGAGCAAGATTGTTTTTTCTCTTTCTACCTGTATTTTAAATGCACACGCATTGAGAGAACGAATCGGATATGTTCAGGAGCAGAAGAAAACATTTGTCATACCGGCAATTGCCTCGATCATTATGGGGATCGTTACACTTGTTGTACATTTGTTATTTGAATTGTTCGTAGGAACAAGAATTGCAACTGTCATTGCATTGTGTGTTGCTGTTGCAGTTTACGGTGTTGCGCTTGTACTTCTTGGCGGTGTAACAGAAAAAGAACTATCTTCCATGCCAAAGGGACCAATGTTAGTCAAAATATGCAAGAAAGCTCATTTATTCCGTTCCTAGGCTGTTCTTAATGCTGCATGACACGGATCATGAATAGAAGTAAATAATAAAGTCAATACTGTACTTAAAAAGGAGATATTTCCATGAAAAGTAAGTACAGTATTGGCTTTTTAAGTTGTTGTGCATGCCTGATCATTGCCATGACATTTGCATATCAGTTCAGTTATCAAAAAGCAAAGGCGAGAGCTGAAAAACTAAAATTAGAAGAGCAGCAGACCATGGAAAATGAAGATTCATCTTCTGTCACGACCGGCAGCAAGGCTTCCAAAAATGACTGCTATTATCTGATGGAAGTGAACGGATACATTGTTGTGTATTTCAGCGATAAGAAAACACCTTATGAGTATACAGACATTCATTATGATGAACTTCCAGAACTTTTAAGACAGGAAATCAGAAATGGAAAGTACATTGAAAGTACCGCTGAGCTTTATGGCTTTCTCGAAAATTATTCCAGTTAATGTATCCTGGATTTTTCTGTAGACTTCTTGTTCCGGATAGTGTAAGATAAATAGATGACGTCTTTATTAAGAAAGGAACGAAAGCACATGGACGAAAGCAAAATTGCCCGTATTAATGAACTCTATCACAAATCCAAAGAGGTCGGATTAAGTGATGCAGAATTAAAAGAACAGCTTATCTTAAGAAAAGAATATATTGACAGCGTCCGCCGTAATCTTAGGGGACAGCTTGACAACATTTCTGTCAAAGAGGCAGATGGAAGTATTACGAATCTAGGTGAAAAATATGGAAACAAAAAAGTCCATTAGGCAGATTATCCGTAAGCAACGCAAAGAACTGGATCCAATTATCTGGCAGTCACAAACGTCTGAAATCTGTCGTAAGACATGTGAACTGGATGTATTCCGGGAAGCAACAGATATTTATTGTTATATAGATTTCGGAGGGGAAGTGGGCACCCGGCCACTTATGCTGGAAGCCTGGAAACTCGGAAAAACTGTCTGGGTTCCGAAGGTTCACGGCGAAACAATGGATTTTTATGAAATTACTTCTTTTGATGAATTAAAACCTGGTGCTTATGGTATTCTTGAACCCGATGCCGGAATACCTGCATCGGCAGACGACGGACTTATGATCATGCCAGGAGTTGCCTTTGATACAAACCGCAATCGTGTCGGCTATGGAGGCGGTTATTATGACCGATATCTGGAGTCACATCCTCAGCTTCATACACTGGCACTGGCTTTTGATATGCAAGTCTTATTTGAAGTCCCGGCAGAGGAACAAGATATTAAGCCACAGCTTCTTGTGACAGAAACAAACATTTATCAGGAAGGATAATATTATATATGGAATTACCAAAAGATCCAGTCATGCTTCTTAGCGTGATCAATACAGAACTCAGAGATAAATATCCATCGCTGGACGCACTATGCGAAGACCGCGAAATCACGAAAACATCTATTACAGATACGTTGAAAGGGATTGATTATGAATACGATAACATCAGGAATCAATTTGTCTGATCCTGCACCGCATAAGGAACCGGAAAGACAATATTATTTCATAGAAAAAGCGAAAGAATACGTAAGAAAAGAAGCAGAAGAAGCAGGAAGGCCGATGACTTTCTGCGTCACAACCTTTGGGTGTCAGATGAATGCGCGCGATTCGGAAAAATTACGTGGAATTCTACTTGAAATAGGCTACAAAGAATCTTCTGAAGAAGAGGCAGATTTTGTAATCTTTAATACATGTACTGTCCGGGAAAATGCGAATACGAGAGTTTACGGACGCCTTGGCCAGTTAAAGTCACATAAAAAGAAAAATCCACATATGAAGATTGCTTTGTGCGGCTGTATGATGCAGGAACCGGAAGTTGTAGAAAAACTTCGTACAAGCTATCGCTTCGTAGATCTTATTTTCGGCACACATAACATTTATAAATTTGCGGAACTAATTACTGCAGTTTACGAAAGTGGCCGCATGGTCATTGATATCTGGAAAGATACTGATAAGATTGTCGAAGATCTTCCAAACGACAGGAAATATTCCTTTAAATCCGGAGTCAACATTATGTTTGGCTGCAACAATTTCTGTAGTTACTGTATCGTGCCATATGTAAGAGGACGTGAGAGAAGCCGTAAACCAGAAGCAATTGTGCGGGAAATCGAACGTCTTGTAGCTGATGGTGTTACAGAAGTTATGCTTCTTGGACAAAATGTAAATTCTTACGGAAAGAACTTGGAAGAGCCGTTGTCCTTTGCAGAACTACTACAAAAAATCGAGCAAATTGAGGGACTTCATCGAATCCGTTTTATGACTTCCCATCCGAAAGATCTTTCTGATGAATTGATCGAAGTGATGGGCAAGAGTAAAAAAATCTGTAAACACCTTCATCTTCCCGTACAATCCGGAAGCAGTCGTATTTTAAAGAAGATGAACCGCCATTATACAAAAGAACAGTATCTGGAACTGGTAGATAAAATCCGTGCCGCTGTGCCGGATATCTCTCTGACAACAGATATTATTGTCGGATTTCCTGGTGAGACAGAAGAGGACTTCCTGGAAACTTTAGATATTGTAAGAAAAGTACGATACGACAGTGCGTTTACATTTATCTACTCCAAGAGAACTGGAACGCCTGCTGCCACAATGGAAGATCAGGTTCCGGAGGATGTTGTAAAAGATCGTTTTGACCGTCTCCTGAAAGAAGTTCAGACAATTGCAGCAGAGGTATGTGCTGTACACGAAGGAACCATTCAGGAAGTGCTGGTTGAATCTGTCAGTGACCATGATGACCATATGGTGACCGGACGACTCAGCAATAACATTCTTGTTCATTTCCAGGGAGATGCATCTATGATCGGCGATTATGTCAATGTGAAGCTGGATCAATGTAAAGGCTTCTATTATATTGGAGAACAGGTATAGAAAAATATACCAGTGATGATATTGATAAAACGAGTAGAAAACGCTCACACTATTTTGTAAGAACAGATAGTGAGGGCGTTTTTATATGAAGAATAGCTTATCAAAGAAAAACATTTATTTAAAAAATATAAGTGAATATCTTGTACTATGGGCTGTCGGAGGATGTATTTATTATGGGATTGAAGTCTTATTTCGCGGTTTTTCGCATATAAGTATGTTCATGCTTGGCGGACTGTGTATGCAGTTTTTTACATGGCAGGGACGGCTGACAGAATGGCAGGATGCTCTGCCAAGACAGATTACACGTTGTACGATCTTTGTTGTGAGTATGGAATTTATCACTGGAATTATCGTAAACAAATGGTATCACCTGGCAGTTTGGGATTATTCGGATATGCCATTGCAGTTATGGGGGCAGATTTGCCTTCCCTTTGCGCTTATTTTTTCTTTTTTATGTACTATGGGTATCCTTCTGTCCGGATATCTGCTTCATTGGTTCTATAGAGAACCAATGCCACATTACCGCATTTGGTAGTGTTACATCATCCGTTTTGATATTTGATAAACATGTGGCAGGTAGTGATAACTAATCTTTTCTTGTTTCTCTAAAATTTCGACTTTCATGAAACAGGATGAGATGTTATAATATAAAGATGCCGAAGTTTCGAGATTGCCAATGGCATTCCTGAATTCACAAGTATTACACAAGAGGAGATAAAAAAGTGGCTGAATTAACACCTATGATGCAGCAGTATATGAAAACAAAAGAAGAATACAAAGACTGCATTTTATTTTATAGACTGGGAGATTTCTATGAGATGTTCTTTGATGATGCACTGGTAGCATCAAAAGAACTGGACATCACCCTTACCGGAAAAAACTGTGGACTGGAAGAACGTGCACCGATGTGCGGTGTCCCGTTCCATGCAGTAGACGGTTATTTGAACCGGCTCGTATCTAAAGGTTACAAGGTCGCCATCTGCGAACAGATGGAAGATCCGGCAACTGCAAAAGGAATTGTCAAACGTGAGGTTGTCCGGATTGCCACACCTGGAACGAACCTGGATATGCAGGCATTAGACGAGACAAAGAACAACTACATTATGTGTGTTGTCTACATGGAAGATCGTTTTGGGTTGTCTGTCGCTGATGTTACGACCGGCGATTATTTTGTTACGGAGATTAATACAGAAGAAAAACTGTTTGACGAAATCTATAAACTTATGCCGTCGGAACTTATCTGTAATGAAGCATTTTTCATGAGCGGCATGAACATCGAAGATTTGAAGAACCGCCTTGGAATTACCATTTATTCACTGGATCCATGGTATTTTGATGATGCGATCTGTCAGGATACATTAAAAGAGCATTTCAAAGTCGGATCATTGACTGGTCTTGGTCTTGCAGATTATGACTGTGGGATCATTGCTTCCGGAGCCCTTTTGATCTATCTGAAAGAGACTCAGAAGACATCTCTTTCCCATATGTCGCGTTTGATTCCATATGCCGCCGGAAAATATATGCTCCTTGACAGTTCTACAAGACGGAATCTTGAACTTTGTGAGACTTTAAGAGAGAAGCAGAAGAGAGGGAGCCTTCTCTGGGTACTGGATAAGACGAAAACCGCTATGGGCGCCAGAAATCTCCGGAAATATATTGAACAGCCACTGGTTCAGAAATATGATATTGAGAAACGTCTGGATGCTCTCAATGAACTTTTAGATAACGCGATTTCAAGAGAAGAAATCCGGGAATATCTGTCACCGATCTATGATCTTGAGCGTCTGGTCAGCAAGATTACATATCAGTCTGCGAACCCGAGAGATATGATCGCATTTGAAAGTTCTCTTTCTATGCTGCCTCATATCAAATATATTTTAAGCGAGATGACAAGTCCTCTTTTGAAAGAACTTTATGAAGATTTAGATACGCTGGAAGATCTGTGCACACTGATCAAAGATGCAATCCAAGAAGATCCGCCGCTTGCCATGAAGGAAGGCGGTATTATCCGCGACGGGTATAATCCGGAAGTTGATAAACTCCGCTCTGCTAAGTCTGACGGGAAAGACTGGCTTGCAAAACTGGAAAGTGACGAGCGTGAGAAAACCGGCATCAAAAATCTAAAGATTAAATACAATAAAGTATTCGGCTACTATCTGGAAGTGACCAATTCTTTTAAAGATCTGGTTCCGGATTATTATACAAGAAAGCAGACCCTTGCCAATGCAGAGCGTTATATTATTCCGGAATTAAAAGAACTGGAGGATACGATTCTCGGTGCGGAAGATAAGCTTTATTCTCTGGAGTATGAGCTTTACAGTGATATCCGGAGCCGTGTAGCCAAAGATGTTGTCCGTGTCCAGAAAACTGCCAAAGTGATCGCCCAGATTGATACACTGGCTTCTCTGGCTCTTGTTGCAGAGCAGAATAATTATGTGCGTCCGAAGATAAATGAAAAAGGTGTCATTGACATCAAAGACGGCCGTCACCCGGTAGTTGAGAAAATGATTCCAAATGATATGTTCATTTCCAATGATACATATCTGAACGATAAAAAAGACCGGATTGCAATTATAACCGGACCGAACATGGCCGGAAAGTCTACCTACATGCGCCAGACAGCCCTGATTGTTCTGATGGCTCAGATTGGTTCTTTTGTTCCTGCCTCCAAAGCCGACATCGGTCTGGTAGACCGTATCTTTACCCGTGTAGGAGCTTCCGATGATCTGGCAAGTGGTCAGAGTACATTTATGGTTGAGATGACGGAAGTCGCAAATATTTTAAGAAATGCCACTAGCAAGAGTCTTTTAATACTTGACGAAATTGGTCGTGGAACGAGTACATTTGATGGGCTCAGCATTGCCTGGGCAGTCATCGAACATATCAGTAACAGCAAACTTCTTGGTGCTAAGACTTTATTTGCCACACATTACCACGAGCTGACCGAGCTGGAAGGCAAAATAGATAACGTGAATAACTATTGCATTGCTGTTAAAGAGAACGGCGACGATATCATTTTCCTTAGAAAAATTGTCAAAGGTGGTGCGGACAAAAGTTATGGTATCCAGGTAGCGAAGCTTGCAGGGGTGCCGGAGTCTGTTACTGACCGGGCAAAGGAAATTGTAGAAGAACTGGTTCAGACGGATATTACAAGCCGGATCAAAGATATTGCTGTTTTGGGTGCCCCAAAACCTAAGGCGAAAAAATATGATGACGTGGATCTGGCTCAGATGTCATTGTTCGATACAGTGAAAGATGATGACGTATTAAAAGAGTTAAAAGAGCTTGATCTTGGAAACCTGACACCAATCGAAGCACTCAATACCCTTTATCAGCTTCAGAACAAATTAAAAAACAGGTGGTAGACCATGAGTAAGATACAGGTATTAGATCAGATTACAATTGATAAAATTGCCGCCGGGGAAGTTATAGAACGTCCGGCATCTGTAGCCAAAGAGCTTGCCGAGAATGCAATTGATGCCGGTGCGACTGCAGTAACTGTCGAGATTAAAGAAGGTGGCATTACATTTATGCGAATCGCTGACAACGGAATCGGAATTGATAAAGAAGATGTCCGTGCTGCATTTTTACGCCATTCTACAAGTAAGATCCGAAGTGCAGAGGATCTTGCACACATTTCATCTCTTGGTTTCCGTGGCGAAGCACTTTCCAGTATTGCAGCGGTCTCTCAGGTAGAGCTTCTGACCAAGACAAAGGAAGCGGAATTTGGCGTGCGATATAAGATTGCCGGTGGAAAGGAAGAATCACTTGAAGATGCCGGTGCCCCGGATGGCACGACATTTTTGATCCGGCAACTTTTCTACAACACACCTGCCAGAAGAAAATTTTTAAAAACTGCTATGACAGAGGCAAGTCACGTCGGAGATCTGGTCACAAGACTGGCGTTGTCTCATCCGGAAGTTTCCTTCCGTTTTATCAACAATGGTCAGGTTAAACTTCATACTTCCGGCAATGGAAATTTGAAAGATGTCATCTATCATATATATGGACGGGAGATTGCATCGAATCTGATTGAAGTAGATTTTGAAAGAAAAGGAATCCACATTACCGGATATCTTGGAAAGCCCTTGATTTCCCGCGGCAACCGTAATTTTGAAAATTATTTCGTAGATGGAAGATACATTAAGAGCAGTATCATCTCCAAGGCAATTGAAGACGGATATAAAGATTTTACTATGCAGCACAAATACCCATTTGTCGTGCTTTACCTGGACGTAGACACAGAACATGTAGATGTTAATGTGCATCCGACCAAGATGGATGTCCGTTTTAATAATCAGCAGGAGATTTATAATACCCTGTTTGCGGCTGTCAATGAGGGACTACATCAAAGAGAACTGATTCCAAAAGTGACATTGGATGATATAAAAATTCCGGAAAAACCGAAAGAATTAAAAAATAATCTGCCCGAAGAACCGAAAGAATCGAAAAAAGATCTGCCGAAAAAAAGTGAAACAGAACATACCGGAGAGCAGAGCACCTCTTTGCCATCACCACAAAATGAAGATGAAAAGCTGCAATACTTTATGAATGAGATGAGGAAGAGAGTATATTCTTACCATGAAGCGCTGCACGAAAACAAGCAAGAAACAACACCTGCTTCTTCCAATACAGACGCCTGTAACCAACAGAAAAATGTACCAGTGCCGTATTCCTATAAACCACAGAATAATATACCAGCTTCTGACTTCTATAAGCCACAGAGAAATGTGCAGGCACAAAGCTCATATGAACCACAACAAAATGTGCAGGCACAAGGTTCTCAGATTGCAGAGATGACAAATTATACTGCAAGACAAGTTCCTGCTGAAAAACCACAGCAGCTCAATTTCTTTGAAGAAAAACTTCTGGAGCCACAGGCAAAAGCGGAACATAAGATTATCGGCCAGGTCTTTGATACTTACTGGCTGGTAGAATTTCATGATAACTTATATATTATCGACCAGCATGCAGCTCATGAGAGAGTTCTGTATGAACAGACATTGAAGGGCATGAAGACACGGGAGTTTACTTCTCAGCTTATTAGTCCGCCAATCATACTGAATCTGTCTATGCAGGAGGCAGAACTTCTCAAGCTTTATATGGATCAGTTCACGCGGATTGGTTTTGAGATAGAAGAATTCGGACAGGATTCCTATGCAGTCCGCGCTGTACCGGACAATCTGTTCAGTATTGCAAAAAAAGAACTGCTCATGGAGATGATTGACAGTCTGTCTGATGAAATCAACCGAAATGCGCCATCTAATCTGATTGACGAAAAGATTGCATCTATGTCCTGTAAGGCAGCTGTCAAAGGAAATATGCGATTGAGCGCTACAGAAGTAGACACATTGATCACGGAACTTCTGTCACTGGACAATCCTTATCACTGTCCACATGGGAGACCCACCATTATCGCCATGTCAAGGCGCGAACTGGAAAAGAAATTCAAACGTATTGTTTAATATCGAATATGAAAAATGTAAGGGATGATATATCATGCAAAAACAACCTTTAATCATTCTCACTGGACCTACTGCAGTCGGTAAAACAAAGGCTTCCATTGGTCTTGCAAAAGCAATCGGTGGTGAGATTATTTCTGCAGATTCCATGCAGGTCTACAAATATATGGATATTGGTTCCGCAAAAATCCGTCCGGAAGAAATGCAGCATGTTCCACATTACTTAGTAGATGAACTGGAACCAGACGATGAATTTCATGTTGTCCGTTTTCAACAGATGGCAAAAGAAGCTATGAAAAAGATCTATGCTGCCGGGCATATTCCAATTGTAGTAGGCGGAACCGGATTTTATATTCAAGCACTACTTTATGATATTGATTTTACAGATAATGATAATGACACCTCGCTCCGCGCAGAATTAGAATCATTTGCAAAAGAACATGGCGCAGAGGCACTTCATGAAAAACTCCGCGAAGTGGACCAAAAGTCGGCAGAAACTATCCATGCAAATAATATAAAGCGAGTCATTCGGGCATTGGAATTTTATCAGAAAACCGGAATGAAAATTTCTGAACACAATGAAACAGAGCGGCAAAAAGAGTCGCCCTATCAATTTGTATATTTTGTCTTAAATGATGACCGCGAGAACCTGTACCGCCGTATAGATCTGCGAGTCGACCAGATGATAGAAGAGGGGCTTGTCGCGGAAGTCCAGGCTTTAAAAGCGCGTGGCTATGACCGCAGCATGGTCTCTATGCAGGGACTTGGATATAAAGAAATTCTGGACTATCTGGATGGAGCATGCACATTAGAAGATGCCATTTACAAAATCAAACGAGACACAAGACATTTTGCAAAACGTCAGATTACATGGTTCAAGCGTGAGAAGCATGTGACATGGATTAATAAAAAAGATTACAATTATGATGAAGATAAGATTCTGGAAGTGATGCTGGAATCTATTCAGAAAGATATTTTGGAGGAACAATCATGTTAAATATAGAAGATATGTATCTGGAAATGGGAATCCGCAGAGAGGTTTACGATTTTGGAAGCCAGATTGAAGGAACTTTAAAAGAACGTTTTGATGCCATCGACAAAGTGGCAGAGTACAATCAGTTGAAAGTCGTGCATGCAATGCAGAAATGTAAAGTCAATGCCGGCTGTTTCAAATACGCCAGCGGATACGGTTATGACGACCCGGGACGTGACACACTGGAAGAAGTGTACGCAGAGATTTTTCATACAGAAAGTGCCCTTGTAAGACCACAGATCACATGCGGAACTCACGCACTGGCACTGGCACTGGCTGCAAATCTGCGCCCGGGCGATGAGCTTCTATCTCCAGTCGGAAAACCTTATGACACATTGGAAGAAGTCATTGGAATCCGCCCATCGAATGGTTCTCTTGCGGAGTACGGAATTTCCTATCGCCAGGTAGATCTTCTGGAAGGCGGTGCATTTGACTATGACAATATCAAAAAAGCAATCAATGAAAAGACAAAGCTTGTAACAATCCAGCGTTCCAAAGGATATCAGACAAGACCAAGCTTTTCCGTTTCACAGATTGGAGAACTGATCGCATTTGTAAAGAGTATCAAACCAGACGTTATCTGTATGGTCGATAACTGTTACGGTGAATTTGTAGAGACGATTGAGCCAAGTGATGTGGGTGCAGATATGGTCGTTGGTTCCCTGATCAAGAACCCGGGCGGTGGACTTGCGCCAATTGGCGGATATATCGCAGGACGAAAAGATCTGATTGATAATTGTGGATACCGCCTGACTTCTCCAGGACTTGGAAAGGAAGTTGGTGCATCTCTCGGTGTCATGCAGTCCTTCTTCCAGGGACTTTTCCTGGCACCGACTGTGACAGCAGGTGCTTTAAAAGGAGCCATCTTTGCAGCAAACATCTACGAAAAATTAGGTTACAGTGTCATTCCAAATGGTACGGAGAGCCGCCACGATATTATTCAGGCAGTAGAACTTGGAACACCGGAAGGTGTCATCGCATTCTGTAAGGGAATCCAGGCTGCTGCCCCGGTTGATTCCTATGTCACACCAGAACCATGGCCGATGCCAGGATATGACAGTGATGTTATTATGGCAGCCGGAGCATTTGTTCAGGGATCCTCTATCGAGCTGAGTGCCGATGGCCCGATCAAAGAGCCATATGCAGTGTATTTCCAGGGCGGACTTACCTGGCAGCATGCAAAGCTTGGAATATTAATGTCTTTAGAGTATCTGGTAAGAGAAGGCCTTGTAACAAAGTTATAATATAAAGTTAAGGAGTTCAGATATGAAAACACTTGCAATTGTCGGAGGCGGTGCTTCCGGTATGTTGGCGGGCATCACCGCCCTTGAGACAAATCCAGACATTCATGTCATTATCTTTGATCAGAAGGATATTCTTGGAAAGAAAATTTTGTCTACCGGAAATGGGCGCTGTAATCTGACAAATAAAAACATGTCTTTGGATTATTTCCGAAGTGATGAGCCGCAATTGATTTCTTCTGTTCTAAAAGCCTTTGGATATTCGGATACAATTCGTTTTTTCGAAAATCTGGGACTTCTGATGAAATCCAGAAATGGATACATTTATCCAAGATGTGATCAGGCATCTGTCGTCCGTTCTGTTCTGGATAATCGTTTAAAAGAGCTGGGCGCAGACATCAGACGTGAGAACGCAGTGACATCCATATGCCGGACAAAAAAAGGATTCCAGATTGAGACCGGCAGCGAAAAAATTCAAGCTGACCGCATCATTTTATCAGCCGGCGGAAAGGCTTCTTCGAAACTCGGCTCTGATGGCAGCGGTTATACCCTTGTCAAATCACTGGGGCATTCTGTTGTGCCGGTTGTTCCGGCACTGGTGCAGTTAAAAGTAAAGGATTTTGCCTTTCAAAAAGCTTCAGGAGTCAGGACAGATGCAAAAGTAACAGCCTTGATCAATGGGCGTATGGCTGCCTCAGATACCGGTGAACTTCAGATTACCAATTATGGCATATCCGGAATTCCTGTATTCCAAGTCAGCCGCTATATTTCCAGGGCTTTATATGAAAAGAAAAATGCGCAGGTTATGATTGACTTTCTGCCGGAATTAGAGGAAGCTTCACTTAGAGAACTATTTAGCAAAAAGCTTCAGCACCTGAGCGAGAACCAAAAGGCAAAACCGGAAGACCTTCTGACCGGAATTCTTCACACAAAACTAATTCCGGAAATACTCCGAATCTCAGGCATCCGTTTTTCTGCGAAACTAAATATGATCAAAGGAGCAGAACTTACAAGACTGTGTGAGGTCATAAAGTCTTGCAGGTTAAACATTTCTGATACCAACGGGTTTGACAATGCTCAAGTTAGCGCAGGCGGTGTCAGCTTAAAAGAAGTAGATATGGAGACGATGCAGTCCTGTATTACAAAAGATCTCTATCTTGCCGGAGAACTTCTTGACGTTGATGGAATTTGTGGCGGTTATAATCTACAGTGGGCATGGGCTACCGGTTATCTGGCCGGAAAACATGCAGCATCCGATCTATAGCAATTGCTTTAAGAAACATATAGATTCGGCCGATTCATAAAAAAGTGAGGGAAAAAATGGAATTACTAAAACTGGTAATTGTGGACGATGAACCAATTTTATTACAGGGACTTTTAGATACCTATGACTGGGAGAGTATGGGATTTGAGGTTGTCGGATCTGCCAAAAGCGGAGTTCAGGCACTGGAAGTCATCAGGCGTGAACAGCCACATGTAGTTCTAACTGATATTCGAATGAAGCAAATGACAGGACTTATGGTTATGGAAGAAATTCAAAAAGAACAAATCTCATGTCTTTTTGTAGTACTTAGTGCATACCGTGATTTTGAATATGCCAAACATGCCTGTGATCTTGGTGCCTACGCATATCTTTTAAAACCAATCGATGATGAACAGCTTCGCTCTACAATGACCGGAGCCTATAACACATGTATCAAACAGCTACGCAGTGAAGAAAAATACGAAAGCTGGGAACAACTTCTTTTAAAAGACGATGACAGTTTTCTGCAGGTCGTAATACAAAAATATGTTCAGAACCTAATCCCGGAGGAGAAGATTACAGAAGTATTCTCTGTACTTCATGATCTGCCGGATAATCATGATTTTTTTATCACAGTGTGCGCCGATATTGATTTAGTTTATAAAATTACAAATTCTTTAGATTATGAAGCATCCAGATATGCAGTGATCCAGGAACTAGAAGCACATGTTTTTGAACATTTTTCGTACTGGAAATTTGAAGGGGAAGACGGCAATTATGTTTTCATTATAAAAACTCAGCAAAAAAATGCAGTAAGGCAGATCAAAACTTTATTAGAACAGGCAAAGAATGAAGAAAAATGTCCGGTCATCGCTTCTATTTCCAAGCCATATAAAGGAATATCCGGAATCCGAAAAAGCTATGAAGAAGCACAAAAGTTATTTGGAATAGCCAGTGCGTCCGGTGCCAGTGCGTTTACAATTCCAGAAGATTTAGAAGAGCAGGAAGACGATTTGAATCAGTTTTCTGAAGACAGGGAAATCCGGATCATAAACAGCATACGGAAAAACGATTTTGTGGAACTAAAAGAAACATTTATTGATTTTATTTACCATCTTCCAAAAGAAGAAGCACGGCAATGCCAGTACCTTCATAAAGTTATGCTCCGAGTACAGTTCATGCTTCAGGACACCTATGGTATGAACGAGGATATGAAAAATCAATTTGCAAATTATTATTCTAACCTGAATCATCTGCCGGCTGTAAAAGCAGTAGATGTCTGCTATAAAATTTTATGCCGTGCAATAGAACTGCGTCAGGAAGAAGCCGGAAAAAATGAAACGGGTTATTTTAAAGAATATATGGCAGAAGCTGTCGCTTATATCGAAGAACATCTTCAAGAGGAAGACTTGTCAATCATTGCAACAGCAGCTCATGTATATTTAAACCCAGTTTACTTTGGACGTATCTTTAAAAGCACCTTCCATATGACATTTAAACAGTACCTGGTCAAAAAACGTATGGATAAAGCAAAAAGAATGCTGGAAGAAGGGGATACCAGTATCCGAACAATCTGTGAAGAAGTCGGTATCAGCAATCCTTCTTATTTTTCACAATTGTTCAAACAATATACCGGAAAACTGCCAAGTGAGTATAAAAAGGAATACGAAGTATGAAGCATAAACATTTAAGTTCAGGTATCCAGAAAAAATATTTAAAATCCACGTTTATATTACTTTTTTTTGCACTTTTATTATCAATGATCGGAGTATGGAGTTATATGCACCATACTTTAAAAAATAATATTATAGAAAAATACAAGTTTGCAGACGAGAAGATGGGAATTTTACTGGATAATCTTTATACGAAATCAAAAGAAGTTACCGCAGAAGCTATTCTTAATGAAACGATCCAAAAAAGTCTGAACGCAGAAGAACTGACTGATAATGAAAAGAATGCCGTTGGCAAATATTTTTCATATCTGGATCTGGATTCTATTCAAGACTATTGTTATATGGATAATAAAGGAAACGTATATACCAGATCCTATAGTTATGTAAATGCTTTTGACATTAAAAATACTGTGTTTCAGAAGAAGCTTGGTACAGAGTATGCAAAAACAGTCTGGTTCATTGCTAAAGATACCGTCTTTAATGGAAAAGAAAATTCCTTGTTCATCACCCGATATGTTCATTCTCTGG
>OGWV01000726.1_pt1 | contig 20560 bp, 22 predicted proteins | sample 1576081 | NCBI WGS metagenome assembly OGWV01 (sample SAMEA3541541, study PRJEB24748) | human gut metagenome | biome: human gut; feature: human-associated habitat; material: faeces | place: China | collected 2012 | reverse complement strand
CTCACGGCCTCTTGAACCCCATTCAAGCGCGCTACCAAAACTGCGCTACACCCGGTCGAACGTGGGCTGCTGTCATCAACAGGTATTATTATAACAGGCTTCTAAAGAAAGTCAAGCTTTTTTCTAAAAAATTTTGATTTTTTTCGTATTTTTTCTTTTTCATTTTTCTTTTCATCGTTCTGCCATACTTTTTGCCTGCTGGCAGCAGCTCACCTGTTTATAGTGGCTGCGTTTTCATGCGATTAGTGCCTGCATCAGGCCTTTGTGATCTCCTGCTGCAGCTGGCTCTGCGTTTTTTCGGGCAGCAGGTTCGTCATACTCTTCAGGCTGATGCCGATGGTGGAAAGATTATGCAGCATAGCCGAGGTTGCCGGCTGCAAAATGCCCAGTGCGCCCAGAATGATCAGGGCAGAGTTAAAGCTCAGCACAAAGCGATAGTTGCTCGCCACACGGCGCTGCATGGCGTTGGCAATGCTCTTGAGCTGCACCAACTCTTCCAAGCTGTCGGCTTTGATGGTAATATCGGCAATTTCGCGTGCAATGGCTGCGCCAGAGTTGATGGCGATGCCAACATCGGCAGCAGACAAAGCCGGTGAATCGTTGATGCCGTCGCCGATCATGACAACGGTATGCCCTTCTGCCTTTGCTTTTTGGACATACTCTGCCTTATCTTCCGGCAGAACCTCCGAGAAATACTGATCAATGCCTACCTGGCGGGCAATCGCGGCTGCGGTGCGGTCACTGTCACCGGTCATCATCACAGTGTTGGTGACACCGATGGCGCGCAGCTGGCGCAGCACATGGCGTGCTTCGGGGCGCAGCGGGTCCGCAATGCAGATAACGCCCACCAGCTGGCCGCAGGCAGCCAGATACAGGTGCGAATGTTCCGGTTCCAGATCGTCAAACTTCTGCTGTTCCGCAGCGGGAATGACGCACTTTTCATCCTCGAACACAAAGTGATGGCTGCCGATCACAACGCGCTCCCCGCGCACGCGGCTTGCAATGCCGTGGGCCACAATGTACTCTACCTCGGTATGCATCTCCTCGTGGGTAATGCCGCGCTCCTTGGCAGCACGCACCACGGCGTTTGCCATGGAATGCGGGAAGTGCTCTTCCAGGCAGGCGGCCAGCTTGAGAACTTCCTCCTCATCACACCCGGAGAACGGCACAACCTTGACCACTTTAGGACTTGCATGGGTCAGGGTACCGGTCTTATCAAACACAATAGTATCCGCCTTGGACAGGGCTTCCAGATACTTGCCTCCCTTGACGGTGATGTGGTAGGAACCGCATTCACGCATAGCAGACAGCACGGCCAGCGGCATGGAAAGTTTAAGTGCGCAAGAGAAATCGACCATCAGAATCGAGATTGCGCGGGTTACGTTGCGGGTGAGCGCATAGGTCACGACCGTACCAGCCAGACACCACGGCACCAGGCGATCCGCCAGCTCCAGGGCGTGGTTTTCCGTGCCGGACTTGAGCTTTTCGGACTCTTCGATCATAGATACGATCTTATCGTAACGGCTGGCACCATCCACGGCGTTTGCAGCAAAAACGCATTCGCCTTCCTCAACAACAGTACCTGCATAAACTGTCGCACCCGCAATCTTGCGTACCGGCATTGACTCACCGGTCAGGGCCGCCTGGTTGACCATAGCTTCGCCCTCGATCACGGTGCCATCCAGCGGCACCATGTTGCCAGAACGCACAATGATCTCGTCCCCCGCCTTGACCTTGGTGATGGGCATCAGAACTTCGGTTCCCTGACTGCGCACCCAAACACGGTCAACGTTCAGGGACATGCTGCGAGCCAGATCATCCAGGCTCTTTTTGCGTGTCCATTCTTCCAGCAAAGCGCCCACATTGAGCAGGAACATAACGGAACCGGCGGTATTAAAGTCACCGCGCAGCAATGATACACCGATAGAAAGTGCATCCAGCACTTCCACTTCCAGCTTGCGATGCCACAGGCAGACCAGACCACGGCGGATAAATTCAATTGCTTTGAACACCGTGATAACGGCCCGCACCGGAGCAGGCAGAAACAGCTTGCGGAACGCACGGAACACCACCAAGTTGACAAAACGTTCCTGGTATTCCTGGTTGATCTTACGGCTGTCAGCCGAAGTAACCAGTGAATCCAGTTCCGGGTTATCAAACTTATAATGGCTCAGCACCGTTACTGCACCCGCACGGCTGCCCTTATATTTGATCAGAACATCGCCGGTGCGTTCATACACTTTGGCATGTTCAATGACTTCCGAATGGTTCAGGTATGCTTCCAAAACATCTGCACGGTGCAGGGTCATACGCACGGCATTTACATGCACACGCATACGGCCGCGGCTTTCATGTAAAATTGTACATTTCATAGTTGTATTTCCTTATTCAGCTTTCCCAACTGCCAATTCTGGCACAGCGATAAAGGCATCATCCGTTCAGCCGCTGTGCCCCACCACATAAAAAGGGCCGCCTGCAGGCGGCCCAAAAGAAGCAATTATTCTGCGGCGCTTTCAGCAGCGTCATCAGCGATAACTTCCTGTTCAGCTGCGGCTGCGCGGGCTTCGTTGATGGCCTTTGCATCTGCCAGAATGTCGCCAGCCTCTTCCTGAACGCGGCTGACCGTCTCCATAGTGCAGTCCTTCATACGCAGAACGGCTGCGGTGGTCTGGGTATAGACCTTCTTAGCGTCCTTGCTGGCCAGGATTTTGAAACCAGCGGAGCCAAACAGCATACCACCAACAAAAATTGCTACCTTCTTTACGTTCACCATAATACGTTGAACTCCTCTCTATTGATTCGACATTCCCAGGGGGTACAAGCTGCTGCATCCATCCCCCGGCTGCAATTGGCGATGTTTTACAAGATTAACTTCTTGCAAAAATCTTTATTCGCAAGTATAACGTATTTTACACTTTTTACAAGTGCATTTTGGATAAAAAATGTGCCGTCTGGTTTTATTTTTGAAAATTCTATGTTCCACGTTCCACCATTTCGCCCAATTTCAGCCCACCGCTGCTGTGCGTTTTGCTGCGCTGTAATTCCACATCAGGCAATCGTTTTTTCTTCCGGCAGCTGGTCGGTGCGCACGCGGCGGCATTCCCGCGGGGTAATGCCTTTTTCGCGCTTAAACATTGCCGCAAAACGGCTGGGGCTGTCGTACCCAACCCGCTGTGCGATCTCCAAAATGCTCAAATCCGTTGTGAAAAGCAGCTGTTCCGCATGCTGCACACGGCAGCGGCGCAGGTAAGTATTGATTGGCAAGCCGTACACCTGTTTGAACGCCCCTTTCAGCGAAGTAAGAGAGATATGATACCGCTGCGCCAGTTCCGCCTGGGTTACGCGGCTATCGAGATGTTCCACCAGATACTGGTGCACCTGCTGCACACACTCGGCCTGTTCTTTGTACAGATAGGCCGAAGCTGTGGACATGGTTTCCGGTTCATTCACTTTCTGGCTGCGGCTCATTTTCTTCCACCTCCGTTTCGGCAAAGAGCGCACCAAAATGTTCCCTGTAATCCCGGTCAGGAAGCGCTGCAATCAACGCCAGCGCCGCATTGCGCCGTTCATCTGCACTGACCGGGAACGGATATTCCGGCATAGCGGCAAGGGTTGCATCCAGCAAGCGGCCGTAGTAGTTTACGGTAAACGCACCGCGGTCCGTCAGATAAATTTTGCCATAGTGCCGTTTTACCACCATACCATCCCGCATGAGAATGTTCAGGATATGCACAACCGAGGGTTTGGTAACCCCCAGTGCACTGGCAATCTGACGGGAAGATACATCCGGGGTTGCTGCAGCTGCATTGCTGATTGCAAACAGATATCGCAGGTGGGCATCGCTCAATGCCATGTTCATCACTCCATATCAAGCAGCCCGCACCATAGTGCAGCTGATAAAAAATGCGGCGGACCGCGGGCATTGCTGCCTGCGGCCCGCCGCGCTGGGATTCAGGAAAATTTTAACTTCCTTAAGGCAATACCGCACAATTCCCGCCTAACGGCTCAAGCACCGCTCCGGCGGCTGCGGCACGGCATCTGCGTTGCCAAAATGCTCGATAAGACATCCAGTATTATCTGCGCTTTTGGCTTAGCAGCTGCCGCACCTCGCTCGCCGTATCGACACTTAGAATTATGCGGCATTGCCTTAAGCTTTAATGTACCTGACTTGCGTTAGCCTTTGCCTTTTCTTCGGCAATCCGTTTGAACTTTGCAAGCTCTTCTGCATTTTCTTTGCAGGAGCCATTGCAGCCACCGGAGCAGCCACACTCACCGTGGCAGCTGCCACCGCAATCGCAGCCAACGCCGCCATGCTTGTGAGAGTGCCACACAATCAGGCCCGTGCCCCCAAACACAATAACCGCACAAATAATGGTAGGCAGATTAAAATTTGTGGCCAAGAAATCCATCATAGCGAAACACCTCTCTTATAAAAGGAACATCAAATTGTCAGTGATTACTTGGAAGCAGCAACCTTCTTGACATCAATCTTAACTTCGTTATCATTCAGGTACTTGTTGGGGCGAACCAGCATGTAGATGGTAAACACAATGATAGCGACAGCAACGATGGTGAAGATGTTGAAGCCAACTTCGCCGGTGATCAGGCCGCCGATCTGGTAAACAACCAGAGATGCGCAGTAGGCCAGCAGGCACATATAACCAATGGCGATAGCAGTCCACTTGCCGTTGTTCATTTCACGCTTGATAGCGCCCATAGCTGCGAAGCACGGTGCGCACAGCAGGTTGAAGATCATGAAGCTGTAAGCAGAGATTGCGGTGTAGTCGTTTGCAATTTCGCCCCAAATTTCATCGCCGTTCTCAGACAGCTCGCCGCCGAAGTGATACAGAACGCCAAGGGTACCAACAACGTTCTCTTTTGCGATCAGGCCGGAGATGGAAGCAACGGTTGCACGCCAGTTTCCGAAGCCCTGAGGAGCAAAGATCCAGGCGATTGCACTTGCAACGGCTGCCAGAATGGAGTTGTCCTGATCTTCGACCATGCCGAAGACGCCATCCTCAAAGCCGAAGCCCTGCAGGAACCACAGAACGATGGTGGAAGCCAGAATGACGGTGCCGGCACGCTTGATGAAGGACCAGCCACGCTCCCAGGTTGCACGCAGAACGTTGCCCCATGCAGGTACGTGGTAAGCAGGCAGCTCCATAACAAACGGAGCAGGATCACCAGCAAACAACTTGGTCTTCTTCAGGATGATACCAGAGATGATGATGGCCGCAAAGCCGATAAAGTAAGCAGAAACAGCAACCAGGCTGCTGCCGCCGAACAGGGCACCTGCAAACAGGCCGATGATGGGCATCTTAGCGCCGCAGGGGATGAAGCAGGTAGTCATGATGGTCATACGACGGTCACGCTCGTTCTCGATGGTACGGGAAGCCATAACACCCGGAACGCCGCAGCCGGTGCCAACCAGCATGGGGATGAAGCTCTTGCCGGACAGACCGAACTTGCGGAAGATACGGTCCATGATGAAAGCAACACGGGCCATGTAACCAATGTCTTCCAGGATGGAAAGCAGGAAGAACAGAACCAGCATCTGGGGAACGAAGCCCAGAACCGCGCCGACACCGGCGACGATGCCGTCCATGATCAAGCCGTACAGCCAGCCAGCAACGCCAACGCTCTCCAGGAAACCGCCCAGTGCATTGGGAACGATCTCGCCGAACAGAACATCGTTGGTCCAGTCAGTTGCGAAGCTGCCGATGGAGATACCGCCATCTGCAATGGAGGTACCCATGGACAGCGCGTACATGAGGAACATGATCAAGGCAAAGATTGGCAGAGCGAAGATACGGTTGGTAACAACCTGGTCGATCTTATCGGAAACAGTCAGATGCTCAACGCGAGCTTTCTTTCTGACAGCCTTCTCAACAACAGTGTTGATGTAAGCATAACGCTGGTTGGTGATGATGCTCTCGGCGTCATCGTCCATTTCCTTCTCGCAGTCTGCGATGTGCTGGTCAATGTGGTCAACCAGCGCCTTGTCCAGCTTCAGCTCCTGCTGAACCTTGTCATCACGCTCGAACAGCTTGACGGCGTACCAACGCAGGAAGCGGTCATCAACCTTGCCCTGGATGGACTCTTCGATATGAGCGATGGCATGCTCAACGCTGCCAGTGAACACATGGGGCAGCTCGCCAGCCTTGCCAGACTTTGCAGCGGCAACAGCCATCTCAGCAGCCTTCATGCTGCCTTCGCCCTTCAGTGCGCTGATCTCAACAGCCTGGCAGCCCAGCTCTGCGCTAAGCTTCTTCAGGTCGATCTTATCACCATTCTTGCGGACCAGGTCGATCATGTTGACGGCCATAACCACAGGAATGCCCAGCTCAATCAGCTGGGTGGTCAGGTACAGGTTACGTTCAATGTTGGTACCATCAATGATATTCAGGATGGCATCAGGCTTTTCATTGACCAGGTAACCACGGGCCACAACTTCCTCCAGGGTGTAGGGGGACAGGGAGTAGATACCGGGCAAGTCCTGAATGACAACGTCCTTCTGACCTTTCAGGCGGCCTTCCTTCTTTTCAACCGTAACACCGGGCCAGTTGCCGACATACTGGTTAGAACCGGTTAAGTCATTGAACAGGGTAGTTTTACCACAGTTCGGGTTACCGGCTAGTGCAATTTTAATGCTCATTGCGTTACCCTCTCTTCTCTAGTTGGAATCAAACCAGTTCGATCATTTCTGCGTCAGCCTTGCGCACGCTCAACTCGTAGTTGCGCACGGTCAGCTCCATGGGGTCACCCAGGGGGGCAACCTTGCGGACATAGATCTGAACACCTTTGGTGATGCCCATATCCATGATGCGGCGCTTGACAGGGCCTTCGCCGTGCAGCTTGGCAACGGTGACAGTCTCGCCGACTTTCGCGTCTTTCAGAGTTTTCATTTTTATCCTCCTCACAATATCTCTATCGGGAAGCCGCTGGATAAGCCGCAGCCTCCAAAACAGCGGATTGGCGCTGTTTTAACCAATCATAATGCGGTTTGCCATGGTTTTGTCCAGTGCAATGCGGCTCTCTTTTACCTGAATGATCAGGTTGCCCGCAATTTCGTTCACAACGGTAACCGTTGCGTCCACAACAAATCCCAACTCAGCCAGGTGCTGGCGAACTTCGTCTTTACCAGTGATTTTTTTGATGGTGACAGTTTCGCCTGCTTTTGCCATCGTAATCGGCATCATCGTTTCATCCCCCAACGTCCAAATTGCTTTACGCTTATAACTTTCTGTTCTGTTTTTTCTGCATCTTGCACAGGCGCAAAAAAGCCGGAGTTTGACCCTTAATCCCCTGTGATCTGCCGCTTCCCGGCCACCCGCAGAAGATTAGCAGGTGCTAACTCCTTTGAACATTTGCAGTTTACCACTGCTAACCTGCAATGTCAATAGTTTTGAAGTCGTTCAAAATTAGTTTGTGCTAACCGATAAGTCTCGGCTAACTTTTTCACACTTTTTAAGGCAATTTGCACAAAGGACGCTGCGCCATTCAGGCATTTTATGCCCTTTGCCCCCTCTTTTGAGAGGAATATGCTGTATTCTCTCCGCTTGACAAATACCCATTGGGTTGGTATGATGAAGCCGTTATGAATTGCCGCCTGCCCTTTGGGTCAGTTTGGTTTAGGATACGTAACCTGTTGCAGAAAGGATGAGTTTAATGGTTCAAATCACTGTTGGGGTAGATGGAATGGCATGCAGCATGTGTGAAGCACATGTTTCTGACGCAATCCGCAAGGCATTCCCCGTCAAAAAGGTAACCGCCAGCCACACCAAGGGTCAGGCTGTTATTGTAGCCGAAAACGAAATTGCTGAGGCTGACATCGCTAAAGCGCTGGAACCGACTGGCTACCGCATGGTCAGCTACAGCTGCGCGCCTTACCAGAAGAAAAAGCTGTTTGGTATTTTTGGCTGATTGCCCAATCCGTGCGCTTCATCATCCGGCAGAGCCGCTACCCGGTGTTCTGCCGGATTTTTGTTTGTCTTTTCTATCTTATAACAGCCCTGATGATAAACTGTAAAAAGCAAACGGCAGTGAGCCGATGCCTTTTTCTCGGTATCGGTTCCCCGCCGTCATAATGCTATTTGCTCAAGGTGTAGTGAGCACCTCAGGACACTTTGCTCAGCAGACTGCCAGCTTTGCGCCCAGAGCGTTACAGGCTGCGATTGCATCGTCGTCCGGTGCTTCGTTTGCCATAACGCCAGGTTCTTCCTGCATCACAGCGCCGTCTTCCTTGCAGCGTGCGCACCAGTCTTCCAGCCACTGGCCAGAGCCCCAGCCATAAGAACCGAACAGAGCAACCTTCACACCAGACAGGCTGCCTTCCAGGTCAGCGAACATGGGTTCAAATTCGCCTTCCTCCAGCTGCTCTGCGCCCATAGCGGGGCAGCCGAAAGCAACTGCGCCGTAATCGGCCAGCTTTGCGCTATCAAATTCTGCGCAGGTCAGCACATCGGCTTCGCCGCCAGCATTCTTAACGCCCTCTGCCACAGCCTGGGCCATCTGCTCAGTATTGCCTGTGCCACTCCAATAAACGATTGCTACCTTGTTCATAATCAAACAGCTCCTTTATTACATTTTAACATGGGCGTGCGCCCATTATATCAAACGGCTACTGCGAGCCGGGTGATCGGTGTACCGCTCTGGAAACAGCGGAGATAAACTTCAGTGCATTTGCGGAAGCGTTCAAACGTCTTTTGTGCTGCAGCGGGGTCGCCATAGCATTTCCAGTAACCGCAGAACGTATAATTTTTGCCCTTGTTTGCCACAAAGCCAACGACATCTTCCAGCGGATAACCAAGGAAAACGCCAATCTCGTGCGGGAACTCTGCTTCGCAGCAAAGGCACCGGGAAAGATGATCCAAGCACTCCTGCAAGCCGCCCTGGGGGTAACCTTCCCGCAGCAGGTACTGCTGCACATCTGGCTGCTGCAGGCTTTCTTCCAGGCTCTTTGCGCGGTAGACATAAACCAGATAGGCGTGGGTGACGGGGCATTCCTTGATGATAGAAACCGTAACGCCTTTGGGTTTTAGCTCGGCCGCCCAGCGCTCCGCCATGGCGTGCATGGCGCTTGCATCGGGTTCAACCCAGCGGAAGAGGTTTGCCACTTTAAGTCCCGCCAGAACAGGAGCACACTGCGTTACAAACGAGGTTTCAAAATTACGCTGCATGGTGTACCCTCCTGTTTTGACCGTGTAATTAGTTTGTGCTAACTTTCAGTCATTAAAAATTCCCGCCGCCATTGCTATGTTTATGCAGAAAGTACGGGATATTCGTTGGTTAGGTTTATCTAACCAACGAAGTTAGAATACCATATCTTCCCCATGGTGTCAAGGGGCCTTCCCAAACATTTTACTTTTATTTCTTCTTGGCTACAAATTAGGGCAACACCGCACAATTCCCGTCTTACGGCTTAAGCACCGCTTCAGCGGCTGCGGCACAGCATCTGCGTTGCCAAAATGCTCGATAATACATCCAGTATTATCTGCGCTTTTGGCTTAGCATCTGCCGCACCTCGCTCGCCGTATCGGCACTTAGAATTATGCGGTATTGCCTTAGAACGATAATAAAAGAAATGCCAAAAAAATAAAACCTCCAGCCTGTTTTGTCGGCCAGAGGTTTGTATGCTTCTCTTTTGTTTTTCTTTCGTTATTGTCCTGCGCTTACCCCTGCGATTTTTCAATCAGCTCGCGGGCGTTGGCAAGGCTGAGGTCTGTAACTTTATCGCCGGAGATCATGCGGGCTAACACCTGCACGCGGCCATCCAGATCCAGCGGATGGATCTCAGTGAAGGTCCGGTTGTTCCGCACCTTCTTTTCAATCAGCAGCTGGTTATCGGCAAAGGCAGCGATCTGCGGGGTATGGGTGATGCACAGCACCTGATGGCCGCTGGCGGTCTGTTTCAGCTTTTGGCCAATACGCCCGGCGGCAAGACCCGAAACACCGGTGTCGATCTCATCATAAATAACGGTCGAAATCGCATCTTTATCAGCCAAGGCGCTCTTGAACGCCAGCATGATACGGGAAAGCTCGCCGCCGGAAGCGATTTTAGCCAACGGCTTGGGCTCCTCGCCGGGGTTGGTAGAAATCAAAAATTCAATGTTATCCTGTCCTGCGGAAGCTAACGGGCCGCGCTGATGGCGCAGCACCATACGCACGCCGGGCATGTTCAAAAATTCCAGTGCTTCCCGCATTTGGCGGTTCATGCTGGTAAAAGCTTTCAGGCGAGCTTGGGTCAGCGTTTCCGCTGCAGCCTTGGTCTGGCGGTACAATTCCTGTTTGCGCTGGGTCAGCTCTGCAATGCGCTTGCCGGAGGACTGGTACCCCTCCAATTCTTCGGCCGCCTTATCCCGCCGAGTCAGCAGTTCTTCCACACTGGCACCGTAACGCTGTTTCATGCGGTAAATCTGGTCCAGCCGTTCTTCGATTTGATCCAGCTCCCCCGGGTCAAAATCATAACCGTCCAGGCGGTCGGCGAGGTCGGTGGCCAGCTCCCGCGCACCGTAATACAAATCGCTCAGGCGCTCGCTGAGCGGTGCCAGGCTCTCATCCAGGCGAGCGCTTTCGGCCAGCTCATTGACCACACTCCCCAGCAGATCCGCTGCGCCCATCATTTCGCCGGAATCATCACCGGAAAGCGCCTGGTGCGCCGCCGTCAGACCATCCAGAATGCCCTGTGCGTGCATGATGACCTTGCGGCGCTCCATCAAACGTTCTTCCTCGCCTGTGGTCAGCGCAGCGGCATCAATAGTATCAATCTCTTCCGAAAGCTCTGCGATCCGGCGCTGCTTTTCTTCCTCGCTGGAAGTCAACGCATCCAGCGCGCGCTTTGCCGTGACAAGAGCGCGGTACAGCGCATGGTAAGCGGCATACTCTGCCCCATCCTGCGCGTACTGATCCAGCAGGGCCAGATGGGTTGCCGGGTTGGTCAGGCTGGTGCTGTCGTGCTGGCCATGGATGGTCAGCAGCCCGGCAGAAATATCCCGCACCACGCCGGCGGTAGCGGGCATACCGTTAATACGGCAGCTGCCTTTTCCGTCCGCGCTGATCTCGCGGTACAGCAGCAGGTCATCCTGGGCACCATAGCCGCATTTTTCCACCTGCTCCCGCACATGGGCCGGGATAGATTCAAACGTGGCCCAAATGCGTGCCTTGGGCGCACCGCTGCGCACCAGATCACGCGAGGTACGGTTGCCCAGAATGGCATTGATGGAATCGATCATGATAGATTTGCCGGCGCCGGTTTCGCCCGTCAGCACATTCAGGCCCGGGGTAAACTGTACTTCGGCTTTTTCAATCACGGCAACATTTTCAATTTTCAGCTCCGCAAGCATGGATGCTGCTCCCCCTCCGGCGGTTTAAGTGTGGCGTACCGTATAGCGCTGCAGCTGGCGGGTGATCTCAGCAGCGTTTTCCTCGGTGCACATCAGGATAAAAAACGTATCATCACCGGAAAGTGTACCAACAACACCTTCCCAGGTTTGAGCGTCAAAAACTTCACAGGCGGCATTCGCCATGCCGGAAAAGCATTTGACCAGTACCATATGCCCAGCATAGTCCACCTTGAGCACAGACTCCCGGAAAATGGTTTCAAACCGGTTGGGTGAATGAGCCACCTTGCCGTTGCCGTTTGCCGGCATATAGCGGTAGCCGCCCTCCCCCGTTGCAGTTTTTACCAGGCGCAGTTCCCGGATATCACGCGATACCGTTGCCTGCGTTACATCAAAACCGGCACGGCGCAGATGTTCGAGAAGATCCTCCTGCCGGTCAATCGGATATTTTTCAATCAGGTCCAAAATTGCCTGATGGCGCGCACTTTTCATTGCAGAGTCATCTCCTCATCAATTTTGTTTCTATCGCACGGAACTGCTCGGTTTCGTCAAAGGTAATCAGCCCCAGCTGTTCCACTGCCGTGGTAATGGTCAAACTTTCGCCCGGCTGCAAATCACAGCGGGAATGGCTGTCCGCGCTGGCGTACACGCTGTCACGGTTGGTTGCTTCCGCCACCACCGTCAGGGTACGGCTGGCCGAAAACACCAGCGGCACCGCGTGGATGCTGTGCGCACAGACCGGGGTAAGCACCATAACCGCCGCACAGGCATCCAGCACCGGCCCACCTGCGGAAAGCGAGTAAGCCGTGGAGCCCGTGGGTGTTGCGATGATCACCCCATCGCTGCGGTAGCGGCTGACAAAAGCGCCATCGCAGTAGACGGTATAATCCATGGGGTGCAGGCGGGAATTGCCGAACAGCACCACGTCGTTCATGGCAACCTGGTGCCAGTTATGGGCCGGGGCATCCGCACGCAGCAGGTTGCGCGGCTCAATGGTATACCGCCCCGCAGCCAGGCGGGCCAGCTTTTCCGGCAGCTCTGCCACCTCGCAGGTAGCCAAAAAGCCAATGCGCCCCAGGTTGACACCCAGGACCGGCTTGCTTTGGGCAAGGCAGTCATGGGCGATGCGCAGCAGTGTGCCATCCCCGCCAATGGTGATAACCTGTTTTGCCTGGGCCAACGCCTGCTGCTGGGGCAGGAATACCGCCTTGGTATCCACCAATTCCCCAGCCAGCTCATCCGCCAGCAGGGCATGGATGCCGTGTTGATCCAGCAAAGCGATCACCTGACGGGTAACGGAAAAATCGGTATCTTTGATTCTGTTTGGAAAAAGAAAAACGGACAAGCTCTTTTCCCCTTTCCGGGTATGGTTTCAAAGGCAACACCGCACAATTCCCGCCTTACGGCTTAAGCACCGCTCCGGCGGCTGCGGCACGGCATCTGCGTTGCCAAAATGCTCGATAAGACATCCAGTATTATCTGCGCTTTTGGCTTAGCATCTGCCGCACCTCGCTCGCCATATCGGCACTTAGAATTATGCGGTATTGCCCAAAGTAACAGGAACGCAGCTTTTAAGGTTCAGTGCAGGTTGGGGGCTTTATCCAGCGCCGCGTGAGCGTTGGCAACCGTCTGTTCGATCAGGCCTTCGGGCAGCGGCTGCGGATTCTGGCTGTGCTGGACATACATCAAAAATTCAATGTTGCCCTCCGGCCCCTTAATGGGCGAAAAATCCAGTCCCTCCGGGGTAAAGTGGTTTGCCATGGCGTAACCCTGCGCCATATGTAGCACCTCGGCATGGGTAGCGGGTTCCCGCACAACGCCTTTTTTACCTACTTTTTCGCGTCCGGCTTCAAACTGAGGCTTCACCAGACAGACACCGACGGCATCCGGCGTACAGATAGTATCCGCCACCGGGAAGATATGTTTGAGCGAGATAAAGGAAACATCCACGCTGAAAAACGCGATTTTGTCCCCCAGCATATCCGGGGTAACATTGCGGATGTTTGTGCGCTCCATATTGACCACGCGCTCATCGGTGCGCAGGCTCCACGCCAGCTGGCCATAGCCCACATCCACGGCGTACACTTTGACTGCGCCATTTTTGAGCATACAGTCGGTAAAGCCGCCTGTCGATGCGCCAATATCCATGCAGACCTTGCCATCCGGCCGCATGGGGAACACCTGCATGGCTTTTTCCAGCTTGAGGCCGCCGCGGCTGACGTAACCGATATCATGGCCGCGCACTTCCACTTTGGCGTCCTCAGCAATCATTTCACCGGCTTTGTCCACTTTCTGCTCATTGACAAAGACAATACCGGACATGATCAGTGCTTTGGCGCGCTCCCGGCTTTGGGCATAGCCGTTTTGGCAAAGGTATTGATCCAGACGAATTTTCATTGATAAACAACCTTTCGGTTCACTTATTTCAGTTACGGGTCAACACATCCTGGGCCAGAGTATGAGCATCCAAGCCCTGGTCCCGGCGCAGCTGCGGCACTGTGGCGTGCAGCAGATGGGTGTTATCTACCCCGCGCAGGATAAAGCGGCCCTGCCAACCTGCTGCCTGCAGGGCAGTGCAAAGCTGCTGGCCAATACCGCCCGTTGCCACGGATTCCTCTGCAAACAGGATGGTTTTATAGTTGGAAAGCTGGCGGCAGAGACCATCCGGCAAGGGATAAACCTGCACCAGCTTACAGCAGTCCGCTGCCATTCCCTGGTGGCGCAGCAGTTCCGCCGCGGCAAGAATCTCCTCGGTTTCAGCGCCATAACTGACAAGAACGGTATCGGCCTTGTCCGCACCGCACAGCATATCATAGGGTTTGCCGGTGCATCCAAGGGCCGCCAAAGCCGGCTTTTCTTCTCCGCGGGCATAACGGATGGCGCGGGGGCCGCGCATAGTTTTGACCAGTGCTTCCAGCCAGTATTCCAGTTCCGCATAGTTGCACGGAGAATACACCGGGATGCCGATTTGGCTGAAATAGCCGGTATCATAAATGCCCTGGTGGGTCTCGCCATCGCCCGGCACAAGGCCAGCACGATCCACGGCAAACAGCACATCCAGATGCATCAGGTTCACATCATGAATCATCTGGTCATAAGCGCGCTGGAAGAAGGTGGAGTAGATAGCCACAACCGGCAGCATGCCTTGGCTGGCAAGGCCCGCCGCAAAGGTTACGGCGTGCTCTTCCGCCATGCCAACGTCAAAAAAGCGTTCCGGAATGGCGCGGTAGAAGAAGTTCAGGCCAGTGCCGTATTTCATAGCTGCCGTAATGGCGCACAGGTTAGGCACTTCCCTGCCCAGGGCCGCCAGCTTGTTGCCGAAGCGGTTAGAGAAAGAATCCTTGGGCGACATTTCCGGATTTGTCAGGTGATCCAGATCAAACGCGGAAACGCTGTGGAACTCGCCGGGGTTTTCTTCCGCCGGTTTCAGACCCTTACCCTTTTGGGTGACAATATGCAAAAACACCGGGGAATACTGTTCCTGCAGGTTGGTAAAGATTCGGGTCAGCTCGGTAACATCGTGGCCATCCACCGGGCCAACGTACTGGAACCCCATTTCCTCGAACATTGTGGAGTGGTAGATGCCGCGGCGGATGATCTTTTTCCCTTCCTGCAGCACCTCTACCAGAGCAGTGCCCACTGCGGGGATACACCCCAGCGCGGTTTCCATATGAGCCTTAACCCGGAAATACTTTGGGTCTGTGCGTAGTTTGGTTAGATAATTTGCCATCTGACCGACATTTTTGGAGATGGACATTTTGTTATCGTTCAGCACCACAATCAGGTTGTTCAGGTTGCTGACGTTGTTCATGCCCTCATAGACCATGCCGCCGGTGAACGCGCCATCCCCGATGATGGCAACGACCTTGCCGGGTTCTTTTTTCAGCTTTTTGGCGCGTGCCACACCGATGGCGGTGGAAAGCGCCGTGCTGCCGTGCCCCGCAATAAAGGTATCGCAGTCGCTTTCCTGCGGGGAGGGAAAGCCCGAAAGGCCGTCCACCTGGCGCAGATGGGCGAAGCCCTCCCGGCGGCCGGTCAGCAGCTTGTGGGTATAGCACTGGTGACCGACATCGAACAAAATTTTATCCTGCGGCAGAGTCAGCGCACGGTGCAAAGCCACCGTAAGTTCCACCACGCCCAAGTTGGACGAAAGGTGCCCGCCGGTAGAGGAAACACTTTCAATCAAAAAATTGCGGATATCCTCACACAGAAGCGGAAGTTCCTGCTGCGGCAGTTTTTTTACATCCCCGTTTTTCTGGATTTTATCCAGATAAGGATATTTCATAATCACATACCTCGTTTGCTCTGTTTTTACACCATTGGCATCAAAAGGCCAACAGCAATGCCAAAAATGGCACCTGTAAGAACCTGGATAGGGGTATGACCCACCATTTCTTTCAGTTTTTTATCTCCCAAAAAGGGCATGGCATCTGATTCACGATCCATCCATTCGCTCAGCATGCGGTTCAGAATCTTGGCCTGCTCGCCCGTTTCCCGGCGCACACCCATTGCGTCATACATTACAATAATGGCCAAAACCAGCGCCAGGGCAAACTCCGTGGAGCCTGTGCCGCAGTAGCGCCCGGTGGCAACCAACAGCGCACATACCGTTGCGGAGTGTGCACTGGGCATGCCCCCTGCGCCCCACAGGCGTTCCGGGATAAATTTGCCAAGGATAATCAGGTTCAGAATCACTTTGGTGAACTGTGCCAGCAGCGAGCTGATGACCGCCGTTACCAGCACATAATTCCAGCTCAGCGCTTCGCGCAAAAGCGTCATCATGGTAGTTTTCTCCTCACACCGGGCCAAACAGGCGGGTTCCCGGCAAAGCTGCCGGGCAGTGGGCCGCACCGCCTGCCCTGCTGTAATATGTTACTTGCTGCGGGTCAGCAGCTCCACTGCCATCTCGCGCAAAAAGTCTGCTTCCGGGCCAAGATCCGCCAGGGCAGCCAGGGCAGCATCATTATGCTGCTTTGCCAGGCTGCGGGCACCTTCCAGCCCATACAGGGTGATAAAGGTCGTTTTGTCGTTTTCGGCATCGCTGCCAACAGGCTTGCCCAGTTCTTCCGTTGTGGCGGTCACATCCAAAATATCATCCACGATCTGGAACACCAGCCCCAGCTCCGCGGCATAATGCTGCAGGACAGTGCACAGGGCATCGTCCGCCTGAGCGGCATCGCAGCCAAGGTCCACACCGGCAATAATCAATGCGCCGGTCTTGTGGGCATGCAGTTCCAGCAGCTCGCTTTCGCTGGCATGCACGGTTTCGTAATGCTTATCCAGTTCCTGGCCATACAACATACCGCGTGCCCCGGCTGCTTTGGCCAGGTGGGCCGCCGCCTGCACCCGGCTTTGGGGGTGGGTCGGCGCGTTGGCAACAGCTTCAAAAGCTGCTGTAACCAGGGCATCCGCCGCCAGCAGGGCGGTTGCTTCGCCATATTGCTTATGGCAGCTCAGGCGGCCGCGGCGGTAATCATCATTATCCATGCAGGGCATGTCATCGTGAATCAGGGAATAGCAGTGCAGCATTTCCAGCGCCGCAGCATAGTCGGCTGCAGCTGCGGTATCGCCGCCCGCCAGCTGGCAGGCAGCCAGCACCAGCACGGCGCGCACACGCTTGCCGCCGCCCAGCAGGCTGTAACGCGCTGCCTGGCTGATTTGGGCTTTTACCGGCAGATAAACATCGCACAGTTCGTTCAGGCGCTGCTCCGCCTGCTGTACAAAGGCTTTATACTGCTGTTGGTAACGTTCCTGTTCCATGGGGAAAAGCCTCCTTATCCTGCGGGTTCACTCATCCGCGCCGGGCTGTGCCAGCGATGCGTCGATCTCTTCGATCTGTAATTTTGCCTTGTCCAGCGCCGTGTTGCAGTACTGGATCAGCTGGGCAGCTTCGGCATACAGTTTAACGGATTGGTCCAGCGTTGTGGTTTCATCCTGCATTTTTGCCAAAAGCTCCTGCAGGCGCTGGAGCCCTTCTTCAAAGGTTTTAGGTGCTCTCATCGGTTTGCTCCTTTTCAGGGTTCCCCTGAGTGGGTGCCACGGCATCCACCGTACACTGTGCGGCTGCATTGCTGCCGATAACAGTGATCTTCTGCCCCGGCTTCAGATGTTCTGTTGTCAGGCAGCGGCCGCGGGCATCCGCGACCATGGTATAGCCGCGTGCAAGGACTGCATATGGATTCAGTGACGCTGCCACCGCAGCAGCGGTGTGCAGCCCCTGGGTGCAGGCAGCTGCCTTTTGGGCTGCAACGGCCTGTATCTGTGCTGTCGTTTGCCGCAAAAGCTGCGCACGGGCGTCGATTCCTGTTTTTTCGTTCTGCATGGCTGCAGCCGGGGAAATGATGTTGAATTTATTATAGCACATTTCCAGGCGGGACTGTATATTTTTTTGAATATTTTGTTGTAAAATGAATATTTCGTGCCGCACCTGTGCCTGAGCCGGCACGCAGAGTTCCGCTGCTGCGGAAGGTGTAGGAGCACGCAGGTCAGCCACATAATCCAGAATTGTGGTATCAATTTCATGCCCGACCGCAGAAACGACTGGCTTTTTACAGGCATAGGCTGCGCGGGCAATGCGCTCACTGTTGAACACCCACAAATCCTCTTTGCTACCGCCGCCGCGGGTGATTAAAATTATATCCGGGCGCGGGTCTGCATCCAGGCGGCGGATGCCATCCACAATGCTCTTTTCCGCTTCCAGTCCCTGCACACTGACGGGGGCCAGCAGCAGTTTGACCATCGGCCACCGCCGCGTGATGATGTGGATCACATCCTGCAATGCCGCACCGGTTTTGGATGTGACCAGCCCGATACACTGCGGCATAGGCGGCAGCGGGCGTTTGTGGTCAGCATCAAACAGGCCTTCGGCAGAAAGCTTTTTCTTCAGCGCATCAAAGGCCATCTGGGCCGCACCGGCACCAAAGGGGCGCATATAATCGCAATACAGCTGGAATGCGCCGTCCCGCTCATACAGTGTTGCCCGGCCATACGCCAGCACCAGCATGCCGTTTTCCGGCGCAAAGCCCAACAGACGCGCTTTATCTCGGAACATCACACACTTGATGGCGGCGTTTTCATCTTTCAGGGTAAAGTAGCAGTGGCCGCTTTTGTAATGGCGCGTAAAGTTGGAAACCTCGCCGCAGACGATGAGGCTATTCAGTGGTTCGCACTGCTCCAGCACCTGTTTAGCCAGCAGGTTCAGGGTGGTTACATTGATGTATTCGGCCATGCATTGATCTCCCTTGCCGCCAGGATGGACACGCCGATGGCATTATCGCTGGCAAACTTGCCGGGCACAAAATAGGCGTACTGCATCCGTTTTGTGATATAATCCCGCACAATCTCGCTGCTCATCACGCCGCCTGCAAACACCACGGGCAGACCGGGGTTCCTCTCCAGGGCAGCGGCGGCCATGCGGCGCAGGGTTTCTGCCACGCAGAGCAGGCAGTACTTACTGACATATTCCGGGCTTTTGCCCTCTGCCAGCAGCTTTTCGCACTGGTTCTGCAAGCCGGAAAGGCTGCAGGTTGTGCCGCGCACGCTGACTTTGGGTTTGATGTTCTCGGTGCAGGCTGCCGCCAGCTGGCTGACATAGATGCCCGCCGGGAACGCATAGCCCAGCCGCACGCCAAGGCGGTCCACTGCCTGGCCCGCGTACAGGTCGCTGCTGGTGCCAATGCAGGTAATGCTGTCCGGCCCCTTGCAGTGCAAAAGGTCAGTGGTTCCGCCGGACACATGGAACACCAGCTCTTCTTTGCCGAACAGGTCTGCCCCGCTGGCCGCAAAAAGGGCCGCGGAGATATGCCCCTGCTGGTGGGTCGTTTGAACCAGCGGAATGCCTTTGGCCGCGCAGAATGCTGTGGCCGCACTGACGCCCGCCAAAAAGCATGGCATATAGGAGCCATCCACCGGGCGGGGCCTGGCGGATACGCCAACAGCTTCGATCTGCGTCAGGTTCACCTTTTGGCCCAGTTCTGCCAGCATTTCCGGCAGGGCGGCGGTATGGTGGAACAGCGCATCGCTCTGGCGAAGGCCCAGTTGACCCTCCCGCACGGGCAGGAAGCGTTTGCAATCGCAAACAACCTCTCCGGCGTTTGTGTCAAACACGGCCAGAGAGGTTGCGTAATTGCTTGTATCAATGCCCAGCGTTCTCATTCTTCGGCGGGCTTATCCTGCGCCCGTGCCACGGTGCCAAGCAGGCCGTTGACGAACTGATAGTCCTTGTCAGAGCCATACTTTTTGACCAGTTCAACGGCTTCGTTGATGGCAACGCTGGTCTTTTTTTCTTCGCCGTACATCATTTCAGCCAGGGCCACACGCAGGGCTACCAGGCTGACACGCGGAACGCGGGCAATGGTCCAGCCTTTGAGGTTTGCACGGATCACATCATCAATTTCTTCCGAATGGGCTTCCATATCGCGCAGAATGCGCAGGGAAAACTCATCCAGCGGATGCTCGTGGCTTTCGGGCTGGTTCAGCAGCACCGGCTGCGGATCATCCGGGTGGAAGGTTGCGGAAAAAGCCGCAAGAAAAGCATTTTCGCGTGCTTCGCGGCGGGTAAGATTCTGTTCCATTGTCACTATTCCCATCTTTCAATTATTTATGCTGGTCTGCGGCAGGCTCTTCCAGCCCGGCAACGATCACATCCACACGGGAAACCGTAATGCCGGTCATATTCTGGATGGTCTGCTTGACGTTTTCCTGCACTTTGGCGCAGACAGGCATAATTTTGCTGCCGTACTTGGCAATTACATGCACCTGCACCACAGCAACGCCATCGCTTAAATCCACCGTAACAGGCTTTTGCAGGCTGGCTTTACTCAGCAACCCGCGCACGCTCTGCATGCTGCCGGAAGAAACATCGGCCACGCCATCAATTTCCAGTGCGGCCAGTTTGGCGATCTTGGCTACGACCTCATTGGAGATCTGCAGGCTGCCATCAATGCTGTTGCGTACATCCATAGCTCTATCCTCCCGCTGCCGGGTAAGCCGGCAGAATTGAATGGTTGTGATATTTGTTAATAGCTTACCACAATTTTGTACTGTTTGCAAGCAGTGTACCGTGGCTAACAGCCCGCCCGCAAAATAAAATCCAGTGGAGCCAGGGCGAGGGATAGAACACGGGATATTCCCTGCATAAAAATGCACCTGCCCGGCAGCAAAAAGCCAGGGCAATACCGCATAATTCTAAGTGCCGATACGGCGAGCGAGGTGCGGCAGAT
>OGWV01000720.1_pt1 | contig 20586 bp, 20 predicted proteins | sample 1576081 | NCBI WGS metagenome assembly OGWV01 (sample SAMEA3541541, study PRJEB24748) | human gut metagenome | biome: human gut; feature: human-associated habitat; material: faeces | place: China | collected 2012 | reverse complement strand
ACAGGCGGTTTTGGAGACCGATGTGCTACCATTGACACTATACCCCTATGATTGTACTTTTTGTAATACTCTTAAAAGCTAGTTTTTATATTATCACAAAAATTTATTTTTGGCAAGTGATTAATGAATATTTTTTTAATTTATTTCAAGTTAAGAAAAAATAAAACTAAGAATTATAATTCTTAGTCTTTTTCTCTTTTATACTTTATGTGTAACTTATTGTAATGTTATTATAAATTTTTTTAAGTATTTTATAAATATTTTTTATTTATTACATATCGTCATCTTCATCGTCTGGGCCACAACCATGGCATGATGAACAACCTCCATTGCATCCTAAGTGGTCATCATCTAAATCTCCTGACCAATCTAGTTCTATTATATTTTTGCATTCAGGACATTCTACTTCTGTTTTTTCTTCGTCTACGTCTATAACAAATTCATAGTTGCAATATGGGCATACTATTTCAAAGTCAAATCCTTCTTCTGAATATATGTCTTTTTCTATATTGCTTACTACTTCTTCTATTCTTTCAAATTTTTCATCAATCTCATTTTGTTTGTTTTCTAATTCTTTTAATTTATTTTCCATTTCTGCAATTTTATTATTTGATGATGAACTTTCTATTTGATTATATAATTGTTCAAATCTTTTTTTTATATATTCTAGGTCTTCCTTGTTTTTTATGTTTTCTTCCATGTCTTTTAAAAAACTTGTATAATTGTCTTTAAATACACTCATTATAATATTCACCTTTCTAAACTCTTTCCATGTATTCACATGTTCTTGTGTCTATTCTTAATATATCGCCAATATTTACAAACATAGGTACTTGTAATTCTAAACCTGTTTCTAATTTTGCTGGTTTTCCTGATGTTGTTGTTGTATTTCCTGCAAAACCTGGTTCTGTATATGTAACTTCTAATTCTACAAATGTTGGTGGTTCTACTGCAAATATATTTCCTTTATATGAAAGAATTGTTACTTCCATGTTTTCTTTTAAATATTTTAAGCAATCTCCTAATTGTGATTCATTTAGTGGGATTTGATCATAAGTTTCATTATCCATGAAATAATATAATCCTCCATCATTATATAAATATTGCATTGCTTTTTTCTCTATTTCTGCTCCTGGATATTTGTCTGATGGATTAAATGTTTTTTCTAATGTTGCTCCTGTTATTACATTTTTTAATTTTGTTCTTACAAATGCTGATCCCTTTCCTGGTTTAACATGTTGAAATTCTACTACTCTAAATACATTTCCATCCATTTCAAATGTTGTTCCGTTTCTAAAATCTCCTGCTGAATATACTCCTGCCATTTTTATTTCTCCTTTCAAAATTCATTTTTTACTTAATTAAAAATCACATTTTCTAACTATATTTTTTAACTTTTTTTATTTTACTACAAAATAGCTTAAAAATCAAGCTTTTTACAAAATTTAAACCTAGTTTGAAATAAATTATAATATAATAGTTGTGGACATTAATAACTTTTTTTATTAATTATAGTATTTTTGTCCGCAATTTATAATTAATCTTTTTCATTAATTATAATATAATTTTTCTCAGAATTAGTTAATTTTATACATCCAAATTTTGTAATTTGTACTGTATCTTCTATTCTTATTCCAAATCTTCCTGGTATATAGATTCCTGGTTCGTCTGTAACTACCATATTTTCTTTTAATAATGTATCACTTCTTGAACTTATATATGGTGGTTCATGAATTTCTAGCCCTACACCATGACCTATACTATGTATTAAATCATATCCATTTAATTTAAAATCATTTTCAAGCATTTTTGTGACTTGTCTTGTACTACATCCATCTTTGTATTCTTGTAATACTTGTTCTTGGTTTTTTAAAACTAAATCATATACTGGTTTTACATATTCTGGTACACTACCTACAAAAAATGTTCTTGTCATGTCTGAACAATATCCATTGACTTTGCATCCCATGTCAATAGTTATTATATCTTGTTCTTCTATTTTTCTATCTGTAGGTACTGCATGTGGTTTTGATGTGTTTTCACCTGATGCCACAATTGTATCAAATGAAACTCCGTCTGTTCTTTCTTTATAGTATTCATCAATTTCATTTGCTATTTGTTTTTCTGTCATTCCTGGTTTTATAAAGCCTAATATATATGAAAAACAGTCATCTGTAATATTACATGCTTTTACTAAGTTATGTATTTCTTCTTCGTCTTTTATCATTCTTTGTTTTTCTATTATGTATTCAGTTTCTACAAAATTGTTTATTTTATATTTTCTTATATAATCTTTATACATTGCATAAGTTAAATAATGTTCTTCAAAACCAACATTTTCACAAAACATGAAGAAATTTTCGTAATCATCTTTTGATATATTTTTTATATCATATACTATTATTTCATCAAATAGAGTTAATATGCTATGTACTTGTTCTACATATCTTCCATCTGTTATATAAATATTTTCTTTTCTTGTTATTAGTAATGTTCCTTCTGCATCTATGTTTGTTAAATATTTAATATTTAGTGGATTTGATATTATCATTCCTTGCATATCTAAACTATTCATTTTATTTCTTAACCATTGCAATTTTGAGTTCATTTTTTTCATTCCTTCCTTAATGTATATAAGATTTATATTTAATTTTTTATAAATGTTTGTATTGCTTGACTTGAATGTTTAAATTATTATTTATTTTTCCTTTTATTATCCTTTATAAAGTCCTAATGTGAAAATATTCATTAAAATGTTTTTTATTGTTTCAAATGGTACATACATACTTATAAATGTTCCTATTACTATAAATGGTCCAAATGGTATATATTCACTTGATTTTTTGATTTTTGTAATTAATAGTAATACACTTAATATAGCTCCTATTAAAAATGATAATAGTGTTATAACTATGATATTTGATAGTCCAAATAGTAATCCTAATGCTGCCATTAGTTTTACATCTCCAAATCCCATTGCTTCTTTTCCATAAATTATGCCTCCTATAACAGTTATTAGTAAGAAAATTCCTCCACCTGTTACCATTCCTAAAAGCAAGTTAAATGTTATTGCTACATCTGATAGTCCATATAAAAATGCAAATATTATTCCTATTTCAAATAATGTTAAATTTAGCCTGTTTGGAATTATTTGATGTTTATAGTCTATTACAAATGCTGATACTAACATTGGTGAGATTATTAGATATTTTATAAGATCTAAATTTGCTATAAGTGTTGGTTTTATACCATAATTATATAATAATGTTACATATATTATTGCTATTACTAATATTAAAATGTAATTTGGTTTAAATTCTATTTTATATTCATTTATTATGTCTTTTGATAGTATTTTTTTGTATTCTGGCATTCTTTTATTTGCCCAGTCTACTAATTGACCTATTACTATTGATGCAATTATGGCTATAGCATAATATGCAATATGAATGTCATTTATGTACATTTTTCTTTTTTCTCCTTCCTTTTTATTTTTCTTTCGTTACTTTGTTCATTTTTGATTTAATTTTGTTCTCGATTGGTCTTTTCCATGCTGTGTACCAATAGTCTTTAGGATTTATTGGCTCTACAAGTATTGTAAACATTTTGCACCTGTTTCCTCCTAAAATATCTGTGAATATTTGATCACCTATAACTGCTATATGTTCTGGCGATTCTTTGATTTCTTTTTGAATTTCTAAAAAACCTTTTTTAAATGGTTTCATAGCAAAGTTTTTGTATGGTATTTCTAATGTTTTTGCAACTTTTTCTACTTTTTCTTTTTTATTACTGTTTGATAATATATATAATTTTACACCTTGCCCTCTTAAATTTTTTGCCCATTCTTGGACTTCTTCTGATAAGTTTTCGTAATAGTCTATTAGTGTGTTGTCTACATCTAATATTAAAACTTTTATTTTATTTTTTATTATATATTGTATTGTAATATCTTCTACTTTTTTAAAATATCCTTTTGGATATATATTCATTTAACTCATTCCTTTCATAAGATTTTATCTAGTTAAAAGGATTAAATCGTTTTATGATTCTTAATCTTTCGACTTAATTTTACATGATAGTATAAAAAATTGCAATACTTTTTTATATATTAGGTGTTTTTGAGTTCGTTACCAAAATCACCTTCTTAATTCTGCTCCTAATTGTTTTTCTAGCTCTGAAATTATAGTTTCCATTATTTTATTGATTTCTTCATCTTGTAATGTTTTGTTTTTGTCTCTAAATCGTAATGCATACGCTACACTTTTTTTATTATGCCCTATTTTTTCGTCTCTATAAATGTCAAATAAATTCATGCTTTCTAATAATTTTTTTGCTTTTTTTGTTATTATTTTTTCTATTTGTCCTACTTCAATTTCTTCGTCTATTATGACTGCTATGTCTCTTTCTACTGCTGGGAATTTTGGAATTTCTACATATTTTTTGTTGTTTCTTGCATATTTTGTAACTTTTGTTATGTTTAATTCAGCAAGATATACTCTTCTAGTTATGTCATAATTTTCTAGTACTTCTGGGTGTACTTCTCCTATTGTTGCTATTATGTCATTTCCTACTTTGAAGTTTGCACATCTTCCTGGATGATATGATTTGTTTTCTTTTTCTTTTACTACATCATATCTGTTTACATTTATTTGTTCTAAAATATTTTCCATTAATCCTTTTAATGTGTAAAAATCTATATTTTCTCCATACATTCCTATTGTTAATATTTTTTCTTCTTGTGGTACTTCTCCTTTTTCTACATTTCCGTTTATGTTTTGATATCTTCTTGATATGTCAAATAATTTTGCTTCTTTGTTTTTCTTGTTTAAGTTTGTTACTATTGTTGACATCATACTTGGTATTGTAGATGGTCTCATATATTTATAATCGTCATTTAGTGGATTTTTTATGCATATTGCTACTTTTTTTAGTTCTTCTGATACATTTGATTTATCTAATTCTTTTTCGTTTATAAATCCATATGTATATATTTCTGATAGTCCATTGTTTTGTAATGTTTCTAAAATTTTGTCTTCTATTTTTTGTTCTTTATTTTTTACTCCTAAAGTTGTGTCTGCTTTTATTAGTGTTGTGTCTAATTTGTCATATCCATAAAAACGTACTACTTCTTCTGCTAAGTCTGCCATTTGTTCTATATCTTGTCTAAAATATGGTGGTATTACAATGTCATTTTCTACTTTCATTTCTAATTTTTGGAATATGTTTATCATTTCTTGTTTGCTTATGTTTGTTCCTAATAGTTGATTTATTTTTTCTGGCTCTAATTTTATTTTGTTTATTTTTTGTTGTGTTGGATATTGGTCTATTTTTCCTTCTATTGTTTCTCCTGCTCCTAATTGTTCTACTAATTGTACTGCTCTATTTACTGCTCTTAACGCATTTTCTGGTGATAATCCTTTTTCGAATCTTGATGAGCTTTCTGTTCTTAATCCTACTTTTTTTGCTGTTTTTCTTACTGCTCCTCCATAAAATACTGCTGATTCAAATACAACTATTTTTGTGTCTTTTTCTATTTCTGAGTTTAGTCCTCCCATTACTCCTGCTATTGCTACTGGTTTTTTAGTGTCTGCTATGACTAAATCATTTTCGTCTAATTTTCTTTCTACTTTATCTAATGTTGTTATTTTTTCTCCATTTTTAGCTCTTCTAACGGTTATATGTTTTCCTTCTATTGATTCTATGTCAAATGCATGCATTGGTTGACCCATTTCAAGCATTACATAGTTTGTTATATCTACTATATTGTTTATGCTTCTTATTCCAGATGCTTTTAGTCTTTTTGTTAACCATTTTGGTGATGGTCCTATTTTGACGTTTTTTACCATTCTTGCTATATATCTGTAACATAAATCTGGTGCTTGAATTTCTACTGTTAATCCTTCTATTTCTTTTTTGTCTGGTATTTCTTTATTTGAAATTATATTGTCTATATCTTTTCTTGGATTTTTAAATTCTTCTCCTAATGCTACTGCTGTTTCTCTTCCTAATCCTTCTATTGATAAACAATCTGGTCTGTTTGGTGTGATTTCAAAGTCTATTATATCTTCTTTTAAATCTAGTATTTCTACTATATTTGCACCTAATTCTTTTTCTATGTCTATATCTGGTAATACATTTATTTCTTCGTCTTTATTTTCTGAGTTTCTTTTTAAAATCATTATTCCTTCTTCAATTTGTTTTGGATAGTCATTTAAACCTATTCCTAATTCACCTACAGAGCACATCATTCCAGCAGAAGTTACTCCTCTTAGTTCTCCTGTTTTTATCTTTTTGCCACCTGGTAATTCTGCTCCGTCTTTTGCTACTGGTACTATATCTCCAACTTTTACATTTGATGCTCCTGTTACTATTTGTAGTTTTTCTGTTCCTACATCTACTTGTGTTATTACTAAGTGATCTGAGTCTTGATGTTTTTCTATTTGTAATATTTTTCCTACTACTACATTTTTTATATCATTTCCTGTTTGTTCTATTGTTTCTACTTTTTGACCTGCCATTGTTAGTATATCTCCTAATTTGACAGTGTCTACATCTATTTTACTATATTCTTTTAACCATTCTACACTTGCTTTCATTTTATTACATTCCTTTCTTTTTTTCTAAAAGGCACTCATAGTATGCCTAAAATTGTTTTAAAAATCTTACGTCATTTTCAAATAATAATCGTAAATCATCAATTCCGAATTTTGCCATTGCTATTCTTTCTACACCAAATCCGAATGCAAATCCTGAATATTCATCTGGATTAATTCCACAGTTTCTTAAAACATTAGGATGTACCATTCCACAGCCTAGCAATTCTATCCATCCTTCTCCTTTACATACTTTACAGCCTTTTCCTCCACATACAAAGCATGATACATCTGCTTCTGCTGATGGTTCTGTAAATGGAAAATGGTGTGGTCTGAATCTTATTTTTGTGTTTTCTCCTAAGCATTTTTTTGCAAACATTTCTAGTGTTCCTTTTAAGTCTGTCATTGATATATTTTTGTCTATTACTAGTCCTTCTATTTGGTGGAATACTGGTGAGTGTGTTGCGTCTACTTCATCTGAACGGTATACTGTTCCTGGGCATATAATTTTTATTGGTGGTTTTTGACTTTCCATTACTCTTGCTTGTACTGGTGATGTTTGACTTCTTAATATTATGTCATCTGTTATATAAAATGTGTCTTGCAAATCTCTTGATGGGTGATCTGCTGGTGCATTTAATTGGTCAAAGTTGTAAAATGTTTTTTCTACTTCTGGTCCGTCTGCTATTTGGTATCCCATTCCTAAAAAGATTTCTTCTACTTCTTTTATTATTTGTGTTATTGGGTGTATTGAGCCTAATTCAGTTTTTTTACTTGGTTCTGTAACATCTATATTTTCTGTTTCTAGTCTTTTTTGTAATTCTTTTGATTTTAGTTCTTTTTCTTTTTTATTAAATTCTTCTTCTAATATGTCTCTTACTTCGTTTACTAGTTTTCCCATTATTGGTCTTTCTTCTGGTGTTAGTTTTCCCATTTCTCTTAATACTAATGTTAGTTCTCCTTTTTTTCCTAAGTATTTTACTTTTGTTTCTGCTAGTTCTTTTTGTGTTTCTGATTTTTTGATTTCTTCAATTGAACTTTTTTTGATTTGTTCGATTTTTTCTTTCATTTTTTTCAATCCTTTCTTTTTATTTTTTAACCTAAAAAACCTATGTAAATACATATATTTTTATAATATATATATATAATATATTTATAGTTCCGGGGCCCGGCCACGGGAGCCGGAACCCCAAAACTTCTCAATCTCCGTCAGCAGTTCAAACGGACTCTGGAATGCCGCATAGGTAATATCCTCATTCCGCTCTACCCGGTAGCGGTCTAATAATTCGTTCATCTGATGAAGCACTTCCATATCATCATCACAAAACGCGATCTTTATCATAAAATTTTCTTTTCTCCTGCGTAATTATAATATTTCCATACCTCTTGTGATCCATTTTACTGTCACAGGAAGCCTGCAAAATGTTTTTTCTACATATTATTATACTTCACAGAAGGGAAAATGAAAAGCCAATGTCCGCTACCTCCGCAGATCCTCAAATGCTCCATACACATCCAGCGTTCCATACCCCCACGACGGATTCGGATAACTCCTGTCATCCGCCCGGTCTGCGCCGCGGATCAGCATATTTTTGATATCCGCAGAGGACATGAAAATCTGATTTCTTTTTACCAGTCCCCATTCCATGATCTGCGCACATGCCCCGGCTGTGATCGCTGCCGCCGCACTCGTCCCGGTCATGGTCACAAAGCGGTTCCGCAGTCCCGGTCCATACACATTCACCGCCGGGGCACAGAAATCCGGCTTTACCTCACCGGAAAGTGTAAATCCCCTGCCCGAGTCCAGATACAGACCACCATTTGCCACATTGTAGCCGCCCGTGCTTATGACCTGCCCTGCGTTACCCGGCACGGTGATCGTATGATTCGGATTTGACCGCAGGAAAAAAACATTTCCACTCGTAAAATTCCGCATGGGAAGCCACATATTGTAATCGCCTGTCACAATGCTCTGCGGATACACGTTGATCGTCCAGATCCCCTGCGCTGCATTTGAAAAACGTAAATAAATAAGCTGGTTTCCCTGCCGTCTGCCCGTCAGCCGGTAGTCGATGCTGACTCTTGTCTGCTCGAAAATAAAGACAAACTCCTGTCTTCCACCGCTCCGATAAGGCACTTTGGGCAGCACTTCCCCGGTGGGCGAGCTGACCGATACCGCATAAAGCTCCGGCGCATTTGCCCACATCTCAATGAAAAAGCCCGGCATATTTTCCTCCACCGAGACTTCCACCGATTCGTACTCCATGTCCGGCTGTATTTTTCCAAGAAAATGATGTCTTGCATTCGCCTCGTTTCCTACTGCTGCCACACTGCATCTTTTCCGCCTTCTGGATACAATATCCAGATAAGTTGCCAGTTGTCCGTCCTTGCCACGGTTTCCCATGTTGCTTCCTAGTGCAATGCATCCGCTATGAGCGCCTGATGGCCGCCTCGACCATCGTCGTGGTGCCGATGATCCTGCTGTTCATCTTCTGCCGCAAGAGCATCGTCACCGGCGTGTCGCGCGGCGGCCTGAAGGGGTGAGCGCCATGGGAGAGATCGTCCTCGACCTGCTCTGCCATGCCGATTTCTCCGGCCGCATCCGCCCCTCCCGTGAGGATATCGGCTTCCCGGCCTTTTCCGCCGAGATCGCAAAGCTGCGCGCGCAGAATCCGGCGGGAACGCTCCTGCTGGATGCGGGCGATGCCTTCAGCACGAACTATTGGCCCGGCCTGCCACTCGTCGGCGCCATGATCCGCAGCAAAACGGACGTCATGACGCTCGGCAACCATGAATTTGACCGTGGCCCAGCCTTTCTGGACAGCTGCATCAGCGCCTGTCCCTTCCCGATCCTCTGCGCCAATGTGCGCCGGAAAGCGGATAGTGCGCCCGTCCCCGGCACAAAACCGTGGGTATTGCTCGAGCGCTGCGGCGTGCGCATCGGCGTGCTCGGCCTCACGACGGAATACACGCCCTACATGGTGGAGAAAAGCGCGTTTGCCCCGTTTGAAATGACCTCCGCCGCCGAAGCAGCCGCGCGCCATATCCCGGCAATGCGCGCCGCGGGCGCGGACGTCGTCGTCGTGCTGACGCACATGCCGTTTTATCAGGCGGTGGACGGCACGCTCACGGGTGAGCTGCCGGAGCTGATCGATGCCTCGCCCGCTGCGGACGTCTGGATCGGCGGGCACATCCCCGGCGACTGCGCGCAGGTCCGGAACGGAGCCTGCGTCGTCAAGGCCGGGTTCGGCGGGGCAAGCATCGCGCATGTCCGCCTGACACTGGACGCCGCATCGCACCGCATTCTGGACCGCAGCTGCGCCGTCGTGCAGACGGACCCGAACGGGCAGGCCGATCCGGAGATCACCCGGTATATCCGCTCCGTCACCGACCCGTTCGAGCCGTATTTCCGGGAGCCCCTCGGATCCCTGAACGAGCGCTGGCGCATGACGCTGGCGCACGAGTCGAAGCTCGGCGACTTTCTGGCGGACTGCCTGCGCTATGGCGGGCAGACGGAGCTGTCCTACATGAACACGACCAGCGCCTGCGGCGAGCTGCTTCCGGGTGAGATCACGCGCGAGGAGCTGCTCTACTGCGCCGCATTCGACGACGAAATGTTCACTGGGATCATCACGGGCGCGCAGCTCCATGCCCTGCTCGAGGCCGTCTATGAGCCGGAGCGCTTCGGCAATAATGCTGCCATCGCCTTCTCCGGCTTCCACGCCGCAGTGGACCATACCCGCCCCGGCGGGCAGAAGGTTCTCTCTGTCACGCGGCCGGACGGTACGCCCATTGCGCCGGACGAGCGCCTCAGCGTCACGGTCAGCGCCTATATGGCCTCCGGCGGCAATGACACCGGAGCCATTGCCGGGCAGATCGCCTGGAAACCGACCGGCCGCCACTATCACGAAGCCGTCAGCGCCTATGCAAAGTCCCTCGGCGTACTCACGGTCGCAGACTACCCGCGCCTGCACGAGACCGGCGAACCGGAAAACAACCACGCGCCCTATTGAGCGCACGGAAAAGGCCATAGATTTGTCATTGCGAGGAGCGAAGCGACGTGGCAATCTCGCAGCAGAGGACCTTCTGTTCCCGGAATGCTCCGGCGAATTCGCAGCGCAGTCCCCGCACACCGGAATGACGCAAAGAGCCGCTGCGGCGCACCGCAGCGGCTCAAATGAAACATATGCATCTTCTTATCGGAAAAGCCGTCCCATCAATTCCTCGAAAGCGAGGATGACCTTGCCGAAGAACTGATTCGGCACGGCGCTGATGAGCGTCTGGTTGGAGGCGTCGACGAGGAACGTCAGGTCCGACATCCGCGCCAGCTTGGAATCCGAGCGGCGCGTGAAGCAGATGGCGGAAAAGCCCTTGCTCTCCGCCTCGCGCACGTCGTTGATGATGGCCTCCGTTTCGCCGCTCTGCGAGATGGCGATGATGAGTGAGGACTCCACATTGCTCGTGATCTGGCGGTTCGCCTCCTCGCGGAAGAGCATGTAGTCATAGAAGTGGACGTGGTTGAACACCATGAAGCCGCAGATGGCAAGCCGCTTGACGATGTAATTGGCGACCTCTTCTGCAAAGCCCTCGCCGACGACGAAGATCTTGCGTTCCTTGTACTGCATCAGCATTTTGCAGAACTGCCCGGCCTGCTCCGGCGTATAGCCGTCGATAAGGCCGCACAGCGGGTCCGGATCGCTGGAGCGGTGGCCCTCGCCGCTGGACTGTGCCAGATTGTAATAAAGCTCGCTGTAGCCCGCAAAGCCCAGCCGCTTGCACAGCTTCATGATAAACGCCGTCGAAACATAGTTTTCGCTTGCGATCTGCTGAATGCCGACCTTGTTCCCACCGAGCTCGATATGCCGGACGATGCTGGTGATCACCCGGCGCTCATCGTCCGAGAGCAGGTTCGTCAGAATATAGTAGTTACTCACCTCAAGTGCCGCCTTCCTGAAATTTTACTCCGCCCATGCACCCGGCACAGCCGGTGTGCGGAAAGGAATCATTCATGTCATACATCATTTCACCGCCCGAGGAGACGGCACTGCAGGCGCACCTGCATAAGCTCCGCACGCAGCTCCACGAAGACCCGGAGCTTTCGTGGCAGGAGCACCGGACCACCCGGCTCGTCCGCCAGGAGCTGGAGGCTCTCTGCCTCGAGCCGGTCCCGCTCGGTCTGCCGACCGGCACTGCCGCGCTCCTGCGCGGTGCCCTGCCCGGCCCGACCGTCGGCCTGCGCGCCGATCTGGACGCCCTGCCGATCACGGAGCGCACCGGAGCGGAATTTTCCTCCCGCGTTCCCGGCGTCATGCACGCCTGCGGACATGATATCCATATGGCCGCCCTGCTCGGCGCAGCCCGCCTGCTTGCGGCCCGGCGGGACCGGCTGGCAGGAAACGTGCTGTTCCTGTTCCAGCCCGCAGAGGAGGCCGCAACGGGCGCCATGCAGGTGCTGGAGCAGGGTCTGTTCCGCCGCGTTCCGATGGCGGGCATGCTGGCGCTGCACGTCTGGCCCGGTCTGGCGCAGGGGCGGCTCGGCATCCGCACCGGCGCGATTCTCTCCGCCGTGGACAGCTTTGAGATCACCGTCACGGGGCGCGGCGGCCACGGCTCCGCACCGGAGCGGGCCTGCAACCCCATCCCCGCGGGCGCTGCGCTGGCTTCGGCCCTCACAACGCTCCGCGCCAACGACCTGCCACAGGCAGAGCCAGCCGTCACGGCCGTGACGTGCATTCAGGCCGGGACCTGCAACAATGTCATTCCGGACCGCTGTATCCTGCTCGGGACGATCCGCACGTTCTCCGCACGGACGCGGGCACAGGCAAAGGCGCGGCTGGAGGCCCTCACGGCCGGTATCGCGGCCGCGTGGGGCTGCACCGCAGCAGTCGGCTGGACAGACGGAACGCCCGCCCTGTGCAACGATGCCGGGCTTGCAGCGGCAATGGAGCGCGCCGCCGTCTCCGTGTTCGGCAAAAGCGGCTGCGTGCAGATCGAGCCGCAGATGATCTCCGAGGACTTCGCCTGCTACGGAAGCGAGGCCCCGATCTGCTGCGCCCTGCTCGGCGTCGGCAGCCCGGTGGGCCTGCACAGCGCCGCGTTCTGTCCGGACTCTTCCGTTCTGCTCCCCGCCGCCCGCTTTCTTGCGGAAAGCGCATGGAGCGTGCTGGAGGACGCCCGTGCTTAAGCATGCGCTCTTTTCTATTATAGCGAAGTACGACCATTTTCGCAATTCCTATTCACGAATCAAACCAGAAAGAAAAATCCTGCCGGTCATCACTGGCAGGATTTGGGCGGATTTATGTTAATAGGCTGTTATAGATGGGGCACGCGAATAGCCTTTGTGAAATATTTTGCTGGCGCAAACTATGAAAGAAACGCTCGCGCGTTTGTGATATTTTCTGCTTCGCAGAAAGTGATATGAAATCCCCCCACCGCCGCAGCAATTTCACACGCCGCAGGCGTATATCACACCGCGAAGCGGTATTTCACCCACCCGAAAGGGTGGATTTCGTTGAAAAAAGCACTTGCTTACGCAAGTGCTTTTTTCTGGTGGGGGAAGGTGGATTCGAACCACCGAAAGCACTGCTAACAGATTTACAGTCTGCCCCCTTTGGCCACTCGGGAATTCCCCCAAATATGAACTTGTCCGTTTGAAAACACTGTGGAGCCGGTAGACGGATTCGAACCCCCGACCTGCTGATTACAAATCAGCTGCTCTACCGGCTGAGCTATACCGGCGTCTCAAACAAGCATGGTTATTATAGCGAGTTCGCGCCGTTTTGTCAACCACTTTTTTGAGATATTTCGATTTATTTTTCCGTCTGGCCGCCGCAGGTCCTCCCGGCGCTTGCGTTTTGGCCCGATCCATGCTATGATACCCCCGATCTGAAACCGTGCAAGGAGTTGGTCTGTCATGCTGCCGCAGGGCTTCCCGGAACGAATGCTGCACCTGCTCGGCGAAGCGGAATTCGCCGAATTTCTCGCCTCCTATGAGCGCCCGCGGAGCGCCGGGCTGCGTCTGAATCCGCGCAAGCCCCTGCCGGATGGCGCTTCTCTCCCGTTCTGCGAGGCGCAGGTCCCGTGGGAGCCGAACGGCTATTACGTCTGCGAGGGCAGCCGCCCCGGCCTGCACCCGTGGCATGATGCAGGCGCATACTATCTGCAGGAGCCGAGTGCCATGGCCCCGGCGCACCTGCTGGACGCGCAGCCCGGTGAGCGGGTGCTCGACCTCTGCGCCGCGCCCGGCGGCAAGACAACGCAGCTGGCCGCCGCCATGCAGGGCCGTGGCCTGCTCGTTTGCAATGAGATCCATCCGCGCCGCGCGCAGGTGCTCGCCTCAAACATCGAGCGGCTTGGCATTCCGAACGCCCTCGTGCTCAGCGAGCATCCGGCAAAGCTGGCCCAGCGCTTCCCCGGCTATTTTGACCGCATCCTTGTCGACGCCCCCTGCTCCGGCGAGGGCATGTTCCGGAAGGAGGAGGCCGCCGTGACGGACTGGAGCGAGGCGACCGTGGCCATGTGCGCCGCGCGGCAGCAGGAGATCCTCGCCTCCGCAGCCGAAATGCTGGCCCCCGGCGGGCGGCTCGTCTATTCCACCTGCACGTTCTCGCCCGAGGAAAACGAGGGCGTCATCTCCGCCTTCCTGCATGCGCATCCGGCATTTTCCGTTGAGCCGGTCGAGGCTCCGTGGTTCTCTCCGGCGCGGCCGGACTGGATCGACGATCCCGCGCCCGGTCTGGAGCATGCCTTCCGCCTCTGGCCGCATTGCCTGCGCGGTGAGGGCCACTTTGCCGCCGTCCTGCGCAGTCATGCGGACGGCGCACGGCAGGATGTTCCCACGGAACGCCCCGCTCAGCTCCCGGCAGCCACCGCAGACTTCCTGCGCAGCTGCACGCAGCCCCTGCCGGACGGCGTGCCCGTCTGCTTCGGCTCCGTGTGCTATCTGGCCCCGGCGGAAACGCCCGCTCTTTCCGGCCTGCGTGTGCTGCGCGCCGGTCTGGAGCTTGGTGAACTGCGCCGTGACCGCTTCTCCCCCGCCCACGCGCTGGCGCTCTGGCTGCACACCTACCCGCAGACGGCGGATTTCCCGGCCGACGGCCCGGAGATTGCCGCCTATCTGCGCGGCGAGACGCTGCACGGCACGCAGCGCGGCTGGACGCTGCTGACGGCCGGCGGGCTTTCACTCGGCTGGGTACGCGGCGCGGACGGCATTCTAAAGAATCAGTATCCAAAGGGCCTGCGCCGTCTGCGCTAACGGCTTCATTGGCGTTTTCTCGCCCAATTTCCGGTTCTCTCTTTACAGAATGTTCAAACTATGCTATACTAGACCGTCGAAAGAACTTTCCAACTGAATGACTGAACGTTTCGGTGGGAAGGATCCTCTGCCTGAAATTGGCGCTGTTGTTTTGCGACATATTGCATATACTCCGATCGTGAGAGGGTATGACATGAATAAATACATTATCCAGGGCGGCCATCCGCTGTCCGGCGTCGTAACCGTCAGCGGCGCAAAAAACGCCGCCGTGGCGATTCTTCCGGCAGCACTGCTCATAAACGGCACCTGCCGCATCGAAAACGTGCCGGATATCTCCGATGTCCGGCTCCTGTTGGAGATTCTGGACAGCATGGGCGCAAAGATCCGTCGCCTGAGTCCGAATACGCTGGAGCTCTGCTGCACAAATGTGCGCGATTCTGAGGCCTCCGACGCGCTGGTGCGCCGTATCCGTGCCTCCTATTATTTCATCGGCGCGCAGCTCGGCCGCTTCGGCCATGCCCGCGTGGCGCTGCCCGGCGGCTGCAACTTCGGCGCGCGCCCCATCGACCAGCACATCAAGGGCTTCGAGGCCATCGGCGCCGCCGTTGACCTCAAGGACGGCTTCGTCTGCGCCGCCGCTCCGGCGGACGGCCTGACGGGCGGCCGTGTCAATCTCGACGTCGTCTCCGTCGGCGCGACCATGAACATCATGATCGGCGCGGTTCTGGCGAACGGCACGACCGTTATCGAAAATGCCGCAAAGGAACCGCACATCGTCGATCTGGCGAACTTCCTGAACGCCATGGGCGCGAAGGTCTCCGGCGCGGGTACCGACGTCATCAAAATTCGCGGCGTCCGCAGCCTGCACGGCGGCAGCTACTCCATCATTCCGGACCAAATCGAGACGGGCACCTATATGGCGGCCGTCGCGGCCACGGGCGGCGACGTGCTCATCCAGAACGTCATCCCCAAACATATGGACTGTATCTCCGCCAAACTGCGTGAGATGGGCGTGAAGATTGCCGAATACGACGACGCCATCCGCGTGCAGCGCACGGGCGTCATGCGCCGGGCCAATGTCAAGACGATGCCGTATCCCGGCTTCCCGACGGACATGCAGCCGCAGATCGCCGTGTGCATGTCGCTTGCCTCCGGCGTGAGCGTCATTACGGAGAGCATCTATGACACGCGCTTCGGCTATTGCGCCGAGCTCAACCGCATGGGCGCGTCCATCAAGGTCGACACGAAGGTCGCCATCATCACGGGCGTGGAAAAGCTGCACGGCTGCACCGTGCGCGCCTGCGACCTGCGCGCGGGCGCTGCCATGGTCATCGCCGGACTTGCCGCCGACCGCACAACAACGATCGAGGACATTGAATACATTGAGCGCGGCTATGAAAACCTCATCGGCAAGCTCACCGCGATCGGCGCGGAGATCCGCCGTGTCAGCGTTCCGGATGGGACGGCCGTCCCCGCAGCAGTCTGAAGCGTATTCCAGCGTATTTTCTGCTCCGCCGCGGCATTTCCCGCGGCGGAGCATTTTTATGATTTGAAAAGGACCTTTTCGCTATACCTATGGATAAATTCGTATTTCTTCTCGAGCTCATCGGCACGGTGGCCTTTGCGGCCTCCGGCTCGCTGACCGCCATGCGCCGGCATATGGACCTGCTCGGTGTCATCGTGCTCGGCGTCATCACCTCCGTCGGCGGCGGCATCCTGCGCGACGTCATTCTCGGCATCACGCCTCCCCTCGCCTTCCGCGACCCGACATGCACGCTCGTGGCCGTCGGCGTGTCGCTTTTGCTGTGCATCCCGTGGATCCGCCACAGCCTCATGCATAACCACCGTCTGTTCGACGTCTCTCTGCTGCTCATGGACTCCGTCGGCCTCGGTGTATTCACCGTCATGGGCATCTGGAACGCTATGGACTTCTCGCCGGACCGCAGCACCTATCTTCTTGTGTTCGTCGGCCTGCTGACCGGCGTCGGCGGCGGTGTCATGCGCGATGTACTGGCCGGGAACACGCCCTATATCCTCGTCAAGCACGTCTACGCCTGCGCCTCGCTCGCGGGCGCGGTGCTGTGCGCCGTGCTGTGGCGGTTCGTGCCGCAGTATGTGGCCATGCTGGCCGGTATGACGACCGTCCTGCTCATCCGCCTGCTCTCGGCGCATTTCCGCTGGAATCTGCCGCGCGTGAAGGACGAAACACTCTGAAAGACTTTGCCGGAACGGTATTTCTGCCGCTCCGGCATTTTTTTGTCCGGAAAACAGGGCAAAAATCCGGGATTTCCCGAAAAAAAGGATTGACCCCCGACGTTTCGTATGATAGAATAACTCTACCTGTGAAAAAGGGCTTTTTTGTTATGCCCTTTTTGCCTGCGGACGGCGCCCGCGTAGTTTCGGCGTCCCCTAAATTTTTCTAGCCGCAGGTCATGCAGGGAGGCAAAATTTTAAGGAGGTGCCGAACAATGCGAGTCAAGATCACGCTCAGATGCAACGAATGCAAGCAAAGAAACTACAACACGATGAAAAACAAGAAGAACGACCCCGACCGTCTTGAAATGAAGAAGTATTGCAGGTTCTGCAGAAAGCACACGGTTCATACCGAGACGAAGTAAGGGAAAGGGTGAAAGCAATGGCAGAAGTCAACAAGAAGCCGAATATCTTTGTCCGCATGGGCACAGGCCTTTCCCGCTGGTTCCGCGAAATGAAGAGCGAGCTGAAGAAGGTCGTCTGGCCCTCCGGCAAGCAGCTGGTGAACAACACCGTCGTCGTTCTCGTCGCCGTTCTGATCGTCGGTATCATCGTCTGCCTGTTCGATCTCGGCGCAGGCGAGCTGATCGGCCTGCTGCGCAAGCTGTTCTAAGTCAGGACAAGCGGTATGGCAGAAACAGCAAAATGGTATGTTGTGCATACCTATTCCGGTTATGAAAATACCGTTATGGCGACCATTGAAAAAACGGTCGAGACCCGTCAGCTGCAGGACATCATCCAGCAGGTCTCCATCCCCATGGAAACCGTGACCGAAGTCACGGAAAAGGGTCCGAAGACCTATGACCGCAAGGTCTTCCCCGGCTATGTGCTGGTGAAGATGGTCATGACGGACGACGCCTGGTATATCATCAAGAACGTCCGCGGCGTCACCGGGTTTGTCACATCCGGCAGCACCAAGCCCACCCCCCTGACGGAGGATGAGGTCATTCAGCTCGGCGTCGAAAAGCGCGAGATCGTCGTTGGCTACAAGGTCGGCGACACGGTCCGCATCATGGACGGCCCGCTGACGAGCTTCAGCGGCATCGTCGAGGAGCTGGACGTCGAAAAGAACCGGGTGCGCGTCACCGTTTCCATGTTCGGCCGCGAAACGCCGGTCGATCTGGAGCTCGATCAGGTGGAGCTCTCCACCGACTGATCCGGGCAAAACGTGGGAGGGGTTCTCCCCCGCCAGAAATACGCGTCAGCGTATTACCACATTCTATTTGGAGGTGCTTATCATGGCACAGAAAGTTACTGGTTATATCAAACTTCAGATTCCGGCCGCCAAGGCGACCGCTTCGCCCCCTGTCGGCCCGGCTCTCGGCCAGCATGGCGTTAATATCGCACAGTTTATCCGCGAGTTCAACGACCGTACCAAGGATCAGGCCGGTTTTAAGATCCCCGTCGTGATCACGGTCTATGCGGACCGCAGCTTCTCCTTCGTCACCAAGACGCCTCCGACCCCGACCCTCATTCTGAAGGCCATCGGTCAGGAAAAGGGCTCCGGCGTTCCCAACAAGAACAAGGTCGGAACCATCACCAAGGCGCAGGTGCGCGAGATCGCAGAGCGCAAAATGCCCGACCTCACCGCCGCCACCATCGAGGCCGCGATGAGCCAGGTTGCAGGCACCTGCCGCAGCATGGGCATCGTCGTTGTCGACTGATCGCTGAGTCTGCCGAGGTCGCCTGACCTCATCTATGTGGGAGGATTATTCCGCATCACCACTTTAAGGAGGATATAACATTGTTTAGAGGTAAGAAATATAAGGACAGCGCGAAGCAGATCGACCGCTCCGTGCAGTATGAAGTCTCCGACGCCCTTGCGCTCGTCGTGAAGACCGCCCCCGCCAAGTTCGACGAGACCGTCGAGATCCACATCAAGCTCGGCGTCGACTCCCGCCACGCTGACCAGCAGGTCCGCGGCGCCATCGTCCTGCCCAACGGCACCGGCAAGACCCGCAAGGTCCTTGTCTTCGCCAAGGACGCCAAGGTCGACGAGGCCAAGGCAGCCGGCGCTGACTATGTCGGCGGCATGGAGCTCGTGGAGAAGATCACGAAGGAAAACTGGTTCGACTTCGACGTCGTCGTCGCTTCCCCGGATATGATGGGTATCGTCGGCCGTCTTGGTAAGGTCCTCGGCCCGAAGGGCCTCATGCCCTCCCCGAAGGCCGGCACCGTCACCCCGAACGTCGCCGCTGCCGTCAAGGAGATCAAAGCCGGTAAGATCGAGTATCGTCTCGACAAGACCAACATCATCCACTGCCCGATCGGCAAGGTCTCCTTCGGCGCTGAGAAGCTGACCGAGAACCTGAACACGCTGCTTGGCGCCGTCGTCAAGGCGAAGCCGGCCGCAGCAAAGGGCCAGTATATCCGCTCCTGCGTCGTTGCCTCCACCATGGGCCCCGGCGTGAAGGTCAATACTGCCAAGTTCTAATGCGTTTGATCATGGAGCAGCAAAGCGTTTGTCTGCTCCATGAATTTCCCCAAAAATCAGAAAATTGCTTGACAAATCCGGCATTTTCTGATAGAATATTTTCCGTTGCCAGAGACAGCAGGAGGCTTATGCCGTAACGATCCCCATCCTGCCGAGGTTACACGAAATACATGTGATTTCTGTGTCCTCATGTCTTTTGGCATGAGGACATTTTTTCGGAGGTGACACACATTGCCCAATTCCAAGGTACTTGAAAGCAAGAAGGCAATCGTCGATGCACTGGCTACGAAGCTGCAGGGTTCCACCGCTGCCGTGTTCGTGGACTACAAGGGCATCACTGTCGCACAGGATACCGAGCTTCGCAACAAGTTCCGTGAAGCTGGCGTGGAATACACCGTTGTTAAGAACACTCTGACTCGTTTCGCTGCCAACAAGGCCGGCTATAACCAGTTCGATGAGATGCTCAACGGCACCACTTCCCTCGCCACCACCACGGGTGATCCCATTGCTCCGGCTCGTATCGTCTGCGAGTTTGCCAAGAAGAACAAGAACGTTCTGAAAATCAAGGGCGGCTTCGTTGAAGGCTCCGTCCTGTCTGTCGAGCAGCTTCAGGGCTTCGGCGAGCTTCCCAGCAAGGACGCTCTCATTGCCCAGGTTCTCGGCACCTTCCTAGCCCCGATCTCCGCTCTGGCATTCTGCCTCGACCAGATCCGCCAGCAGAAGGAAGGCCCCGCTCCCGCGGAAGAAGCTCCCGCAGAAGCCTGATCCATCACTCATCTATTACACTAATTAGGAGGATTTTATAATGTCTGAGAAAATCGCTGCCCTGATCGAAGAAGTTAAGGGTCTGTCCGTCCTCGAGCTGTCCGAGCTTGTCCATGCTCTCGAAGAGACCTTCGGTGTCTCCGCTGCCGCTGCCGCTGTTGCTGCTCCCGCTGCCGGTGCTGCTGAGGCCGCTGAAGAGAAGACCGAGTTCGACGTCGTCCTGAAGGAATGCGGCGCGAACAAGATCGCTGTCATCAAGGTCGTCCGTGCTCTGACCGGCCTGGGCC
>OGWV01000714.1_pt1 | contig 20654 bp, 18 predicted proteins | sample 1576081 | NCBI WGS metagenome assembly OGWV01 (sample SAMEA3541541, study PRJEB24748) | human gut metagenome | biome: human gut; feature: human-associated habitat; material: faeces | place: China | collected 2012 | reverse complement strand
CAGAAAAATAGGTAATGCCGACACTTATAAACCACTTACTTTATGTAGGTGGTTTTCTTTTTATAATTTTTTTATTTCCGGTCGGACCGCAGGGTGGTACCCAAAATATCATTCGTTTTTTACAAACTCTGATATTTTGACCACTACTAAGTTCTTTTTGCTCCTTTTATCTGCCACTGGCAGCAGTCGCAAACGAACCTCAGAAAAATAGGTAATGCCGACACTTATAAACCACTTACTTTATGTAGGTGGTTTATTCTTTTGGTTGATATTGATTTAATAATATGATACTATTAAATTGCTGGAGGCGGAATTCTATGAAAAAAATTATTGCAATTATATTATCAATATTTATTTTATTAGGTATTTGTTATCCTTGTAATATTTTAGCTGCAACATTGCCAACCGTCGGTATTTCTTCTTTATCAGTTAAGGAAAATAACCGTGTTACCGTCAAGTGGAAAAAGAAATCTAAAATCACGGGCTACCAAATCCAATATTCAACCGACAGTAAGTTTAAAAAGAACAAGAAATCAATTAAGCTCAAGAAAGCAAAAACAACTTCTAAAAAAGTTTCAAATCTAAAGGAAAGCAAGAAATATTATTTCAGAATAAGAACATATAAATCATCAAATAAAAAAACTCGATATTCAAAATGGTCTAAAGTAAAGAGTATAAAAACTCAAAAAGAAACCCATTGCACAAACAATAACAATCATAGTATGAGCTGCGGTAATATGGGAAAATGGTTCACAAGTAAGAGTGATATAGATGATTATTGGGAAGAGGTTGTTCAGACATACTCTAAGCAATATGAAAATGGAGAAATAACTTGGGAAACATATTGCAAGAAATCACCTTATGGATATGAATGCTGGTCTTGTGGATATTGTGGAAAATGGACAGGAAATTTTAAATATAGATAATAAGAATAGGAGAAAACCAATGAAAAAAATCTTTTCGATAGTAATAGTAGTATTACTGTTAGTTATATCGCTGGCATTTACAACTACAGTTTTTGCTACAAATATTCCGTCAACAACAATTACATCAGTAAAAACAAAAAGTGAAGCGTTTACGATTAAATGGAAGAAAAAAACAAATATTGCAGGATACCAAATTCAGTATTCTACTAACAGTAAATTTAAAAAGGGAAATAAAACAATCAAGATAAAAAAAGCCAAAACTGTATCGAAAAAAATAACAGGATTAAAACCTTCAAAAAAATATTATGTTCGGATAAGAACATATAAAATAGTTAATAAGAAAACATACTATTCAAGTTGGTCTAAAAAGAAAAATGTAACTACTAAGAATTGTGAGCATTGTACAAATAATAATAATCATAGTATGAGTTGTGGGAATATAGGAAAATGGTTTAATAACAAAAAAGAAATAGAGCAATATTTAAAGGAAATTGATAATAATTATGCCCAAAAATACGAAAATGGAGAAATTACATATCAAGAATATGTAACAAAAGTACCATATGGATATGAATGCTGGTCTTGTGGATATTGTGGAAAATGGACTGCTAATTTCAAATATAGATAACAGATAATAGAAAGTAAATGGTGAATAAATGAAGCGGATAAGAAATATAATAGCTATTACATTATCAATAATAATATTGACAAATTCAACATTATCTTATACTACAGTTTGTGCGTCACCACAATTGCCTTCGACATCAATTAGTATAATTAAAGCTCAAGATAGAGCATTTACTGTGAAATGGAAGAAAAAATCGAATATTACAGGATACCAAATTCAATATTCAACGAATAGTAAATTTAAAGAGGGAAATAAAACAATCAAGATAAAAAAAGCCAAAACTGTATCGAAAAAAATAACAGGATTAAAACCTTCAAAAAAATATTATGTTCGGATAAGAACATATAAAATAGTTAATAAGAAAACATACTATTCAAGTTGGTCTAAAAAGAAAAATGTAACTACTAAGAATTGTGAGCATTGTACAAACAATAACAATCATAGCATAAAATGCGGTAATATGGGAAGATGGTTTAATAGTAAAGATGAAGTTGACGCATACTGGGATAAAGTTGATATTAGCTATTTTGAACAATACCAAAATGGTATAATTACATTTGAGGAATATCATAAGAAATCTCCGTATGGCTACGAATGTTGGTCTTGTAGTTATTGTGGCAAGTGGACAGGTAATTTTAAATATAATTAAAAATTTTATACAGGAGAAAAATGATGAAACGGAGTATATTTATAGTAATAACAACAATTATATTGTTAATATCAATAACATTTCCTACAAATGTTTTTGCTGCTCCTATTTCAACTACAACAATTACATCAGTAAAAGCAGAGAATAAAACAATTAAAGTTAAGTGGAAGAAAAGAGCAAACATTACAGGCTATCAGATTCAGGTGGCAACAGATAAGAAATTTAAGAAAAATGCTAAAACTGTTGTTGTGAAAAAACAAAAAACAACTACAGCAACAATAAAAAAACTAAAATCAAAGAAAAAATATTATGTGCGAATCCGTACATATAAAATTACAAATAATAAAAAAATATATTCTCCTTGGTCTAAGGTAAAGAGTACAAAAACTCCGAAAACGACAAAATGCAAAGAAGACAATATTAAAAAAGAAATAGAAAACCATTGTACAAACAATAACAATCATAGCATAAAATGCGGAAATATGGGAAAGTGGTTTAACAGTAGAGATGAAGTTGACGATTACTGGGTGCAAATAGATAATAATTATGCAAAACAATATTTGAATGGAACAATTACATTTGAGGAATATAATAAAAAGTCACCATACGGTTACGAATGTTGGTCTTGTAGTTATTGCGGTAAGTGGACAGGTAATTTCAAATATGATTAAAATTATGACATTAAATGAAGAAATATACAAAACTGTTATGAAAATACCGTATGGCAAGGTTGCAACTTACGGGCAAATTGCAACGCTTTGCGGTAATCCTTATTATGCAAGGGCAGTCGGTAATGCACTGCATAAAAATCCAAACCCTCAAAAAATACCTTGCTATCGTGTTGTAAACAGTAAAGGCAAGCTGACAGAAAATTTCGCCTTTGGCGGTTTGAAGGTGCAGTCTGATTTGCTTATAAGCGAGGGTATCGAAGTAATTGACGGCAGAGTTAATTTAGAAAAATATCAATGGCGTGGCTAAAATATTAGATTATAATTTTAAATCGTTGATTATAATGTTATTTTTATCGCTACATTGTGATACATTATAAATAAACAGAAATGACGATTACTATTACATAAAAATTAAAATGGCTAATGAAATTTTAAACGCAGAAAGCGTTGTAAGGAAATTAAGGAGCAATTCTTAAAACAATATGGATATTTTAACTTTTTTAAATGAAAACATCACAACTAAAACTCCGCTTAGCGAAATTTTAGATGTATTTTGCAAAATGTGTGAAATTGAACTGCCCGAATCACAATTACTTTTTGAAACAGGCGTGTTTTCATTCACTTGTGATGAGCAATATTATTTTTCGCTTGTAAGGCAGTATGAGGCGGAGAATGATGGACGCAACCAAATTCATATTGATGTTATTTACCCGCCTACAAATCGAATCTGTGACCTTTCACGCACTGATTGGATAGAAAATGTTGATGAATTTAAACAAAAGGTGCTTTCGTCTGAGGAATATTCAATTTTAAAGAACGAGCCTATTTTTAAAATTGATATTTATGATGACGATACGGAGTAGGGTATATTATGGTTAAATTTTACAGCTATATAAAGCTCAAAAGAAGAAATTTGGTTTGATTAGATTTTAGAAGATTAGAAATCGTTACATAAAAAAAGGCATCATCATTGGAAAAATCCTTTGATGACGCTTTTTATTATTCCTTTTTATCAAGTAAGCTGATTGCTTCTTTTGACATAGGAATAAGAATTATTAAGTTTATAATTGTCATTAAGCCTATTCCTACATCGCCTAAATCCCATACAATTGTATATGCCTGAAGCCCGCCGATAAACAGCATAATAAGAGCGATAATTTTATAAAGTGTTTGACTCCACCAATTGTTGCCGCACAGGTATGCTACATTTGATCTTGCATAAAACAGAATTCCGATAAAAGTAGAAAAACTGAAAAGAAACAGAATTACGGCAACAAATATTGTACCGAAACTGCCAAGGTGATAATTCATAGCACTTTGAAGCAAATCCATACCTTGCTTACCTTTTGTGACGCTTTCCGGAGCCAGCAGCATAATCATAGCTGTGCAGGTGCAAATAACAATAGTGTCTATCAAAACACCGAGCGATTGAACCATTCCTACTGTTTCAGGCCTTTTGCCCTCGGCAGCGGCAGCAGCACAAGGCGCAGAGCCTGAACCTGCTTCGTTTGAAAATAAGCCTCTTTTAATTCCGTTCATTAAAACAGCACCGAATCCGCCGCCGGCAACTTGCTTTATACCAAACGCTTCTTCAAATATTCTTTCAAATACACCGGGCATTAAGCTGATATTTTTAATTATTATAAATATTGTAACAACAAAATATATAACCGCCATTATGGGAACAATAACATCAAGCACTTTAACCGTTGCATCTTTTCTTAAAACAATTAAGCTTGATATTATTACAAGAATTACCGTTGTATAAATCGGCGGTATTGAAAATGCATTTTTAAAAGCGGATGTTACGGAATTGCTGATAACTTGGCTTATGCCACACCAGCAAATAAGCCCAAATATTGCAAAGAGAATAGCGATAAATGATTTCTTAATTTTCTTCTTTCTCTTTTTTTCAACATAATCGTGAATGTAATAAGCAGGTCCGCCGTGGTATCCGCCGTAAAGCGGGTCTTTCTTCTTATGAAGCTGAGCAAGCGTGCCTTCCGCATATGCTGTTGACGCGCCTAAAAATGCCGATACCCACATCCAAAACACAGCGCCTGCACCGCCGACGGATATGGCGGCTACTACACCTACTAAATTTCCCATACCTACTCTCGTGGCGGTGGAAACTATCAGCGTTTGAAAAGTTGATAAGCTTTTTTTATCATCATTTTTTTCGCCAAGCGCCCTAATCATTGTGGGCAGCTTTCTTATCGGCATAAATTTAGTTCTTATCGTAAAAAATATTCCTGTCGGAATAAGCAAAATGACAAGTAAAGGTATGCCTATGCTTGTCCCTTTGAAATTAAGCGTTATTAAATCTCCCCAAAGAAAATTATAAATACTTACAATTATATTTGACATAAATTCCCCTTAAATAAAAATCACCGATTAGGTTTACCAACCGGTGATTAAAATTAGATTATTGTTTTTTTAAAGCTCTTTCAAGCCATACTGCACCTAAATCAAGTGCATTGAAAAGGCCTTGCTTTTCACTCTTCTTAATAATCTTTTCCTTTGGTGATGTAACTGAAGGGTCGGTATCAATAAGCCGTATTGCAACTTTGCCTGATACTTTTAATCCTTTAATATCTTCATCGCTGAGAATATTAAGGCAAACTACATATGCCTCACTCATACTTCCGTAATAGATAGTTTTGCCACATCTTACCAAAGGCTTACCTTTGTATTCTAGGATTTTTTCCTTTTTGCTTTCTGCCAAAGATAACCCTCCTTTAATTTTAATCGAGATAGGACTTTACCATTGCAGCCAAAAGCTCATCACGGTCAAGTCGCCTTATCAAACTTCTTGCATTGTTGTGAGTGGTTATATATGTTGGGTCTTCGGTCAAAATATAACCTACTATTTGGTTAATAGGATTGTAACCTTTTTCCTGCAAAGCGTCAAAAACCTCAGTCAAGGTTTCTTTCATAACATCCTCGTGATCGTCACCAATTCTAAAAGTCATAGTTTTATCAGTCATGGTAAAGTCACCTCCCTGTAAAGCATTATATCTTAATTATATACATAATTATTCAAAATTACAATACCTTTTTTAAATTTCATTTCAAAAACGCTTGACTTAATAGGTGTTTTGGTTTAAAATCTTTGTATAAATTAAATGCTATGACTGAGGGCGTTTGCCGCAGTAGTTGATATTTTTGCATTTTAGAGAGCTGTGTATTTGCTGAAATCACAGTATTGCTTTTATCAATGAATTTCGACTCACGAGCTTCCTGTGAAAAGCAGGGCGTATTTCTGCGTTAAGGATTTTGAGTGGCACATATTTATGTGCAATTTGAGTGGTACCACGGATATAATTCGTCTCATTTTTATGAGGCGATTTTTTTATTGTTTAATTGGAGGGAATTATGGATAACAAAATTTTAAGTTTGAAAGAAAAATTTGTGTCCGAACTTGATAAGATTGATAATCTTGCTGATATTGAAAGTATCAGGGTATCATATCTTGGCAAAAAGGGCAGTGTTACAGACCTTCTTAAAGGTATGAAAGAACTTTCAAATGATGAAAGAAAGGCTTTCGGCCAAAAGGTTAATGAACTCAAAGGTCTTGTAAACGAAAAAATTACAGAAAAAACAAATGAACTCAAAGAAAAGGAAATTCAAAAAGAAATTGAACTTATGCCGGAATTTGATTTATCAATGCCGCCGGTTATGGATAGGGGTTCATATCATCCTATTACACTTGTGCAAAGGGAATGTGAGAGAATATTCAAATCAATGGGCTTTACCGTTGAAGATTACAGCGAGATTGTAACCGACTATGAATGTTTTGAATCACTTAATATTCCTAAGCATCACCCTGCCCGTGATATGCAAGATACTTATTATCTTACAAACGGTCAGCTTTTAAAAAGCCAAACTTCAGCTGCTCAAAATGCTATCTATAAAAAATATAGAGATGCGCTTGTAAATGACGGTGTTCCGATTAAAGCTATTTTCCCTGGCAGATGTTTTAGAAACGAAGCAACAGACGCTTGCCACGAAAATACTTTCTTCCAAATGGAAGGTGTTATGGTTGATAAGAATATCTCCATTTCAAACCTTATTTATTTTATGAAAACAATGCTTTCCGAAGTATTCCAAAAGGATATTAAGGTTAGGCTTCGCCCGGGCTTTTTCCCATTCGTTGAACCCGGTTTTGAACTTGACATCAGTTGCCTTATTTGCGGCGGTGAGGGCTGCCCAAGCTGTAAGCACAGCGGTTGGCTGGAACTTTGCCCTTGCGGTATGATTCACCCTGAAGTTCTTAAAGCAGGCGGAATTGACCCTGATGAATATACGGGTTTTGCATTTGGTTTAGGCCTTACAAGACTTGTTATGATGAAATACGGTATTAAAGATATTCGTGATTTAAACAGTGGTAATCTTAAAACATTATCACAGTTTACAGACGATGAAAATTAAGAGGGGAGGAATTAAATATGTTTTTATCAATGAATTGGATTTCAGATTTTGTTGATTTTACAGGTCTTGATAAGGTCGAGCTTATTCATCGCTTCTCTCTTTCTACTGCCGAAGTTGAAAACGAAATTTTCTTCAAAGGTTCAGATATTAGCGGTATTGTTGTAGCAGAAATTAAATCTGTTGAAAATCATCCTGATTCTAAAAAACTTCATCTTCTTAAGGTTGACGCAGGTGACGGTCAGCTTACAGATGTTGTATGCGGCGCTCCTAATGTAAGAGTCGGCCTTAAAACAGCTTTTGCAAAAATTGGTGCAAAGATAGGTGAAATTGAAATTGCACCGAGGAAGCTTGCCGGCTACACATCAAACGGTATGTGTTGCAGTGAAAAGGAAATCGGTATTTCTGATGATAACAGCGGCATTATGGAAATAACAGACGATTTGCCAAATGGTACCGATATTAAAGATGCATATCAGGTTGATGATATTATTTTTGAAGTTGATAATAAATCTCTCACAAACCGTCCTGATCTTTGGGGCCATTATGGCATTGCCCGTGAATTTGCAGCTCTTGCCGGCAGAGAACTTAAGCCTCTTGAAACTGTTGATTTATCACAGTATAACAATTTACCGAAGGTTGATATGAAGATTGAAGACCCTCTTTGCCAAAGGTATTCTTGCTTGCAGGTTGAAAATATCAACACAAATATTTCGCCTGTTAATATGCGTATCCGCCTTTTCTATTGCGGAATGAGAGCTATCAATTTCCTTGCAGACCTTACTAACTATCTTATGCTTGAAATGGGTCAGCCAATGCACGCATTTGATTCGCGCAAGGTTGAAAAAATCAGAATTAAGCGTTTTGATACACCGTTTACTTTCCAAACTCTTGACGGTGTAGAAAGAAATATTGACGAAAATACACTTATGATTTGTAACGATAATACCCCTGTTGCAATTGCGGGTATTATGGGCGGACTTGATAGTGAGATTATTGATGATACTCACACATTAACCCTTGAATCTGCCACTTTTAATGCTGTTTCAATTCGTAAGTCAACTGTTCGCCTTGCTCACAGAACAGACGCTTCTATGAGATATGAAAAATGCCTTGACCCTGAAATGACAGTACCTGCCATTGCCCGTTTTGTTAAGCTTATGACTGATATTGACGGCGGTGTAAAAGTTGTATCATCACTTACAGATGAATATGCTTTCCATTATGATACCGTTGAACTTGATTTTGATAAAGCTTTTGTTGATAAATATACCGGTATTGAAATCGGTAATGATACCATAATTTCAACACTCACTTCACTTGGATTTGACGCAAAAGTTGAAAATGATAATTTCAGCGTAGTTGTACCAAGCTGGAGAGCTACAAAGGATGTTACAATCAAAGCTGATATTATTGAAGAAATCACAAGAATTTACGGATATGATAACTTCGCTGTTCATACAGCGGTTGCGCCGCTTTATCCTGTGCGCCCTGCTGTTGAAAAAACAGATGAGGATAAGATTAAGGATATTCTCGTAAATCATTTTAATCTTCACGAGCTTCATTCATATGTTTGGGCTTATTATGATGAATATAAAGCATTGGGTATTGAAGTAGAAGATAATATTAAACTCGTTAATGCTACAAATCCTAATATTGAAACTATTCGTAATTCGGTAATTCCTACACAACTTTGCCAAGTTAAATATAATACTTCATACAGCACTGATTTCGGTGTGTTTGAAATCGGCAGAGTTGCAAACGGTCTTAAGGACGACGGACTTGTTGATGAGCATAAAATGCTTGCTGTTACACTCTTCAGCAAAACCAAGAGCGTTGAAAAGCTTTACTTTGAACTTCGTGATATGCTTGCAACTTTGGCAGATAATATTAAGCATAAACCACTTGATTTTGAACCTGCAAAGCAAATGCATTCATATGAACATCCAAGAAATCTTAACACCGTTATTTGTGACGGTAATGAAATCGGTACAATCGGCATTGTTCACCCTGTTGTATCTAAAAAGATTGATAAAAAAGCTTCGGTTGTATTTGCTCAAATTGATGTTAAATCATTTGCTCAAATTGCAAATGCAAGTATCAGTTATGAAGAACCGTCAAAATATCCTGCTATGGAAATTGACCTTTCATTTGTAACAGATAAATTTGCTCCGATTAAAAATGCAATAGTAAATGCCAAGAGCCAGCTTGTTAAGAAAATTGAAGTTGTTGACACTTATAATGACGGCGAAGCAAAGTCTATCACAACCCGTATAACATTCTCTCATCCTGAAAAAACTCTTACTCGTGAAGAAGTTATGGATATTGTAAATACAGTTATTGATAAACTTGAAGCAGACGGAATTAAGCTTAAAAAGTAATAAGCACCATAAAAAATCCTCACTGAAGAAGTTCTTCAGTGAGGATTTTTTTATCATTTAATATTTAAGTTTTAAAATCATATTAAGTACATTGATTGCACTTCGTTCAAGCTCTCCTCTTGTAAGTCCGTTTTTAAGTCCTACTGTTTCTAACAGTGATTTATCAGGCTTGTATTTCTTTTCGGTTTTTCTAAATGAACCCGGCATATACACATCAACTTGTGAACGCACGCGGTATGCATTATCACGAAGGTTTGGAAATTCGTGGCTTTGTGAATGCTGCATCCACCAGTCAGTCATAACAGAACCGTCAAATCCCCATTCTTTTCTTAATACGGTAGTTACCAAGTCATAGTTATAATGGCTCCATACACCGTTTATTTTGTTATAGCTTGTCATAATATTAAGTGGCTTTGCTTCTTTCACACAAATTTCAAAGCCTTTAAGGTAAATTTCTCGAAGTGCACGCTGGGAAACAATCGAATTGTTAACAGTTCTGAAAGATTCCTGATTGTTGCACGCAAAATGCTTAGGGCAGGCAGAACCTCCGCTTGCCTGAATACCCTTTACATAAGCAGCAGCCATTTTACCGGTGAGAAGCGGGTCTTCACTGAAATATTCAAAGTTTCTGCCGCAAAGTACATTTCTGTGAATATTCATACCCGGCGCTAAAAGCACATTAGAACCTGCATTTCGGAGTTCTCTGCCCATTTCTGTTGTAAGTTTTTCAACAAGTTCTGTATTAAATGTGCTTGCAAGTGCAGTGCCGCAAGGAATGAGAGATGTATATTTTCTTACTCTTATTCCGGCAGGCCCGTCTGTTGTGATTACAGGCGGAATACCCTTTTTGTTTAATTCGGGAATAATTCCGCCGAATGCACCTGCATTTCCGGCAACACCGTAGTTGCTGTCCATTCCGCCTTGCCCGCGAGTGAGTGCTTCAAGTTCCTCGTTATTTAAACTTGATACAAATGTTTCAACACTGATTTCACCTGATTTTACCAGCTCAAAATTATAATTGTGAACAATATGGCCTATTTCTTTAGGTAAGTTTTTAATTATTCTTTCACGAAGATAAGGCTTTTCAGGTTTAACCGTCACTTTTTTCGGTATGTATGAACCGTTTATTTTGTGTGCAATAATTCTGTCAATGTATTCTTTCGGCGCACATATTGCTTCAAGTTCTTCAAGTACTGTATCTTCACTGTATTCAAATGAACCTATTTCTTGTACATCACGCACATTTTCACCAAGGAAGAATTTATATTCGCCTTTTTCTAAAATGTAAGCATATTTGTGGCCCGTTATTCCCGTATCGTCAAATGAAGCAAAATTGTATGCCGGTACTTCAAGATCTATTTTTTGGCTTTCTCCGGGTGCAAGTTCGGTAGTTTTGGCAAAAGATACAAGGCTCATAAGCGGTTTCGTAAGCTTGCCTTGCGGTGCCCTTGCAAAAAGTTCAACTACTTCTTTGCCGGCATATTTGCCGATATTTGTAACTTGAACCTTGGCTGTCATTTTTTCTTTATCTGCTTTAAAATCGAGCAGTTCAATATCAAAATTGGTATAGCTTAAACCGTAACCGAAAGGAAACAGTGCTTTTTCTTTTGCAAATGTTTCAAAATATCTGTAACCTACAAATATATCCTCAACATACATATTGAAAAGCTTATTGCCAAAATGCTTAGCACTTGGGTAATCTTCGTATTTAATTGCTATTGTATCTGTAAGTTTTCCCGATGGGTTTACTTTACCGTAAAGTACATCGGCAATTGCGTTGCCGCTTTCCATTCCGCCTTGCCAAGCGTAAATTATACCTCTTAATCTGTCGTTATAATCAAGCACCCATTGCATATCAATTACATTGCCGCAGTCAAGTAAAACTGTTACATTGCTGAAATTGTTGCATACTTGGTCTAAAAGTTTTCTTTCTTCGTCTGTTAGATAGTAACTGCCTTTTGTAAGCGTGTTTTCCCTGTCTTCACCGGCTGCACGCCCGATTACTACGAGTGCAACATCGCTTTCTTCGCTTGCTCTTTTAACTGTTTCATCGTCAAGGTGAGGCTCTTCAAAGCTCATCGGCCAGTGGCCCCAAAAGCCGTGCGGTGCAGGATTGTTTTTTGAAAAATCTTTGTAATAATTCAAAAGCCATTCGTTAACTTTACCGCCCGCATTTTTAATTCCGTCAATCACATTTACAAAGTAAGGTGCGTTTACATCACCGCCGCTTCCGTACCCTACATAAAAATAATCAAGCTGGCACCTGCCGAATACAGAAATTTTTGTATCCTTATTATATGGCAGGGCATTGTTATTTTTTAAAAGGACTATTCCTTCACCGGCAGCTTCTCTGATTAGATTTGGCATATTTCCGAATATATCCCTTTCGCCCTCTGCTTTCACTTCAAGCTGCGATACCCCACCGCTTGAAATTCTTTCGGATATGGTGGAAACAACCTTGTCAATTTTGTGTTTAAGTTTCATATCTTTTATTCCCCTTAAAACGAAAACTATTTCAATTATCATTATACATTATCAAAAAATCAATGTCTATATTTTTGTATAAATTTTCTATATGTGAACATAATATCTTTGAAAACGCAAACAAGAAAATAATTGGAGGAATTCAAATGAATTTAACTAAAAAAACGGCGTCAATTTTTCTTTGCGTCATTTTGAGCATTTCAAGCGTTCTTGCTTTTACTGCCTGCGGTAAAAATAACAGCAATAATAATACTTTAGACAGTACAAGCAGTGCCCAAAAGGCAAATGTGACGGTAAGATATTTGAACTTTAAGCCTGAAGTAGCAGATGTTTACCAAAAAATCGCACAGGAATATGAAAAGGAAACAGGTGTTAAAGTAGTTGTTGAAACAGCGGCAAATAATGAATATGAATCTACTTTGGCTGCAAAAATGTCAACCAAAAGCGCACCTACTCTTTTCCAAATTAACGGGCCTAAAGGATATTCAAATTGGAAAGAATATTGCGCTGATTTATCAGACAGTGAACTTTATAAACATTTAAAGGATAAATCACTTGCAGTTACGAGTTCTGACGGAAAAGTATACGGTATTCCTTATGTTGTTGAAGGATACGGAATCATTTATAACAAAGCAATTTGCGATAAATATTTTAAACTCGACGATAAATCAACCGATTTTAAATCAATGGAAGATATTGATTCTTTTGATAAGCTCAAATCCCTTGTTGAAGATATGCAAAAAAATAAATCAAAGCTCGGTATTGACGGAGTTTTTGCTTCAACTTCATTAAAATCGGGTGAAAATTGGCGCTATCAAACCCACCTTGCAAATGTACCTCTGTTTTATGAATTTATAAAAAATAAAATAGATTTAACATCAGATGATACTTCAAAAATCACTTTTGAATATGCAGATAATTATAAAAATATATTTGACCTTTATTTGAATAACTCAACTGTTGATAAGGGTAAAACGGGTACTAAAACCGTAACTGATTCAATGGCTGAATTTGCACTTGAAAAATGCGCAATGGTGCAAAACGGTAATTGGGCTTGGAGCCAAATCAGTAAAGTAAAAGGAAATAAAGTTCAAAGCGAAAATGTAAAATTCCTGCCTATTTATACAGGCGTTGAGGGCGAGGAAACACAAGGCCTTTGCATAGGTACTGAAAACTACTATGCAATTAACTCTAAAGCAAGTAAAGAAGAGCAAAAGGCGGCACAAGATTTCATCTATTGGCTTTATTCAAGCGAAAAAGGCAAAAAGTTTGTTACAGATGAGCTTGGATTTATTGCTCCTTTTGACACCTTTAATGATAACGAAGTGCCGAGTGACCCGCTTGCACAGGAAGTTAATAACTGGATGAATAAGCAAAGTGTTACTACAATTCCATGGTATTTTACAGTTTTTCCGTCACAAACTTTTAAAGATAATTTCGGCTCTTCGCTTTTAAAATATGCACAGGGTAATAAAACCTGGCAGCAGGTTAAAGAGGATTTCGTTAAAGATTGGGAAAGCGAAGCAAACGCGTCAAAATCATAAAAGCGCTCTTTGAGCGCTACATATAAAATTGAAAAGGGGACTGTTATGAAACGAAATATCAAAAAATATTTTCCCATTTTTTTATTGCCGATAACGATTGCATTTGCATTTGCTTTTGTTATTCCGTTTTCAATGGGCGTCGGCCTTTCATTTACCGAATTTACTGCTGTGACGGATGCTAAATGGGTAGGCTTTCAAAATTATATCAGTGCTTTTTCTTCATCAAGTGATTTTTTGCACGCACTCGGTTTTACAGCACTGTTTACCGTTGTTTCAGTAGTGACGGTTAATGTTTTTTCCTTTGCTTTGGCTCTGCTTTTAACTCGTGGTATAAGGGGGACAAATCTTTTCCGTTCGGTTTTTTTTATGCCTAATTTAATAGGCGGTATCGTGCTTGGATATATTTGGAATTTGCTTATAAATGCAGTTCTTTCATCATTTGGTGTAGATATAACATATAAAGCTGAATATGGCTTTTGGGGCCTTGTAATTTTAACAAATTGGCAGCTTATAGGATATATGATGGTAATTTATGTTGCAGGACTTCAAAATGTTCCGCACGACCTTATAGAAGCCGCACAAATTGACGGTGCATCACCGGCGAAAACACTCTTTTCGGTTAAAATTCCGATGGTTATGCCGTCAATTACAATTTGTATGTTTTTAACTTTAACCAATTCGTTTAAAATGTTTGACCAAAATCTTGCTCTTACGGCTGGCGCACCCGAGCGCGAAACAGAAATGCTGGCTCTTAATATTTATAATACCTTTTATGGCAGGGTACCGGCTCTGCGGCGTCAGCGTCAGCACGGTATCCCGTGTGCTCAATGACCGACCTGACGTCAGCGAGGAGAACCGATGCCGGGTGCTGGAGGTCATTGAAAGCTCCAACTACATCCCCAACAACACCGCACGGGATCTGGTCAAGACCAAGTCCGACGCCATTGGACTGGTGGTGCGGGGCGTGTCCAACCCCTTCTATACCGACATCATCCGGGCCGTCGAGGACAGCATCACCGCCGAGGGCTTTACCATGGTGATGCAGCAGATCGGCACCTGCGATGACGAGATCAAGCGGGGGGCTATGATGGAGCGGGAGAAGCGGCTGCGGGGCATCGTGTTTCTGGGAGGCCGATCCGACTATACGCCGGAGGAGCTGACCGTGCTGAACGTCCCCTTTGTCTGCTGCTCCTATGCCAATCAGTACGGCACACTGCCGGAGGGCTCCTACGCCTCGGTGTCCATCGCTGACGAGGAGGAGGCCTATCGGGCCGTGACGGAGCTGTATCGCTGCGGACACCGCCGCATTGCGGCGCTGGTTGCCCGCACCGATGACCGGGCCATCAGCCAGCTGCGCTATCAGGGGTATCTCCGGGCGCTGGCGGACTGCGGCCTGCCGACGGAGGAGGAGCTGGTGATCTGCGCCGGGTCCTTTGACATCGGAGACGCCTACCGGGCCACGGCGGAGAGGCTGCGGCAGGGAGCGGACTTCACGGCGGTGTTTTCCATTGCCGACAACATGGCGCTGGGCGCCATGCGGGCGCTGCGGGAGGCGGGACGCCGGGTGCCGGAGGACTGCTCCGTTATCGCCATCGACGGCCTGACCATGTCGGAGTATTTCCATCCCATGCTCACCACACTCTGTCAGCCCATGGAGGAGATGGGGCGGCGCAGCGTGGAGATTTTGATGGACATGATCCACGGCCGGGGACGGCCCCGCTGCGAGACGGTGCGGACCGTGCTGCGCCGGGGAGCGTCCGTGCGGCGGATCAACTGAGTTTTTCCCATCCCAAGGGATGTGAAAAATAATAAATGAAGGAGAAATGAAAATGAAGAAGTTTCTTGCATTGGCTCTGGCTCTTGCTATGGCGCTGTCTCTGGCAGCCTGCGGCAAGAAGGCAGATGACAACAACAAGGGCAATGGAGACGAAGCGAAGGGTTCCGTGTACTACCTGAACTTCAAGCCCGAAGCCGACAAGGCCTGGCAGGATCTGGCCAAGACCTACACCGAGACGACCGGCGTGGAGGTCAAGGTCGTCACCGCCGCCTCCGGCCAGTATGACACCATGCTGACCTCCGAGCTGGACAAGTCCGCTCCTCCCACCATGTTCCAGGTGGGCAATCAGGGCGCCGTCAACTCCTATGGCGATTTCTGCTATCCTCTGGATAACACCGACGTCATGAAGGAAATGACCACCCAGGACTTCAACCTGAAGAATGCCAACGGCGAGACCGTGTCCATCGGCTACTGCTATGAGGCCTATGGCATCATCGTCAACAAGGCTCTGCTGAAGCAGGCCGGTTATGAGATCACCGACATCACCAACTTCGAGTCTCTGAAGAAGGTGGCCGATGATATCCACGCCCGTGCCAACGAGCTGGGCTTTGACGCCTTCAGCTCCGCCGGCCTGGAGGGTTCCTCCAGCTGGCGCTTCTCCGGTCACCTGGCCAACATGCCCCTGTTCTATGAGTTCCGGGATGACAATGTCACCTCTCAGCCCGCCACCATCAAGGGCACCTATCTGGACAACTTCAAGAACGTCTGGGATATGTACACCACTGACTCCGCCACCACCGGCGCTGCTCTGACCACCGCCACCGGTGACACCTCCGAGGCCGAATTCGGTCAGGGCAAGGCCGTGTTCTTCCAGAACGGTTCCTGGGAATATGCCAACCTCACCGGCGAGGAGAAGGGCTTTAAGATGAACCCCGAGGATCTGGCCATGATCCCCATCTACTGCGGCGTTGAGGGCGAGGAGAAGTCCGGCCTGTGCTGCGGCACCGAGAACTGCTGGGCTGTCAACAAGAACGCCAAGGAAGAGGACATTCAGGCCACTCTGGACTTCATGAAGTGGGTCGTCACCTCCGACGAGGGCACCACCATGCTGGCTGAGCAGTTTGGCCCCTGCCCCTTCAAGAACGCCAAGACCCCCGAGAACGTGTTCTTTGCCGATGCCAACGCCTATACCACTGCCGGCAACTACATTGTGACCTGGGACTTCAACTGGACTCCCGCCGTGAATGACTGGCGTGCGGGCGTGGTGGACGCTCTGACCCAGTACACCGTCAACGGCGGCAGCTGGGACGATGTCAAGACCGCCTTCGTGGACGGCTGGGCCACCCAGTATGCCAAGGAGAACGGCTGAGCTATAAGCGCTCCGTTGTAACGCAATAGGACCGGGGGCGGGCTTATCGCCCGCCCCCGATTTTCTCACCTGCGGCGCACAGAGCTGTTGGCCGGTATGGACCGGGCAAGAGCTCCGGGCGCCGCCCGGAAAAAACATAGATAGGAGAGAGGCGTCATGAAACTTCCGAAACACCGCCGGGATGAGGCTGCGCTGAATTCCCGGCTGATCCGCCGCCCCATCAAGCGCATGGTGTGGCTGTTTTTGCTGCCCACCTTTGCCGCCTTCTGCATCGGCTTCCTGTACCCCTTCTTCAAGGGGCTGTTTCTGTCCTTCTGCAACTTCCGCATTACCAGCCAGTGGACATGGACGGGGCTGGAAAACTACCGGAAGGCCTTCCAGGACCCCGGCTATATGCACGCATTCTGGTACACGGCGCTGTTTGCTCTGGTGAGCCTGATCGTTATCAATCTGTTTGCCTTTACCATTGCCTATGCACTGACCCAGAAGTTCAAGGGCACCAACGTGTTCCGCACGGTGTTTTTCCTGCCCAACCTCATCGGCGGCATCGTGCTGGGCTATATCTGGTCCATGATCTTCGACGGCATCCTCATCAAGTACAACACCTCCGTGATCCTGGAGACGAAATACGGCTTCTGGGGTCTGGTGATCCTGGTGTGCTGGCAGCAGATCGGCTATATGATGATCATCTATATTGCCGGACTCCAGGCCGTGCCCGAGGATATGCTGGAGGCGGCCCGCATCGACGGCGCCAACCGCTGGCAGACCCTGTGGCGGGTCACTATCCCCAACGTGATGCCCTCTATCACCATCTGCATGTTCCTGAGCCTGACCAACGGCTTCAAGCTGTTTGACCAGAACCTGGCCCTGACCGCCGGGCGTCCCTTCCAGCAGCTGGGCAACGGAGAGACCATCAAAACAACGGAAATGCTGGCCCTGAACATCGTCAACGCCTTCGGCACCAGCGGCGGCGGCAACCGCGGCGTGGGTCAGGCCAAGGCCGTGATCTTCTTCATCGTGGTGGCGGCCATCAGCATCATCCAGCTTCAGGCCAGCCGCCGCAAGGAGGTGCAGCAATGATCAAAACCGAAGCTCTGCGCCGCAGAGAGCGCCGTCAGGCGCTGCTGACGGTGGTGTTCACCATCATCTCCGTGATCTATCTGATGCCGGTGCTCCTGGTGCTCATCAACTCCCTGAAGGCCAACGCCTTTGTCAACACCGAGACCTTCAAGCTGCCCACGGCGGAATCCTTTGTGGGGCTGAAGAACTATGTCAAGGGCATGACCTTCGGCAACTTCGCCTTCTATAAGGTGGTATTCTACAGCTTCTTCATCACCATTACCTCCACGGCGCTGATCCTGCTGTGCACGTCCATGGCGGCGTGGTACATCTCCCGGGTGGGGAGCCTGGTCAGCAAGATCGTGTACTACCTGTGCGTATTCTCCATGGTGGTGCCTTTCCAGATGGTCATGTACACCCTGGCCCGGACGGCGGACCGGGTGCATCTGAACACCCCCTGGACCATCCCCGTGGTATACCTGGGCTTCGGCGCGGGCCTTGCCGTGTTTATGTTCACGGGCTTTGTCAAGAGTCTGCCGCTGGAGATCGAGGAGGCCGCCGCCATCGACGGCTGCGGCCCGGTGGGCACCTTCTTCCGGGTGGTGCTGCCTATGCTCAAGCCCACCATGATCTCCGTGGGCGTGCTGGAGATCATGTGGGTATGGAACGACTATCTGCTGCCCAGCCTGGTGCTGGACATCAACCAGTACCGCACCATCCCCATCCACATTCAGTACCTCAAGGGCAGCTACGGCACCGTGGACATGGGCGCCACCATGGCCCTGATCATGCTGAGCATCCTGCCGGTCATCATCTTCTACCTCTGCTGCCAGAAGCACATCATCAAGGGTGTGGCAGCCGGTGCGGTGAAGGGCTAAGGAGCATAGAGCCTCCGCTCGGAGGGCGGGGCTGATAAGTATTTCAAAGCATTTCTATAAGTAAGTGAGTGACTACCTATGAATCGAAGCAGCGGCATTCTGATGCCCATTTTCTCCCTGCCGTCCCCCTATGGCATCGGCACGCTGGGCAAAGCGGCGTATGACTTTGCGGACTTTTTGGCGGAGGCGGGCCAGCACTACTGGCAGATGCTGCCCCTTGGCCCCACCAGCTATGGGGACTCCCCCTATCAGAGCTTTTCCACCTTTGCCGGTAACCCCTATTTCATCGATCCGGACCTGCTGGTGGAGGACGGCCTTTTGACGAAGCGGGAGGTGAAGGCCTATCGCTGGGGGGATGATCCCCGCCATGTGGACTACGGCGCTGTGTATAACAGCCGGCTGAAGCTGCTGGCCAAGGCCAAAAAGCGGGGCTGGGAGCGTGACCGGGAGGAGGTCACGGCCTTTGTGGCAGAGAACGCCCGGTGGTTGCCGGACTACGCCCTGTTCATGGCCTGCAAGCGCCATTTCGGGATGCGCTCCTGGACGGAGTGGGAGGATGAGGACATCCGCCTGCGCCGCTCTCCGGAAGTGCTGGAGCAGTACCGCACCCTGCTGCGGGAGGATGTGGAGCTGTTTACCTATATCCAGTATCTGTTCTTCCGGCAGTGGGAGGCCTTGCGGACCTATCTCCATGAGAGGGACATCCACGTTATCGGTGACCTGCCCATATACGTGGCCATGGACTCCGCCGACGTGTGGGCCGAGCCGGAGAATTTCCAGCTGGATGACCGCTGTGTCCCCACGGAGGTGTCCGGTGTGCCGCCGGACTACTTCAGCGCCGACGGCCAGCTGTGGGGCAATCCCCTTTATCGCTGGGATCGGATGCAGGCCGACGGCTTCGGCTGGTGGATTCGCCGCATCGACGGCGCCGGGAAGCTGTATGACGTCATCCGCATCGACCACTTCCGGGGCTTCGAGAGCTACTGGGCAGTACCCTACGGCGAGACGACGGCCAAAAACGGCCGGTGGGTCAAGGGCCCCGGCATGGCGCTGGTGGGTGTGCTCACCGGTTGGTTCCCGCAGCTGGAGTTTATCGCTGAGGATCTGGGCTATCCCACCCCGGAGGTGGCGCAGCTGCTGCGGGATTCCGGTCTGCCGGGCATGAAGGTGCTGGAATTTGCCTTCGATTCCCGTGATACCAGCAGCTATCTGCCCCATAGCTACGGGGAGAACTGCATCTGCTATACCGGCACCCATGACAACAGCCCGCTGGCCCTGTGGCGGCAGGAGGCGGATCCGGCGGATATCGCCTTTGCCAAGGAGTATCTGGGGCTTAATGACGAGGAGGGCTTCAACCGGGGAATCATCCGGGGCGGCATGAGTTCTGTGGCCAAGCTGTTTGTGGCTCAGATGCAGGACTATCTGGAGTTGGGGGCGGGACACCGCACCAACGAGCCGGGGACTCAGTCCGGCAACTGGCAGTGGCGGATGCTATCGGGAGAGCTGACGCCGGAGCTGGCGCAGCGCATCCGGAAGCTGACCCGCATCTACGGCCGATTGGCCTGAGAGAATAGCGAGAGGGACTGAGCAAATGCCCAGTCCCTTTTTCTTTCCTGCGGAAGGAGAAGACTATGATCCGTGTGCATGAGACGGGACTGCGGCGTGGAGGAGGTCACAGTGAACAAACCGAATCCTCAGTCTGTGGGCCTTTACCGGCATATGGGGGCCTATCGGAGGATCGATTGCGGCGAGGAGGGGCCCCTATCCACTGCTTTATAGGGGGGCGCCGGAACTGAAAACAGCACATGACCCCGGCGGCCATTGGCCGCCGGTGAACGGCGACGGCGTTGTCGCCCCGGA
>OGWV01000707.1_pt1 | contig 20773 bp, 16 predicted proteins | sample 1576081 | NCBI WGS metagenome assembly OGWV01 (sample SAMEA3541541, study PRJEB24748) | human gut metagenome | biome: human gut; feature: human-associated habitat; material: faeces | place: China | collected 2012 | reverse complement strand
TTCAGGTAACAAGTTTTATATTATTTTACTTGTCTACCTAAAAGGGAGCATATCAGTGCAGAGTAGATTTGCAGAGAGAAGGCTTTTTGTAGTATATTTGAAGAAAAAGTAAATTTTGCATAAGGAGAATGACAAATGATCAACCGAGAAGATATGCTGGAATTGACGCGGCGGATGACGCCTGCAAGAACATCATTCACAAGAATAGCAGGCTGTTATGTAGATGCAGACGGAGATTTTGACGGAAGCTTTAACATCAACTTCCTCAAACTCTCTCCGTCAGAAAAAACAAAAAATCTCGCAATCGCCAAAACGATTCCATTTGCAGAGACAAACACAAAACTGAAAAAATACGAGATCCAGCCGGAAAATCAGAAAGCCGGAAGTATGTGGCAGCTTTTGATGGCGCTTAGAGACTGTGAACTTAAAAACGATGCCCTGATGGATACTCTTTATGATATCATCATGGAAAACATCCGGATCACCACCCCTTACGCGATCTATGTTTTCCATGATAACTACGATATCCCAGCCAAAGCCACCGACAAAGAACGCCTCGGAGAATCCGAAGAGATGTTCCCTTACCTCATCTGCGCCATCTGTCCCCTTGTCGGCGAATACGAACCCGGATCCCCAACATCCGGCTTCCTCTTCCCCGCCTTTACAGACCGCAGCGGTGACCTGAATCACATCAACATCTATGGAACCACAGAAAAGAAACGCGAGGATTTAAGCAGACTTATAAAAATGTAAGATTTTATTATGAATATTTTAAAGATATATTTTAGAAATTATTCCATTATTTAAAATTTTACTTACGGCAACACTTAAACTTTGGACAAACAACTCCCCTATATTATTATTCCATCAGCAAGCTCCGGAACTCCGTAAAGAAACGTCCCTGCTCTTCTTTGGTCATCTTAACCAGCATCTCCAGGCTTTCCATACTGATCCGCCCGGCTGAGAACAGCAGTTCCGTATAATCCCATTTCGTATATCCATACTCTTTTTCCCAGTCGCAGATTTTCTTCATTCCATAATAATAGCAGGTGAAATATCCCGGCGCATTCTGGTGTGCCTGTACCTGGGCGCGGGCAGTTACGCGGTCAAAGCCAAGCTCTTCTTCGTAGATTTTTACAGCATCTTCCAGTGTCGCTCCAAAATAATACAGCTGCAGATCAACCAGGATACGGACAGAGGCATGATGACGGCGGAATGCAACGAACAGAGGGAAGAACGGGTCTTCCGCAAAGATAAAGGTAAATGCGCGTTCAGTACGAATACAGGTTCCCTCTTCCAGAGGTACACTTTTTGCTCCTATTTTTACAGTTTCCGGTGTTGGATCGATCGCTGCGCGGATAAACTGGACATGGTGTCCTGGATAAGTTTCGTGCATGGTATTCATCTTGATCCAGCCATCGGTAATGTTCTGATAATTATACTGATTCAGGAACATCTGGCCGCGGAGCGGTTTGACACGGAAATCACCACCCTCATAACCTCCCCAAGGGTAAGAATCCTTATAGCAAGGCGGAAGAGGAACGCACAGACAGGTTTCATCTTCCGGAAGACGTACATATTCATGAGCGACAGCACGGGTACGTTTCAGATAATTTCTGGCACGTGTATACATTTCCTCGGCACTGTCACAAGGACCGGCATAGCGGAAAAGCACATCGCTGACTTCTTTCATTGCCTTCGGAGTTCCTTCCGGAAGCTCTAATTTGGAGGCGATTTCGAATACTTCAGCACGGGTCTTTTCAATTTCTTCTTTATGCCATGCAAGCAGTTCGTCGAGAGATACACCAAGACGGTTTTTCAGAAGGCTGCGGTAAGCTTCCGGATCCATCTTGATGGTCTTTGAGAGATCATCCTTTAACAATTCTTCAGAGTCAGACTGGCAGTCAGAAACGAGTAAATCTGCCATTTCCTGAAGCTGATCGATAAAAATCCGGAAGGACTGTGATAAAGATGCAATCTGTTCTTCTGTGAAATCCGGGAAATATTCATTTAACAATTTCTGGTCGCGTTGCATATCCAGCCTTGCGCGGGCAAAGGCAGAAGAAAGGGAAGCTTCATTTTCTCCGTATTGTGTGTGGATCAGATTAAGGATCAAATCCTGATTTTCATGGAATGCCTGTAATTTTCTGGTCAGGAGATCGAGACGTACTTCATTAGAACGCCTGTCACAGCGAGCAATTTCCTGAAGATAATAGACAAAATCCAGGAGAGGTGCTTCCGGATTGTGTTCTTTTTCTTCGATAGTAAATTTAAGAGAATCCAGGAAGTCATTCAGATGATGCTTCACCAGACGATAGACATTGTCCGGTGCATCCAGGTTTTCAACCTGTGTTTTTAAATCATTCCATTTTTCGCGGACCGACCTGATCTTTTCGGGAGTCGGGAGAAAAAGGATATTTTCAAAAGAACGGTGGCTTTCGAGTTGGTCATGTAAAATGGCAAGTTCTCTGTCAAGTTCGCGGTAAGTATTGGTTAAGTCAGTATTTTTCATAAGTAAATAGCGCTCTCCTTTTTTAGAAATTTGTTCTGATTGTATCTTACCGCAGAAAATGTCAAATGAAAAGCAGGACAGATAAAAAGATTCGCGTGTCGACTTATGCCCCTTTCTGTGATATGATAATCAAGAGATTATTATGAGCAGAAAGGGGCATTTTTTCGATGGCAGCAACATCTGAAAATAAGCCAGAACAATATATATCTGTCGGGATCCTGGCACATGTGGATGCCGGAAAGACGACGCTTTCGGAAGGAATCCTTTATCTTACCGGTCAGATCAGGAAGCTAGGAAGAGTTGACCACGGAGATGCGTTTCTGGACACGTATACGCTGGAGAGAAGCCGGGGGATTACCATTTTTTCCAAGCAGGCGAATTTTGCGCTTGGAGACAAGCAGGTGACTCTTCTTGATACACCGGGGCATGTGGACTTTTCAGCAGAAATGGAGCGTACCCTGCAGGTTCTTGATTATGCAATCCTGGTTGTCAGCGGAGCGGACGGTGTGCAGGGACATACACGAACCCTGTGGAATCTTCTTGCAAGGTATCAGGTTCCGACCTTTATTTTCATAAATAAGATGGATCAGGACGGTACGAACAGACAGGACAGACTTGCTGAATTAAAGCGGAAGCTCAGCGGAGAGTGTGTGGACTTTACAGAAGCGGGTGAAGAATTTCTGGAAGAGCTGTCTATGTGCGATGAGACGGTAATGGAAAGCTATCTGGAAAATGGAAAGATCACGACAGGTCAGATTCAGACGCTGATCCGGGAACGAAAGGTATTTCCATGCTATTTCGGTTCTGCACTGAAGCTGGAAGGTGTGCAGGAATTACTGGACGGACTGGAAAAATACATGGACGGACCGGTAAGCGGGACGCATGCTGAAGAAGCTTTTGGAGCGAAGGTATATAAGATATCCAGAGATTCACAGGGCAGCCGCCTGACACATATGAAGATCACAAACGGAGTACTGAAGGTCAAAGAGATCCTGGAATATATGGCAGAGGAAGAACCTTTGCAGGAGAAAGTCAACCAGATCCGGATTTATTCCGGGGACAAGTACGAGATGGTGCAGGAAGCAGAAAAAGGCTGTATCTGTGCTGTGACAGGACTTACCCGGACTTATCCGGGACAGGGGCTTGGGATGCAGCAAAGTTCTTCGGCACCGATACTGGAGCCGGTTCTGAATTACCGGGTGGAGCTGCCGGAAGGCTGTGATGTCCACCGGATGCTGCAGAATTTCAGACAACTGGAGGAAGAAGATCCGATGCTCCGTGTAGTCTGGAATGAAGAGGCAGGAGAGATTCAGGTCCAGCTGATGGGCGAAGTGCAGACGGAGATTCTGCAAAGTCTTGTAAAAGAACGGTTTGACGTGGATATTTCTTTTGGAAGTGGGAATATTGTTTACAAAGAAACGATTAAAAATACAGTTGAAGGAGTAGGGCATTTTGAGCCGCTGCGTCATTATGCAGAAGTGCATCTGATACTGGAACCGGGAGAGCCGGGAAGTGGAATCACGATCGATACGATCTGCAGTGAGGATGTGCTGGACAAGAACTGGCAGCGACTGATCCTGACACATGTGCTGGAAAGAGAGCACCGGGGCGTTCTGACGGGATCGGTGCTTACTGATGTGAAGATCACACTTGCCAGTGGACGTGCACATCTGAAGCATACAGAGGGCGGAGACTTCCGCCAGGCGGTGTATCGTGCGATCCGCCAGGGACTGATGCAGGCAGAGAATGTACTGCTTGAACCGTATTATGCGTTTCGTCTGGAAATTCCGTCAGAACTGACAGGTCGTGCACTTACGGATATTCAGCGGATGAATGGAGAATTTGACGGACCGGAGACGGAAGATGATATGGCTGTGGTCACCGGAAGTGCACCGGTGTCTGAAATGCAGGATTATCAGAGAGAAGTAACCACATACAGCAGAGGAAGAGGGAAACTGTTCTGTACGCTGAAGGGATATTTTCCATGCCATAACCAGGACGAGGTTGTAGAGGCGATTGGTTACGATCCGGAGCGGGATGTGGAGAATCCGACGGGCTCTGTATTCTGTGCTCATGGAGCAGGATATAATGTACCGTGGCAGGAAGTGCCGGAACATATGCATATTGAGGCACAGCTTCCGAAGATCCTGGAAGAGCGGAAAAGGCTGGCAGGAGAGACAGAAAAAAGTCTGGATGAGACTGTACCGGTAAATTTACGCAAGGAGAAAAGCGGATCAGCTGAAGCAGCAGCCAGAGGCGGCAGGCATTATGCGCGTAATGCCAGAGAAGACAGGGAGCTGGAAGAGATTTTTATCCGGACTTACGGACGGGTAGAGCGAAAAGCCGATCGTCTTCCGAAGACTGTGACTGCAGGGAAAATGCCAAAAGCAAAGAAAGATGAAGAAGGCGTACAGGAATATTTGCTTGTAGATGGTTATAATGTTATTTTCGCATGGGATGATCTGAAAGAACTGGCAAAAGAGAATATTGAAGCAGCAAGAAATAAACTGATGGATGTGCTTTGCAATTATCAGGGGTTCAAGAACTATCCTCTGATCCTGGTATTTGATGCCTACAAGGTTGAAGGCGAAGCAATGGAAATCTTCAAATACCACAACATTCATGTTGTGTATACAAAAGAAGCTGAGACGGCGGATATGTACATTGAAAAGGTAGTACATGAAGTCGGAAGAAAGTATCATGTGACGGTAGTTACATCAGATGGTGTGGAACAGGTGATCACACAGGGACAGGGAGGTACGATCATATCTTCCCGGGAGTTCCTGGAAGAGGTGAAGATCGTGAACCGGCAGATTCAGGAAGAATGGGAACTTCACAAAGAGAGTGCGAAAAATTATCTGTTCGATCATATGGACAGAGAGCTTGCCGGTCATATGGAAGAGGTCCGCATGGGCCGGAAAGAATTGGGTGAGAGAGCAAATGATCAATAAAGAGGAATTTCTGAAAACCTGTAATCTGACAGAGGATGACCTTACGGCTGCCCGGATTTCCTGGGAGGAGCTGACAGAGATCTACGAAGATTATATGTCAAAAACGAAATTGTTCCGTCATCTGGGAAAAGAATTTGTAGATGAATATATTTATGATATTGAGCGGGCAGGGATCCATTCCTATCGTTACAGAACCAAGAATCCAATGCACCTTCTGGAAAAGATCATCCGGAAGCGGAAAGAAAATTATGCAAAATTTGAACATATCAACAAATCGAATTACCACAAATACATCACAGATTTGATTGGTATCAGGGTTTTCTTCCTTTACCGGGAAGACTGGATTCATTTTCATAAGTTTATCACTTCGATGTTTGAAAATGATCCGAAGAATTATGTAGAGGACAGGCTGCGGGACTTTGATGAGGATCCGAAGCACTTCTACATCGCAGAACGCCCAAAAGTATACAAGCGTTCCGGGGATACGAGGATTTATGACAGCACGCAGATTGAAGTGCGGACAGGCGGGTATTACCGTTCATTGCATTATATCATCAAGTATCACGGATATTATCTGGAAATCCAGGGAAGAACGCTTTTTGAAGAAGGATGGAGCGAGATTGACCATGATATCGTGTATCCGTATTACAAGGACGATGAGATGCTGACGGAGTTTTCCGGACTGCTGAACAGGCTTTCGGGAGTGGCAGATGAGATGAGTTCGTATTTCAGAAAGATGAAAAAACTCAGAGAAGAAGAACCGGATAAAAAAATAAAGGATTTCTTATAAAAATTAAAAATAAAAAGCAAAAGACGTTCATAACAAAAAGTTATGTTCCGTTTGTTTTATATACTGGGAAATTGCATTTCAAAGTATATAAAAAAAGGTCAAATGCCAAGAGGCATAGCTGCAGAAAATTGCGGTTATGCTTTTTTTGTTAGGTTAAGGGCTTGTTTTCATTGTGGAGTTTTTCGTTGATCCGAAAAACGGAACTTTGAAAACAAAAAAACCACCTGCTATGCAGGTGAGTTAGCATTGCTTTAGCTTACAGAAAAACCTCCTGTGATACAATAATGATGGTTCGCCAACCACATGAAAGTACAAGGAGGTATCCAAATGGATATAAATAGTTTATCACATACGAAATGGAATTGTAAATATCACATAGTTTTGCACCGAAATTTAGAAGAAAAATAATATATGGACAATTAAAAAGAGACATAGCAGGTATTTTAAGTATGTTATGCAAAAGAAAAGGGGTCAGGATAGTAGAAGCAGAGATGTGTCCAGATCATGTACATATGTTAGTAGAATTACCATCAAGTATAAGTGTATCAAGTTTTGTAGGGTATCTAAAGGGGAAGAGTACGTTAATAATCTTCGAAAGACATGCAAATTTGAAATATAAATTTGGGAACAGACATTTCTGGTGCCGAGGATATTATGTAGATACAGTAGGAAAAAATGCGAAGAAAATACAGGAATATATTCAAAATCAATTAAAAGAAGATTATGAATATGACCAGATGACGTTGCGGCTGGCGAACCATTTCGATGAGTCTTTAGACTCCAGCGCCGGGAAAAAGCCCTTATAGGGCGTGAACAAACCACCGGCTAAGCCGGTGGTTCTGATTAAAACTTTTTGTCAGAATGAAAAATTGAATCATTTAGTATAAAACAGGCAATAGTTGACAACCCCGCAAAAATCAGTGTAATAACAGCAAGTCCCAAAAAGAAAAATCCAAGAGAAATCTGATCAAATACCTTTCCCATAATTCCATAGCACAAAGCAGTGGTGCAAGTGCGTAGCATAGAAACAACGGACAAGATAGTGGCACGATATTTGGAGTCTATATAATCCTGGATAATACTGTCAGAAACAGCAAAAAGTATTTCCGGTATAAAACAGGCAATAATTGTAAAAATCAGGAAAACAGAAGGATTTTTCATGCGCATCAATAGCAGAAACAGAAATCCCTGTATGAATAAACCATATATAAATATCTGTTTCCGGTTTAATATTTTCAAAATAAATCCAACTAACAGGTAGGCTGCTGAATTGATAAAATACGATGCGGAAAAGAAAAGTCCAATTGTTGCAACAGTAATGTGAATTCGATCTAAAAACAATTGATTCATATTATAATATCCGCAAAATATACCATCTGTTATGCTGGAAATGAGAATGAAAAAGCATAAGATTGTTCCAGGTCTGTATTTTTTGAAATCGGTTTTGAGATGAACTGTTTTGGAATTATGTTCCGGTTCATCAATATTTTTTAAAAATACAATTGCAAAGAGCATGGTAATTATCTGAATACCATAAACAAGATTCCATGAATATGCAGCCAGTTCTCCACCGATAAAGATTGAAATACCAATTGTCAGTGATTCAAGTGAAAGAACTTTTGAATTTATTTTCAAATAGTCATTTTCAGTATGCTCTCTTTTTAAAATATCATATAATAATGCACTGTTACTACCGGTGACAAATGTGTAGGCAAATCCTTCCAATCCTGCCAGAATCATAAAAGCAACCGGTTTTTTGGAGATTATCATTGTAAATGAATGAAGTGCGAGTAAAAAGCATCCGAGCATCAGGGAGTTCCGTTTTCCGAATTTATCACCAAAATAGCCGGTAGGTATTTCAAAAATGGTGATGGAAATATTTAACACAATGGAATAAAGTGCCACTTCGGAAACGCTTAAACCTTTGTGGGTTAAAAACAGCAGAAAAATTCCGCGGGTCAGGGCGATGGAAGTTAGTACCGTATATAGTGTGTAAAAAAGTAAGTTTTTGTTTAAAAAAAATGGTTTCATGAGTGTACTTTTTTGTGATAATATTTGTGAATGAAATACAGTTATTCTTTAGTATATCATACATGAATTTATAAAGAAAGAAATATATAGGGAAGTGGGAAGCGAGCGTTGCTTACTTCCCACTTCCCGGTTATAATTGGAATAACAGAAATTAAGTCAGAAAGGATGGATTCAATGGAATATATAACATCTCTATAGGCAGCAGATAAATGGAATCTTTCAAAACGTCAGGTAAATGCGCTGTGCAAAAGCGGACAAATATATGGTGCAGTAAAAAAAGGACAGCGTTGGATGATACCGGAGGATGCAACTTTTGAAAAATATCTCAATCATTACGATGTGATTTATCTGGATATTACCTTGTAGGAATTAATTACAAAAAAGCAACGAAAGAACATACCTGTAAAATAGAAGAGATTATTCTTTAATCAGGCATTTATGGAGGAAGAAAACCATGCGATTTCTTCATTTATCAGACCTGCACCTCGGTAAGCGTGTGAATGAATTTTCCATGCTGGAGGATCAGGCATATATTTTAAAAGAGATACTGAACATTATCGATGCGCAGAAGGTGGAAGCGGTTCTGATCGCGGGCGACATTTACGACAAGGTGATTCCGTCCGCAGAGGCGGTGAGGCTTCTGGATGATTTCCTGACAAGGATCGCCGCGAGGGAGCTACCGGTGTTTCTGATCAGTGGAAACCATGATTCTGCAGAAAGAATTGCTTTCGGTTCAAGACTGATGAGCAGCAGACAGATCTATCTTTCACCGGTATTTGAGGCGGATGTAGAACCGGTAACGATAAGTGACCGGTACGGTGAGATTAGTATTTACATGCTTCCATTTGTGAAGCCGTCTTTGGTAAAAAGAGTGTATCCGGAGGAAGAAATCATCACCTATCAGGATGCTGTAAATGCGGCAGTGCAGCATATGCAGATCGACACAGACAAACGAAATATCCTGCTTGCGCATCAGTTCGTGACCGGTGCGGCAAGATGTGATTCAGAAGAACTGTCTGTAGGCGGTGTGGATGATGTGGACGCATCTGTCTTTGACGGATTTGATTATGTGGCGCTTGGACATCTCCATGGCCCGCAGAAGATCGGGAAAGAGACAGTGCGGTATTCGGGGACGCCGCTCAAATATTCTTTTTCTGAAACCAATCACAAAAAAGCAGCAGTCATCGTTGATGTAGAAGAAAAAGGCAAAATAAATATTCAGCAGATTCCATTTTTGCCGAAACATGATATGCGGGAAGTCAGAGGCACGTATATGGAAGTGACTGCGCTGGATTTTTACAAGGATATGAACACGGACGATTATCTTCACATTACGCTGACTGATGAAGAGGATATCCCGGATGCGATCGGGAAGCTACGATGCATTTATCCGAATATCATGAAGCTGTCTTATGACAATCTGCGGACGAGAGCGGCAGGGACAGTGAGAGGAACGGCAGAAGTAGAGGAGAAATCCCCGATGGAGCTTTTAAGAGAGTTCTATGAGCTTCAGAACAACCAGCCCATGACGGATGAACAGGAAGAGATTGCCAGAGGAATGATGGAAGAAATATGGGAGGATGAGAGATGAGACCGATAAAACTTACGATTTCTGCATTCGGACCGTATGCAAAAGAGACAGAGATCATTCTGGATGAACTTGGTGAGCGGGGGCTTTATCTGATAACCGGCGATACCGGTGCCGGAAAGACCACAATTTTTGATGCAATCGCATTTGCACTTTATGGGGAAGCGAGTGGAAATGAAAGAGAGCCGGGGATGCTTCGGAGTAAATATGCGGATCCGAAGACGCCGACCTTTGTGGAATTGGAGTTCTTCTATCAAGGGCAGAACTATCATATCCGGAGAAATCCGGAGTACATGCGTCCAAAGGACAGGGGCGAGGGCATGACGCTGCAAAGAGCGGATGCGGTACTGGAATTTCCGGATGACAGGCTTCCGGTCACAAAGGCAAAAGAGGTCACGAAAGCAGTGACAGAACTGATCGGGCTCGACCGCGGACAATTTACTCAGATTGCAATGCTGGCGCAGGGAGATTTTATGAAGCTTCTGTTTTCAAAAACTGAGGAGCGGAGCAAAATTTTCCGGGAAATTTTCCATACCAGACCGTATCTTGCGTTTCAGGAGAAAATGAAAAATGCAAGCGGCAGACTGCAGGAACAGTATGAGGATGTCAGCAAAAGCATTTTGCAGTACATGAAGGATATCAGCTGTGATGAGGCTGACGTGCTTGCTGCGGATGTGAAAAAGATCCGTGAGAGCAAAGCGGTGGTTCATGCGGACAAGGTTCTGGAACTTTTGGAAACTCTGACAAATCAGGATGCAGACTCGGTGAAAGAAAAGAAGAAGAATTTAACGAAGATCGAGAAAGATCTGGAAGAGCTGAACCAGAGAATCGGAAAGGCAGAGGCAGTGATCCGTGCAAAAAAGGAACTGGAAAAAGCAGAGCAGACGATAGCAGAGAAGACACCAACGCTGAAAGAACTGGAGATGGCACTGAAGAAAGAACAGGGAAAAGTGCCGGAAAGAGAGCAGCTGACAGAAGAGATCGGAAAGAGGCAGGAAAAGCTTGCAGAGTATGACGAGCTGAAAAAACTTCAGAAACAGATCAAAGAGCTCGAGAAACAGATTGAGATATTAAAGGACCGGGAAAGCCGGTATCAGGAAAAGAAAGCGCAGATGCAGGCGCAGCTGGAACAGAAAAGGAATTTACTGGAACAGCTGAAGGATGCGGAAATAAAAGTTCTGAAAGTTACAGCAGAACAGAAAGAGGTTTCAGTAAGAAAAGAAGCGGCAGAAGACATTCTTATTCAATATAAAAGATACCAAAGACAGAAGAAAAGTGTGGAAGAGGCGCAGAAAGCATACCTTGTCATGCAGGAGGAATGTACAGAGCGAAAGACACAGCTTGCCTGGATGGAGAGGGCATTTCTGGATGAGCAGGCGGGGATTCTTGCAAAGGTTCTGAAAACGGGAGAGCCGTGTCCGGTGTGCGGATCGGTCCAACATCCATGTCCGGCACAGATGACAGAGGGTGCACCGGAGAAAGAAGAGCTTGAAAAATACCGGAAAGAGACTGTCAATGTGGAGAAAAAGACGAATGATGCAAGCTTTAAGGCAAATGAAAAGCTGGTCCAGTTAAAAGTGCTGGAAGAAGAAATCCAAAAGAGTGTGAAAAGCTTTGACAGCAGCATACAGGAAGAAGAGATTGAAAAATCGCTGGCGTTGATCGGTCAACAGATGGATGCCCTCGAAAAGTCAGAAAAGGAATTACAGAAAAAGCTGGAAGTAGCTAAAGAAGCAGTGGCAGAAAAGCAGAAGCTGGAAGCTGAGATCCCGGAACTGGAGCAGATGCAGAAAAAGCTTCAGGAGGAAGAACAGGAGCGAAAGAATCAGCTCCTTGTGTCTGAGAGAGATAAAGCAAATGCAGAAGAGCAGGCTGTGAAGGGGCGTGGCAAACTGGAATTTCCGGAGAAAGCAGAAGCAGAACAGAAGATCAAAGAGCTGGATAAGCAGAAAAAAGAGATCGATAAGAATCTGAATGCTGCCCAGAAGGCATTCCAGGACTGCAGTCAGTCGGTAGAAGCGGCAAAGACGAAGAAGAAAACGCTGGAGAAGCAGATTGCAGGTAATAAAGAAGCCGATATGGAAGAGCTTGTGCAGGCACGACAGGAAGTATCAGGTGCGAAAAAAGAGCTTCAAAAACAGATGGAAGAGATCAGGATCCGTTATGAGAATAATCTGAAAATCAGGAATGCGATTGACAAGCAGAGTGCGAAACTTCTGGAACTTGAGCGGAACTGGACACAGGTGCGTGAAATTTCCGATACGGTAAATGGAAAGATCAAAGGCGGATCCAAAGAAAAGATTAAGTTTGAGACCTACATCCAGACCAATTATTTTGACCGGATCATTGCCCGTGCAAATACGCGGTTTATGGTGATGAGTGGAGGACAATATGAGCTGAAACGCCAGACTGATACGGATGACCGAAAGAGTCAGAGTGGTCTGGAACTGAATGTGATCGATCATTATAATGGTTCTGAGCGAAGCGTGAAGACACTTTCCGGCGGGGAATCCTTTAAAGCTTCTCTTTCGCTGGCACTCGGACTTTCTGATGAGATCCAGGCATCGGCAGGCGGAATCCAGCTGGATACCATGTTTGTCGATGAAGGATTTGGTTCACTGGATGAAGAGTCACTGGAACAGGCGATGAAAGCACTGAATGGTCTTACGGAAGGCAACCGTCTGGTGGGAATCATTTCCCATGTACAGGAATTAAAAGCAAGGATTGATAAACAGATTGTGGTGACAAAAGAAAAATCAGGTGGCAGCAGAGTGGAACTTAAGATTGACTGATCTGTGCCGGAGAAAAACTTCATGCTGAGATGAAGCGGAGCACCAATGGAGGTGGGGAGAATTTGCCGAAGCTGGATGGGGAGGAAGATTTTTATGAGCTGTTTTTTGCGGGACTGGAGCAGAAGGAAAATAAAAATCTAAGTGAATAAAAATACTATGAAGAAATGGTTTTGACTTTCAGATATGCAGCAAGTGTGTTAAGATAGGTACAGACTATTCATAAAATGTGCAAGAATATACAATTTGAAAAGAGCGAATATAAAAGGAAAAAGGAGTAAAAATCATGCCAGTTTTTGATTTTAAACACACACCAAATGAAAAAAAGGCCCAGGAATGTACTTATACAACATTCCGCTCGAATGAGACAGAAGCGACAGCGGAGAAACCGATGCTGGTTCTGGATAACAGCAACCGGAAATGGAAGCATCATTCCTGTGGTGTTTTCACCAACCCGATCAAGAAGACATCCTTTGAATTTGACGAGGAAGATGGAACTGTAAGTGCGGACATTCTCCAGATTGATGCGAGATTTGTAAGCCTGATCAAATGGCTGGGCGAGAACCACATCAATGTCCGTCTTTCCGGTGAAAACCGTGCAGACGGCTATGCAGTATATAAGATCCGTGAAATCGCATTCGGTGGGGCAACCAAGCTTTCAGCTGAAGATGGTTTCCTACAGTTCATGATCGAGCGTCTTTTCGCAAGCAGTGCACCGACAGAAGAAGCAGTGGATGCGGAAATGGAAGAGGACGGCGACAGCATGAAGCTGACAAGCCTGCAGAGTATCACCGATTTTATGAACTGTGCAGGAAGAACCCTTCCGGACAATATCCGTCTGTGGGCAAGAAGAAACCTTGCTGTTGCAAGATCACATGAAGTGTCACCGGAAGAAAGAAGACATGCGCAGAGAGCTCTTTCAATCATGATGAATATTCAGTGGAAGAGCAATTATTTTGAATCCATTGATCCGGATGAGGCAAGAAGAATCCTGGATGAAGAGCTTTACGGAATGGAACGTGTCAAACAGAGAATCATCGAAACGATCATCCAGATCAACAGAACGCACACTCTTCCAGCGTATGGAATCCTTCTGATCGGACCGGCCGGAACCGGTAAATCGCAGATCGCTTATGCAATTGCACGTATCCTGAAGCTTCCGTGGACAACTCTGGATATGAGTTCCATTAACGATCCGGAACAGCTTACAGGAAGTTCCCGTGTATACGCCAATGCGAAACCGGGAATTATTATGGAAGCATTTGCGGCAGCAGGAGAATCCAATCTGGTATTCATCATCAATGAGCTGGACAAAGCAGCATCCGGAAAAGGAAATGGGAATCCGGCGGATGTACTTTTGACACTCCTTGATAACCTTGGATTTACGGATAACTATATTGAGTGTAACGTTCCGACAGTTGGCGTATATCCGATTGCAACTGCCAATGAAAAAGATCAGATCAGTGCACCGATCATGTCCCGTTTTGCAGTTATCGATATCCCGGATTATACACCGGAAGAGAAGAAGATCATCTTCTCCAGATTTGCACTTCCGAAGATCCTGAAGAGAATGAGCCTTCGTCAGGACGAGTGTACGGTGACAGATGAAGGTCTTGATGTGATAATTGAACTTTACTCCAATACATCAGGAATCCGTGATCTTGAGCAGGCAGCCGAACATATTGCGGCAAATGCACTGTATCAGATTGAGGTTAATCATGTAAAAGAAGTTGTGTTTGATGGAGAAGCAGTGAGAGCATTGCTTTCATAAGAAAATTAAAATATGAAAATGTAAATGATGATGCCAAGGTCAAAAGATTCTATTTCTGTTAATATTTATAGATGCAGTAAAATTGCAGAAGGAGCCGGAAAAGAAAAATAGGGTACGGGTGACTTTGCACTATAGAGATGAGATCCAGTCAATTGTGGAAGCCATTGCTGACACAATTGACGGTTTCGGGAGCTCATCGGAATGCCCAGTGCAACGGAACCCGTACCCTATTTTTCTTTTCAGGTGGTGCCTGTCATTTTACTACCCCTGTCTATAATAACTCAGGAAATCAGAAATTTTCCCCACTGCTTCTTTCAGAACTTCAATTCGTGGCAGATATACTACCCGGAAATGATCCGGCTGTTTCCAGTTAAATCCACTTCCCTGTACGATCAGGATTTTCTTATCCTGCAACAGATCCAGTGCAAACTTTTCATCATTTATAATGTTGAACTTCTTCACATCGATCTTCGGGAACATATAAAATGCAGCCTGCGGTTTAATGGCAGTGATTCCCGGAATGTCAGTTAGTGCTTTGTAAATATATTCGCGCTGTTCGTAAATACGTCCGCCCGGAACGAGGTAGTCGTTGACGCTCTGATTGCCCCAGAGAGCGGTCTGAACGACAGACTGTGCCGGAACATTGGAGCAGAGACGCATATTGGAAAGCATCTTGATTCCTTCGATATAATCTTTTGCGATTGCTTTATTTCCGCTGAGAACCATCCAGCCAATACGGAATCCGGCGATCATATGGGATTTTGAAAGGCCGCTGAAGGTGACGCAGAACAGATCCGGTGCCAGTGAAGCAATGGAAATATGTTCTTTTCCGTCCATAACAAGGCGGTCATAAATTTCATCTGAGAAAATGATCAGGTGATGTTCCCTTGCGAGATCAACAATCTTCTGCAGAACCTCTTTCGGATAAAGTGCTCCGGTCGGGTTGTTCGGATTGATGATTACAAGAGCTTTGGTACGGTCTGTGATCTTACGGCGCATATCTTCGATGTCCGGATACCAGTCAGACTGTTCATCGCAGATATAATGAACGGCTTTGCCGCCGGCAAGTGTGGCACAGGCAGTCCACAGAGGATAGTCTGGTGACGGAATCAGGATTTCATCTCCGTTGTCAAGAAGAGCTGACATACACAGGTTGATCAGTTCGCTGACACCATTTCCGGTATAAATGTCATTGATTGTGACATTCGGCAGTTTTTTGATCTGGGAATACTGCATGATTGCCTTCCGTGCAGAGAAAAGTCCCTGAGAAGGAGAGTATCCTTCGCAGTCGGAAAGCTGCTGGCTCATATCATAGATGACTTCGTCCGGTGTGCGGAAACCAAATGGAGCCGGATTACCGATATTGAGCTTCAGTACGTGGGTACCGCGTTCTTCCATACGGGCAGCTTCTTCAACAACCGGTCCACGGACATCGTATAATACATTATCGAGTTTGGATGATTTTTTGAATATATGCATGGCAGAACTTCCTGCATTATCGTTATCATTTTTGTCGGTTATTGTCTTTTTCATCGGTGTAGTTCCCCTTTTTGAAGAGTTTGAAGCTCCGACAGAACCAGAAGTCTTAGTGGTAGACGGAGCTTTTGGGGCAACGGAGTTGTTTTCCCGAGCAGTAAAGTTTTCCTGACTGTCACCGAGCAGCCAATCGGCATCTACGTGAAGCGTATCTGCCAGAAAATGGAGGATATCATTTCTCGGAACAGTTTTTCCGCTCACGTACTGGCTTACATGGCTTTTACCTAATTTTACATTATTTTCTGCGGCGATATGAACCAGATCAATCTGTTTCAGGTTCTGTGCATACATCGCCTCTTTAAGTCTATCTGAGAAAGTTGTCATTTGAAAATCTCCTTTCAAACTAAAAAGTTCAATTTAAAAATAAAACAGTGAAGTTCAAAACTTAAAATGATTATAGCACTTCGAATGATTTGGTTCAATAACAAATATTATTTTTGGTTCAAAAAGTTTGATTCTAGCAACGGCACCCTGAAAAAAGGCGGTATCCCGCCAAAATTCAGATGCTCTGGTAACTCAGTTGCCGAGTAGTTCACAAATAATGATACGTATTACGTTTCAGGACGATAAAAGTTCCGGTAACGCATAAAGTTAAAAGTTCAGCAATTGCAACTGAGCACCAGACTCCGTTGATCCCGAGAAGCAGTGGAAGTAGCAGAACCACTGCCATCTGGAAGACCAGTGTTCTGAGAAACGAGATCAGCGCAGAGAGCAGACCGTTGTTCAATGCGGTAAAAAATGCAGAGCCATAAATATTGAACCCGTTGATCAGGAACGCAAAGCTGTACAGACGGAACCCACTGCGTGTCAGTTCAAAAAGCCCCTGGTCATAACCGACAAACAATGTGGCGAGTGGTGTTGCGATGAGCTGCGCGATGATAAATAAGGAAACAGCCCAGGTTCCAATCAGCCTGATACTCTTGTGGAAAAGATTCTTTAGTTCATCCTGATTGTTGGCACCGTAGTGATAGCTGACGATCGGGGCACTTCCAATCGCATAACCAAAGAAGATCGAAGCAAAGATAAAATTGACATACATGATCGTTCCGTAAGCTGCAACGCCGTCCTCACCGGCAAATTTCATGAGCTGCATATTATAAAGAGCATTTACAACAGAGCTGGAAAGATTGGTCATAAGCTCGGACGAGCCATTGGTACAGGTCTTTAATAAGATTCTGCCATGGAAATGTGTTTTCCCAAGCTTTAATAAGCTGGAATTTTTCCGTCCAAAGTAGAATAACGGGAAAAGCCCTCCGATAAACTCTCCGCATACAGTCGCAAACCCGGCACCGGGAAGTCCGAGGTGGAGTACAGCTACAAATAAAAAGTCGAGAACCATATTGGTCACACCGGCGATCACGATCACGCGAAGTCCCAGATGTGGCTTTTCGGCAGTTACAAAAAAGCTCTGAAATACATTCTGCAGCATAAAAGCAGGCAGCGAAATGCAAAGAATACGTCCATATAAAATGCAGTTGTCAAGAAGTGCACCATTTGCACCGAATAAAATGGCAACAGGTTTTACAAGGAACATACTCAGGATTGCGATAATGATTCCCCCGATAGCAGTGATATAGACGAGCATGGAAAAATACTCATTGGCTTTTTCTGTCTTTCCTTCACCAAGCGTCTTTGCAACGATGGCACTACCACCGGTTCCGATCATGAAGCCGAGAGCGCTGATGCCCATCAGGAAGGGCATGATCAGATTCACCGCTGCAAAAGCGCTTTTTCCAACAAAGTTGGAGACAAAGAGTCCGTCAACCACACTGTAAATGGATGTGAAAATCATCATTATAATAGATGGAAAAACAAATTGCAGAAGTTTTTTATAAGTAAAGTGTTCGGATAATTGAATTTTCATAGTTTATAGATCCTCCTCAAGGTTAGAAAGTCTAGAACGTAAGGTCTGATTATATTTGGCATTCAGGCGCAGAAGCTGTTCACATTCTTCGGGACTGAAAGAAGCTAAAGTATCATTTTCAATCTGGATGAGAGGAAGCAGCTTTTCCTGAATAAGCTTCTTGCCGGAAGCTGTAAGATGGATATGCATACTTCGTCCTTTTCCGGGTGAGAGGGTAAGATAACCGTCGGTCTGCAGTTTTCGTATAGATGAATTAACCGTCTGCTTTGGCATGCAGGAAGCTTTGCAGATATCACGCTGCAGGCAGTTATCGCCCATTTCAAAAATTGTATAGAAAATCTCAAAAGCGCTGTCTGACAGATGCAGTCTGCGGGCAGCTTCGTGGTAAATTTCATTTGCTTCTTTATATATGTGATTGTATTCTTTTAAATATTTGCTGATAAGTACAGTAGAATCCGTGCTCATGGTTCACCTCATTTAAATAATTATGTAGATTTCGAAATCAGATGATAGTAAGTCTGAAATCGTACTCGATATATTGTAGTCTGAATTCGGACTTATGTCAAGCGGATAATAAAAAGAAATAAGCTGTGCATAATGCATAAAATCTATAAATTTTTAAGGAAGGATTAAGGCTGTGTATGTATAATATCAAAAAAGAAAAAAAGGTATGTAATCATGTGATTTGTATACATTTACAATACAAGTATAGAGAAAATGAAAGTTGTATTGTCAGTTCATGAAAATTTTACACATAACGCACAAAAATCTAGTTTTCACTGAAAAAAAACGATCACTATAAGGACATAATGCACAAAATGAATAAAAACATTACATTTTTGGTGGATAAAATACACGTTTAAAATACAACTTTGAACAAAAACTTTCTTGTATTTTCTTGAAAAGCACAGACTCAAATAATATAATCAAATCATCAAGAAAACGGAGATGGAGGAGAAGATATGAAAAAAGTTTTCAAAAAAGTAACAGCAGCTACAATGGCAGCTACAATGGTAGTCGGACTTGCAGCATGTGGTGGCAGCGGAAGCGGATCTTCAGACAAGAGTGCTTCAAAATCAGGCAAGATCAAAATTGGTGTTTCCATCTGGTCTTCAACAGACGTACTTGGATCACAGTGCAAGAAGATTCTTGACGAAGCAGCAAAAGCTCTTGATGTAGAAGTACAGTATGTTGACCAGGGACATGTTTCTGAGAAAGTTACAGCATCTGTAGAACAGCTTGCAGCAGCAGGATGCCAGGGAATCATCATCTGTAACTCATCTGATACAGAAATGACATCTGCTATCAAGACATGTAATGACAACAAAGTTTATCTTGCACAGTTCTTCCGTGTAATCAGTGAAAAGAACAGCGCAGATATTTATCAGGCAGCTAAAGATTCTGATTACTACATCGGAGCTGTACATGAAGATGAACCGGCAAACGGTGAAGAACTTGTAAACATCCTTCTTGAAAAAGGAGATCGTAACATCGGTCTTATTGGCTGGGAGCAGGGAGATGCTACATGGCTTGGAAGATGGGAAGGTTACAAAGCAGGCGTTGAAAAATGGAATAAAGAAAACCCGAACGATAAGGCAACTCTTTCTGAACCACAGTATGCAGGTACAACTTCAGAAGGTGGATCAAAAGCAGCAGAAGCTTTAATGGCAGCAGATCCAGATCTTGATGCACTGATCCCAGCTGGTGGTGGTGGAGATCCACTTCAGGGAGCAATCGCAGCAGTTGAACGTGCAGGCAAGACAAGTGATATTGATATCGTTTCTACAGACTTCCTCCCAGACCTTGGAGAAAGACTTGAAAATGGATCTATGGCTGGTGAATCTGGCGGACATTACTGTGACCCGCTGATTTCCTTCATGATGGTTTACAATGCAATCAAAGGAAACTACAAAGACTTTGGTGGCAAATTCGAAGATGTTCCATTCCCATATCTGTATGTATCATCACCAGATGACTACAAAGCATATGAGAAATATTTTGTAGACCAGCTTCCATACACAGATGAAGAACTGGTTGATATGTCTAAACTCAGCATGGAAGATTTAAAGGCAACAGCTGCTAAGGTATCTATCGAAGATGCAGCATCACGTGCAGGTAACTAGGATAGACAAATAATAACGACTATTAACTCAGAAAGGGTGACGTCGCAAAGGCGATGCCACCTTTTCTAAATCAGAAATGACAATTATGAAGAGGTAGATAATATGGGCACTAGTAAAAAACTTTCAGGGAAAGTGATGGGATATCTGATCTTAATCGGTCTGGTCGTACTTTCCTGGCTGATCTTTAAAATCTTGACACCACATAACTTCGGTTCCTTTTCCAATATGCTCAATTACTTTCAGGCGAGCCTGATTGCTACCGTAGGTGCAGTTGGTTTCTATTTTGTAATGGTAATGGGAATGTTCGATTTCTCAATTGGTGCAAACATCATGCTTTCCGCAATCGTTGGATGTGTATTTGCAACCAGATTTAACATGGGCTATTTTGGACTTATTATTGGATGCGTTCTTACAGGCGCAATCGTTGGAGTATTGAATGGTATCTTCTATGTAAAACTTCGTATTCCATCAATGATCGTAACAACTGGTCTGGCTCTTATTTATGAGTCGGTCGCAAACTATATCGCAGGCGGTGTTGAGCAGACACTTCCGGCAAACATTCGTGCATTTGGTCAGATGCCATGGGATATCATCCTTGCATTAGCGGCTTGTGCAGTAGCTTACATATTCTTAAACTACACTAAAATCGGAACTTATACCTATGCAATCGGAAGTGATGAGTTCGTTGCAAAGAATATGGGTATTGATGTAAATAAATATAAAGTACTTGCATTTATCTTAAGTGGTGCATTCCTTGGGGTTATGGCAATCCTGACAATCAGCTATGGTTCATCTATGGTAGCTGTTACCGGAATGGC
>OGWV01000703.1_pt1 | contig 20786 bp, 18 predicted proteins | sample 1576081 | NCBI WGS metagenome assembly OGWV01 (sample SAMEA3541541, study PRJEB24748) | human gut metagenome | biome: human gut; feature: human-associated habitat; material: faeces | place: China | collected 2012 | reverse complement strand
CGGACTTTAAAATGTCTAAATAAGTGCAAATGTTATTAATGTCCGCTTTTGTTCTGCAATTTTATTAATATATAAAATATAATTAAGAGTTCTTTGTTTATGAAAGGAAAGGTGTTAGTGGTGAAAAATTTTTTTATAGTATTGGCTGGATTAAGTGTTGTAGTGTGTGCAATTTATGCTGGTAGTAAAATGTATAAAAAAAATAATCATAGTTCTGAGCAAGCAAAGATGGATAGTTTGGCTGAAATTATAGAAGATGATTGTACAGAACAGTGGAATGAGCTGAATAGTTTGGAGCAGGAGAATATTCAGGCTAGTAGTCAGGAAAGTGTACGTTTATCTCCTAATGCAAGTGTGGTTTATGAAACCAAATATGAGAAATGTGGACATGTTTCAAGACAGTATAAAAATATTACTCAAGATTTGGTTAATAAAACTGAAAGGGATATAAATGGATTGTACCCGGATTGGGCTGTTAAAGAATTTGATTCTAATGAACTTGTACTTTTGAAATCAGAGAGTGGAGAGTGTGGAGAACATTATATATTGAGAGATGTGGATGGTAAAGTTGTAGTGAATTTGTTAAATGAAAATGGGGAAGAAAAAGAATTTGAAAAAACAGATATATCTATAGAATATTTAACAGATACTGATAAAATTGATATTGAAAAAGGTTTGAAAGTTTATGGTAAGGAAAATTTGAGCCAGATAATAGAAGATTATGAGTAAAAGAGAGATTGGGTTAGGTGTGTATTGTTAGATTTTATATTATAGGAGGTTCGATGAACATTCCTATAATATAAAAAATGCGAAATTTGTTAAAACAAATTTCGCATGCAAATGAATAATAATGTAAATAAATATTTATTTAGTATTAGATTTTTTTTGTGTATTTTTTTTATTGATAATAACTGGCTGTTTTTCTTTTTTTAAATCACTTTTATTTATAAATCCGTCTTTATATAAGTATTTAACATACATAATAAAAGAGAATATAGTTGCTATAACAGCAATGCAATAAAGAATAAAGTCTAAGTTTTGCCAGATTCCTGTAAGAGCAAATTCTTTAATAATTAAAGAACATACAATTGCTAAATAGAAAAGTACAGTAGCTAATTTTCCAAACCATTTGCTGTATACTACTACATCTTTACCATAAAGGAAAGATGCTCCGATAATCATTAAAAGTTCTTTTAAAAGTACAATTATAAGAATCCAAAAAGGTATGATTTTTTGGAAAACAAGTGTTGCTAAAACAGAAATCTGAGTAAGTTTGTCAGCTAAAGGGTCCATTAATTTACCAAAATTAGTAATAAGGTTAAATTTTCTTGCAATTGCACCATCTAAAATATCAGTAATTCCAGAGATTGTAAAAAATATAAAACCTAATAGATAATGTCCTGTAAAAATAAAATATAAAATAACGGGTATGAGGATAAACCTCAAAATAGTTAGAATATTTGGTATGTTTTTTTGCATGTTTAATTACATCCTTTCAAACTTTATAAATTATTTATTTTGCTTCAAAAGTTAAATGATCATCTATAAAATCAACATTAATTGTTTGACCATTTGAAAATTCACCTCTTAGAATTTTTTCTGATATTTCATCTTCAATATAACGTTGTATAGCTCTTCTTAAAGGTCTTGCTCCAAATTTGATATTTGTACCTTTTTCTAAAATGAAATGTTTTGCTGTATCAGATACAATTAAGTTCATGTCTTTTTCTTTTAGTGCTTTTTGAGTATCTTTTAGCATTAAATCGACAATTTGAATTAATTCGTTTTCAGTTAGAGAATCGAAAACAACTATTTCATCAATTCTGTTTAGAAATTCAGGTCTGAAAGTAGATTTTAGAGTATCTTCGATTTTTCCTTTATCAATAGTTTGTTTTCCAAATCCGATAGAATTAGTATTTAAATTAGAGCCTGCATTTGAAGTCATTATTATAACAGTATTTGCGAAACTTACAGTATTTCCTTGACTGTCTGTTAGTTTTCCATCATCTAAAACTTGTAGTAAAAGATTGAATACATCTGGATGGGCTTTTTCAATTTCATCTAATAGAATAATTGAATAAGGTTTTCTTTTAACTTTTTCAGTTAATTGTCCTGCATCATCATATCCAACATATCCTGGAGGTGCACCTATTAATTTAGCTGTAGAGTGACTTTCCATGTATTCAGACATATCTATTCTAATCATAGAATCTTCTTTTCCAAACATTTCGAAAGCAAGGCTTTTTGCTAATTCCGTTTTACCAACACCAGTAGGTCCAACAAATATAAAAGAAGGTGGTCTTTTTGTACTTTGTAATCCAGCACGATTTCTGCGGATTGCTCTTGAAACAACACTAACAGCTTGATCTTGACCAATAACTCTTTTATGCAAGTTTGTTTCTAAATTTAATAGTTTTTGAGTTTCTTCTTCAGTTATTTTTTTAACTGGGATTTTTGTCCAGCTTTCTATAACTGTGGCGATATCTTGTACTGTTAAGTTTTTTAGTTTCATTTTTTTGTTTAAGTCATCTATTTTTTCGATTAATTGACATTCACGTGTTTTTAAATCAGCTGCTTTTTGGTAGTCTTCTGTGGAATCAGCAGCAATTACTTCTTCTTTTTCTGCTTGAACTTCTGATAATTCTTTTTTTAGCATTTCTAATTTGTATAAATCTTTATTTTCTAAATTGATGCGAGAACATGCTTCATCTAAAATATCAATTGCTTTGTCTGGCAAAAATCTATCATGAATGTATTTTTCTGACATTATAACTGCTTGTTTTATTACATCATTAGAAATTTTTACTTTATGGTATTCTTCATAATATTTTTTGATTCCTTCTAGGATTTTTATAGAGTCATCAGTGTTTGGTTCTTCTATTAAAACTTGTTGAAAACGACGTTCTAGTGCAGAATCTTTTTCTATATATTTACGATATTCTTTTAGAGTAGTTGTTCCTATTAGTTGAATTTCTCCATTAGAAAGTGCTGGCTTTAAAATGTTTGCTGCATTCATAGAATGTTCACCATCACCTGCACCTATTATATTGTGTATTTCATCTATTACTAGAATTATATTTCCATATTGTTTACATTCATCTATAATGCCTTTCATACGAGATTCAAATTGACCTCTGAATTGTGTACCAGCTATAACAGAAGTCATATCTAATAAATATACTTCTTTGTTTAATAGTTTTGCAGGTACATTTTGATTTGCTATTTTTATTGCTAAACCTTGAGCAATAGCTGTTTTACCAACACCAGGTTCACCAATTAGGCATGGGTTATTTTTAGAACGTCTATTTAAAATTTGTATTATTCTTTGTATTTCTTTGTCTCTACCTATAACCATATCAAGCTCACCATTTTTGGCTTTATTTGTTAGGTTAGTTCCATAGGTATCAAGATATTTTTTCTTTTTGTTTTGTTTTTGATTTTTCTTTTTTTCAACTTTTATTTTTTTTCTTGAATTATTTTGTGATGCAAGTTCTTCTTGAGATTCTAAGTTTGAATCATCGTCTCCATTAAGAAGGCTTGAAAAAATACTACCTAATGGAATAGCAGCTCCTGCAATATGTGGCTTTTCACTATCATCTAAATCTTCTTCGTCTATGTTGTCTGTGCCAAATGTGAAGGCTCCGTCAATTTTGTTGATGTCATCTAATGATATATTTTCAGCAAAATCTTTGAAAATATTTTCAAATTGTTTTTTCATTTCTTCCATACTTACAGGGTCATGTGCTAATACATCATTTTGCCTATATAAAGTTTCTAAAGGATCAATTCCTTGTTTTTTTGCACAATTATAGCATAATCCTTCAAGTTTTTTATTGTTTCCTTTTTCATCGCTTTTTTCAAAAAATAAGATGGCAGGATTTTTATTACATTTTGAACATAACATAGTTTTGTTTTCCTCATTTCTTTATAAAATTTAAGTATATATATAATACCTCAAATTTGCTAAATAGTCAATAAATTTTAATGTAATTGTTTATAATAAAAACCTTGCAATTTCAAAAATTATATAGTAAAATTAGGACATGAAAAAGTGAAAGAAAGGAGAGTATGACTGAGTAATGTCATACGAAAACAAATGAAGATGAAAAATGAAAAGGGTGTAACATTACTAAGTTTAGTAATTGCAGTTATAGTTTTATCAATAATATCTGGTATATCAGTAACAACAGGAGTTGGTAGTATACGAAGTGCAAAATACACTGAATTGCAAACCGAATTAAAAGTAATGCAAGCAAAGATAAATGAAATAGGAGATATTTATGAAGAAGAAAATAAAACATTAGGAACAGATATAGGTACAAATGAGCAGGAAATCTTAAATACAACAGAAGTAGAAGAACAATTAAAAAAGAAGGCAGGAAATGATACAACAAAATTAGAAGCAATAAAAAATGGTTTTCGTTTATGCACACAAGACTATATAAAACAAGAATTAGGAATAGAAAATGTGAAAAGGGATTATATTGTGAATTTAAGTGAAAGAATAGTAGTTGCTGATAAAAAGTATAGCTATCAAGATGTCGATTATTATATGTTAGAACAAATGCAAAATTCTTTGTATAATGTTACATATAATAATCAGATTTCTTCAACAGGTAGTTTTACAGTTACTAGTACAAAAGAAAATTCACAATATAAAATAACAATCAAAGTAAATCATCAAAAATATGTTTCAAACTGGCAAATTAAATATAAATTACAAAGTGAATCGACATGGCATGAAGCAAATGATTTGAGTTTTTATGTTACAAGTGCAGGAACATATCAAATAAAGGTTGGATTTGGTGACGAAGTTGATTTAGGAACAAAAACTATTACAGTTAATTAGCAATTTAGGAAGGAATGATTTTTTAAAATGAAGGAAAAATTTTTAGAACTATTAAAAACAGTAAATAGAGAAGGAATAAATGATTTAATAGATTTTATAGAAAAAACAGATTTTTTTAAAGCACCAGCAAGTACAAGATTTCATGGAAATTATGAAGGTGGACTTGTTGAACATAGTTTAAAGGTATATGAAATATTAAAACATAAAGTTGAAACAAATATAGAACCATTACAAGTTTCGGAAGAATCATTGATAATAATAGCTTTATTACATGATTTGTGTAAGGCAAACTTTTATAAAGTTGATTATAGAAATGCAAAAAATGCTTTAGGTGTATGGGAAAAAGTACCATATTATGCTATAGATGATACAATACCTTATGGACATGGGGAAAAATCAGTAATGATGATAACAGAATATATGAAATTAACACCAGAGGAAAAATATTGTATAAGATGGCACATGGGATTTACAGAACCAAAGGAACAATATACAACAATTGGATTGGCTTATAAAAAATATCCACTAGCTTTATTAGTGCATGAAGCAGATTTGGAGTCTACATATTTTTATAATATATAGTGATAAAAAATGTTAATAAAAAAAGAAAAGGATAAGGTGAAAAATGTTAGCATATATAAAAGGAACTTTAGAAATAAAAATGACAGACTATGTTGTAATAGATGTAGGAGGATTAGGCTATAAAGTGTATATGTCTGCAATAGGAATGGAAAAATTAGGCAATATAGGTGATAAAGTAAAAGTATATACATATTACAGAGTTAGAGAAGATGATATAAGTATATTTGGATTTAATACAAATGAAGAATTAAGAATGTTTGAATTAATATTATCTGTAAGTGGTGTAGGAGCTAAAACGGCTTTAACAATAATTGCAGTGACAGAACCTTCAGAATTTGCAATAGCGGTTATTTCAGATGATGTTTCTTATTTAACTAAAATACCTGGAATAGGTGCAAAATCTGCACAAAGAATAATTTTAGAGCTTAAGGATAAAATGAAAAAAGAGAATGCAGTTACAAAAACAAAGAATTTAAAAGTTAAAGAAGCTGTAGTAGATAGTAACAAAGTTGATGAAGCAATTTCAGCTTTACAAGTGTTAGGGTATAATAAAAAAGAAATAGAAAAAGTATTTATGAAATTAGATAAAAAAGATTTATCAACAGAAGATTTGATAAGAAAAGGACTTGGAATGTTGGCTAATTGAAATGGAAGGAATGAATGTAAAGATGGTAAACCAAAATGAACCATTGGCATATAGGGTAAGACCAAAATCTTTGGAAGAATATGTTGGACAAGAACATGTAATAGGAAAAGGCAAGATTTTATATAGAACAATAAAGGCAGATAGGTTGTCAAGTATTATTTTATTTGGTCCTCCTGGTTGTGGAAAAACATCTTTAGCAAGAGTTATAAGTGAAACAACGAAATATAAGTTTTATAAAATAAATGCCGTATCAGCAGGTGTTTCAGATATAAAGAGAGTAATAGAAGAAACAAAAAATTTTATGTTAAATCCAGCAGGAAAAAGTATTTTATTTATTGATGAAATTCATAGATTCAATAAATTACAACAAGATGCTTTATTGCCTTATGTAGAAAATGGAACAATAATATTAATAGGTGCAACAACAGAAAATCCGTATTTTGAAGTAAATAAGGCTTTAATATCAAGATCTATGGTAATTAAATTAGAGCCATTAACTATAGAAAATATATATACAATTTTAAAAAATGCATTGAAAAGTAAAGAAGGTTTGCGGAGAATATAATGTAAAAATAGATGATGAGTTATTAAAAAAACTAGCTTTAATTAGTAATGGGGATGTACGTACAGCTTTAAATGGACTAGAAGTAGCAGTGTTAACTACAAAGATGCAAGCTGATGGATATATACATATTACTGAAGACGATATAAAAAATAGTATTCAAGAAAGAAAAGCGATTTTTGATAAAAATGGAGATTCACATTATGATAATATAAGTGCTTTTATAAAATCTATGAGAGGTTCTGATCCTGATGCAGTGTTATTCTATTTGGCAAGAGCAATTGATGGTGGTGAAGATCCAATGTTTTTAGCAAGAAGGATTATGATATGTGCTTCAGAAGATGTTGGGTTAGCTAATCCAGATGCTTTAGTAGTTGCTAATAGTGCAATGCAAGCAGTACATCTAATAGGAATGCCAGAAGCAAGAATAATATTGGCGGAAGCAGCAGTTTATGTTGCTAATTCTCCAAAATCAAATTCAACTTATATGGGAATAAATAATGCATTAGATGATGTAAAAAATAGTGATACTGGAGAAATACCTATGTATATAAGGAATGCTCCAATAGAAGGTATGGAAAAATTAGGATATGGTCAGGGATATTTATATCCACATGATTATCCTGGAAATTATGTAGAACAACAATATTTACCTGAGAAAATAAAAGATAAAAAATATTATGTGCCTGGTGAAAATGATAAACTAAAAATAAATCCGCAAAAATTAGAACAAAAAGAAAAATCGAAAAAACAATAAAATAAATAGAATAAATAAAAGGTATATTTTTTATAAAAAAGGAAAACCTACTATAAAAGTAGGTTTTTTGATGAGAAATTTTTTTAAAAAAATTATAATTGGATTTTTAGCTGGTTTTGTTAGTGGTTTATTTTCTACAGGTGGTGGCTTAATTTTAGTTCCGGCTTTTATATATTTGCTAAAGGAAGAACCAAAAAGAGCTAGAGGAACATCAATATTTTGTATTTTACCAATGGTTTTAACAAGTAGTTTCTTTTATTATAAGGAAAATTATATTGGGTGGAAAATAGCAATATTATGTGCTATTGGAGGAACAATTGGTGGATATATAGGTGCAAAAATTTTAAAAAGACTTCCGGAAAAAATAATGAAAATAGTTTTCACGATTTTTCTTATTTATGCATCATATAATATGTTGTTTAAATAATAATGTATAAAAATATAACAAAAATTTGACGTTCATAAACTAAAAATGCATTTTTGTAAATAAAAATGTAAAAATATAGGAAAATATGTCATAATATAAAATGCCAAATAGATTTTAGAAAAGCAAATGTTGAAAAAATTATTAAAAAGACACGGATTTTATAATGTTAATGGATATGTTATTTATGTCCGTTTTTGTTTGTGACTAAAATTTTTTCATGTGCCGAAAAGAAAGGAATGGGATAAAATGAAAAATGCTAATAATCAGCACATCTGGAAGACTACAAATGAAAAATATCTATTTGAGTTACAAAAGTTTCTAGATTTATTAGATAATGTAAAAGAGGAAAAGCTACGAAAAGAATTAATTTATCAACTAAATAGGTTTGACAAAGTAATTACAGAAATCGCAGAGCAACATATAACCTAGAAACAAAAAGGAGAAAGGAAAATGTTTGAAATAGTTATAGGAGTTATTTCAGGAATTGTTAGTGGAACTGGAATGGGAGGAGGTACTATTCTCATTTTCCTTTTGACGTTTTTTTGTGGATTAGAGCAACATATTGCACAAGCAACAAATTTGATTTTTTTTATTCCTACTTCTTTGATTGCAATAATTGTGAATGTTAAAAATAAAAATGTTAATTTAAAACTAGGATTGATTATAGCTGTTTATGGAATTTTGGGAGCTATTGTTGGTGCTAATGTATCAATGCATTTGGATATGAAAAGTTTAAGGAAGTATTTTGGAATTTTTTTACTAGTTGTTAGTGTACATGAAATATATTCCATAATTAAACAGTATAAAAAAGAAAAAATTGACAAAAATAAAAGTAAATTATAAAGAAGGGAAAGTGATATTATGAAATTTGCTAAAGGTTTAGTAATAGGTGGTTTACTTGCAACAGGTGTTTTAATGATGTATTCTGAAAGTGATATGTTAAATAAAAATAAGAAAAAGTTAATGAAAAAGGGTAAGAAAATGATTAGAACATTAGAAAATTGGTAATAAAGAAAAAAAGAGGGCACATTATTAAAAATATGCCTTCTTTAATTATATTGTGATATATAAGGAATGTTAAGCAATTTTTCTTATATATGAAAACTATAACTATTAAGCTATATAAGTGTTATTTTTCACAATTATCTTCACAGCATCTTTCATCTTTGTCACATTTTTCGTGTTTTTCATCATTTAAAAAGCAATCACATTTATCATGTTTCTCGCCTTTTAAGCATTTTCCTTCGTGGAAACATTTTGCACAAATTTTTATTTTTTTAGTATCATTTGCCCAAATTTGTAGAGCGTATTTTCTTCCTGGACAAAGAGGTCCAAAAACAAATTCTCCTTCTTTGTCAGTAAATGTGTGTCCTATTGGTCTTCTGTCTTCTTTTCCACAGTCATAAGCTACTTCAACTAATTTTACAACTGCATTGGCAACAGGCTCTTTAAAACAGTTTTTTACAACACCATATATAACGTCACGATTGTCTTCTTGTAATATTATGTCTAAATCAAATTGTTTTCCTCCTGATATAACGCCGTCTACATCTAAAATAGGGCAATGAGGTTTATTTGAATCCATTTCCATTTTTATCACATACCTTTCTTTAAATAAACAAGTAAATAGTTTATTTGTTATATAATATGAAAAAAAATTAAAAGTGTGAAAAATGTCGAAAACGGGAAAAGTATTGAAAAGCCTTATGTTTATAATAATTTTTAAAATGTAGAATTTTGTCGAAAACGGGTTTTTTGAAAAATTTGTGTTTTTGTGAAATAAGTGGTATAATAAAAGTGTAGTGTTTAGTCAAAGGAGGAGTTTGTATGAAAAATAATAATGATAAAGTAATAAATTTAGAGTTAAAAGGTAAGAAGGATGCAAGAAGAATTGCAGTAATAAAAAGAAAAGAAATGGAAAGAAGAAACGAGATTAAAAAAATAAAAATATTTGGAGTTGTTTCTGCTTTAGCAATAGCAGCAACATTGGGAGTAGGTAGTTATACAGATGCAAAAGTAGATAAAGCAGCTAAAAAATTAGCCATGCAAGCAGAGATTGATGAAAGACAATATGAAGCACAAAAACAACAGGCTACAGAAGATTTTTATAATAGAATAAAAGTTAGTGCTGATGAGTTGGAAAATACAGATGAATTGTCTAATACTACAGATGTTATGGAGAAAATATTAGAGAAGTATAATAGCCAAATGCCAGATGAAGTTGAAAAAATAAATAGAGAAGATTTAGGAATTGTAAAGGAAAGTTTAGGTAATGGAAATATATATAGATCTTATGATTCTGAAGATAAGGTAAAATATATCCAAAATCATATAGCTAATTTAGGAGAAGAAGGTAGGGATATTGATTGGGTAGATGCAGAAGATATAGAAAATGTTATAGCAATAATAGATAAAGAGAATCATACAGCAATAGCTGGAATGGGAGAGATAGATGGAGAATATGTTCCAGTAGAAATTCAGCAAATGATTTTAGGAAGTGAGCCTAATAATCCTTATGTGGAATCTGATTATTATGTGAGATTAAAAGGAAGCAAAGAGAATTATGAAAAACTAGAAGAAGCATATCAAAAACGTGTAAAGGAATTGAATGAGCAATCAAAAGGAGATTCAGAAATGGAAATTTCTTAAGATAATTTTAATTGAAAAATAAATTAAAAACAAGTTAAAGTAAAGAGTATTTAATAGTATAAAAATCCACTTTTTGTAAACAATAAGTATAAAAGAACTTATGTGCAAGGAGTGGAATTTTTTTGAAAGAAAATAAAAAATTACAAATAAATGGTACTATGCTAGAAAAAGAACAATTAAAAAAACATTTAGAAAAAATAGCATCAAGCCATAATATAATTAATAAAAGTCAAAAAGACACATATCCAGTGCCAGAACTAATAAAAGACTATGAAATTATAAAAGAAGTATATAAAATGTTAAATCAACATGTAAGTATGAAAATAAATATACATCCAGCAGGTGAGTGGTTATTAGATAATTTCTATATAATAGAGGAAACAGTAAAACAAATAGAAAAAGAATTAACATTAAAAAAGTATATAAATTTTGTAGGAATAGCAAATGGGGAATATGCAGGATATGCAAGAATATATGTGTTAGCTAGTGAAATTGTAGCATATACAGAAAATAAAATAGAAAAAGAAAATTTAGAAGAATATTTACAAAGTTATCAAAATAAAAAAACGTTGAGTATGGATGAAATATGGAATATAGGTACATTTATACAAATAGCTATAATTCACAATATAGCACAGATAAGTGAAAAAATAGCAAGTAATCAAGCTCAAAAGTATAAAGTAGAAAGTATAGTAGAAAGATTAATAGATGGAAAAACAAAACAAGAGCAGATTTATAAAGAATATAAAGAAAAGACGCATAACTTTAATAAAGTAATGTTAAAAGATATGAGATATCCATTTATAGAATATATGTCATATACATTAAAAAGATATGGTAAAAAAGGAACAAGGTATTTAAAAGTTTTAGAGGAAATAGTAGAAAAAACACGGAATGACAGTTTCAGAAGTAATACAAAAAGAACATTTTGATGTTGCAATACAAAAAGTATTGATAGGGAATAGTATAACAAGTTTAAAAACAATACAAAGAATAAATTTTTTAGAAATTTTTGAAAAGATAAATGGTGTAGAGGATGTATTAAAACAAGATCCAAGTAATGTATATCAAAATATGGATTGGAAAACAAAGGAATATTATAGAAATAAAATAAAAGAGATATCTGAAAAAACAAAAATATCAGAAATATATATAGCACGAAAAATATTAGAAATAGCAAAAAAAGGAGAAGGTAAAAAGGCGCATATTGGGTATTATTTAATTGATAATGGGCTAGAGACATTATATGAAAATCTAAAATGTAAATACAGAAAAACAAGAAGTAGTAAGGTAAAAGTACAACAATTTATATCACTAATAATTATACTTACAGTGCTACTTTCAACATTAATAACAGTAATATTTAATTGCGAAATGATAAGAGAAAATGTAGAAATTTCAATGACTACAAGAATAATTTTAAATGTAGTATTGGTAATATTATTATTAATACCATGCAGTGAGATAGTAACACAAATAGTGCAATTTATTTTAAATGAAGTTGTAAAACCTAAGCTGATTCCAAAAATGGATTATCAAAATGGGATACCAGAAGAAAAGGCTACAATGGTTGTTATACCGACAATAGTGAAAACAAGTGAAAAAGTGAAAGAATTAATGAAAAAGTTAGAAGTTTTTTATATAGCAAATAAATCGGAAAATTTGTATTTTACATTATTAGGAGATTGTTCTGAAAGTAGTAAAGAAAAAGAAGATTTTGATAAGGGAGTAATAGAGGAAGGAAAAAAGCAAATAGAGATATTGAATAAAAAATATAGTAAAGAATATGAAATACCTATTTTTAATTTTGTTTATAGAAAAAGAGTATGGAATGAAAAAGAAGGAAGTTATTTAGGTTGGGAAAGAAAAAGAGGAATGTTAAATCAGTTAAATGAGTATTTACTAAAAAATTTAGCAGATCCTTTTTTATATAATAGTATAGAAAAAATTCCACAAATAAAATATATAATAACTTTGGATGCAGATACAGATTTAGTGTTAAATACAGCACAAGAGTTAGTAGGAGCAATGTCACATATATTGAATACTCCAGTTATAGATGAACAAAAAAATGTGGTTGTTGATGGGTATGGAATAATGCAGCCACGTGTTGGAGTTAATTTAGATGTGAGTTTAAAAACAATTTTTACAAAGATATTTGCAGGGGCAGGAGGTATTGATAATTATACAAATGCCATATCTGATATATATCAAGATAATTTTAAAGAAGGAATTTTTACTGGAAAGGGAATATATGATTTACAAGTATTTTCAAAAGTTTTGAAAGATGAGATACCAGAAAATACTGTATTGAGCCATGATTTATTAGAAGGTTGTTATTTAAGATGTGGTTTGGTTTCTGACATAATGCTAATGGATGGATATCCAACAAAATATAATAGTTTTATGAACAGACTTTCAAGATGGATTAGAGGAGATTGGCAAATAACCAATTGGTTAAAAAGTAGGAAATTAAATTTACTTTCAAAATATAAAATAAGAGATAACTTAAGAAGAAGTTTATTAGAAATATCAATAATAGTAGTAGCTATTTATGTAACAATTTTGGGATATATTTATCAAATATCAGTAAAAGGTTTATTAATATTTATATCATTAATAGTGATAATCTCTCAAATATTGGAATTGATAAATAAATGTATTTGCAAGAAGGATGGCGAGCAGAGACAAAAGACTTTTGCACCACAAATATCAGGAATTAAAGGTATAATTTTAAGGGCGATAATAACTTTAGGATGTTTGCCATATAAATCTTATGTTTCATTAAAATCAATATTAAAGACAATATATAGAAAAAATATAAGTAAAAAACATTTATTAGAATGGATGACATCAGAAGAGGCAGAAAAGCAATCAAAAACAGATGTATTTTCTTATTATAAACAAATGGCAATAAGCTGGATTTTTGGAATAATTACAATAATATTAAATGTTTATAATTTTAATATAAAAAATATATTTGGTGTTTTATTGGGAATTTTGTGGGTATTAATTCCCTTTATAATGTGTGAAATAAGTAAAGAAACAAAGAAAAAAACGCCAATAGAGACTTTAAGTAATGAAAATAAACAATATTTATTAAGTATTGCAAAATCAACATGGGCATTTTTTGAAACATATTTGAATGAGAAAAATAATTATTTAATAACAGACAATTATCAAGAAGGAAGAAAGCAAAAGACTGTATCAAGAACATCTTCTACCAATATAGGACTTTCGTTATTAGCAGTAATATCAAGTTATGATTTAGGTTTTATAACTTTGGAAAAGACAATCGAATTATTAAAAAAGATATTAGATACAATAATAAGTTTGGAAAAATGGAATGGGCATTTATATAATTGGTATGATACGATAACTAAAAAACCATTGATACCAAGATATATATCAACAGTTGATAGTGGAAATTTTGTTGGATATTTATATACTACAAAAACTTTTTTGGAACAATCGAATTTACCAGATTTAGAATTTTATATAAATTATATAGATACAATGATAAATGAAACGGATTTTTCTTTATTATATGATAAGGAAAAACAGATTTTTTCTATAGGCTATAATATAGAGGAAAATAAATTAACTGATTCATATTATGATTTATTAGCTTCTGAGGCTAGACAGGCAAGTTTAGTGGCAATTGCAAAAAAAGATGTGCCTGCAAAGCATTGGAATAAATTAAGTAGAACACTTACAATATTGGGAAAATATAAAGGGTTAATATCATGGTCTGGAACATCTTTTGAATATTTAATGCCTAATATTAATATTCCAAAATATGAGGGAAGTTTGTTAGATGAATCATGTAAATTTATGATAATGAGTCAAAAGGAGTATGCTAAAGAATTGCAGATACCTTGGGGGATTTCAGAAGCGGCTTTTAATTTAAAGGATTTACAAGGAAATTATCAATATAAGGCTTTTGGAATACCATGGTTAGGTTTAAAAAGAGGATTAGCAGATGAAATGGTTACATCAACTTATGGAAGTGTTTTGGCGGTTTCTGATCAACCACAAGAGGTTATAAAAAACTTGAAAGTACTAGAAGAATATGGAATGAATGGAAAATATGGTTTTTATGAATCAATAGATTTTACGCCTGAAAGAGTAGAAAAGGCAACACCTGTTAAAACTTATATGGCACATCATCAAGCACTGATATTATTAGCGATAAATAATTTATTTAATAATAATATATTACAAAAAAGATTTGTTGAAAATCCAGAAATAAGTAGTGTATCGATACTTTTACAAGAAAGAATGCCTGAAACGTCAATAATAACTAAGGAAACTAAAGAAAAAATAGAAAAGCCAAAATATCAGGATTATGAAGATTATAGTGTTGTTTCTTATGACAAATTAGATGATCGATTGATACGTGGAAATGTTATATCAAATGAAGATTATGTAATAGCAATGAATCAAAAAGGAGAGGGAGTAAGTAAATATAAAGATATATATATAAATAGATTTAAGAAAACAGATGATTATCCACAAGGGATTTTTGTTGATATAAAAAATATTAAAACAAAAAATATATGGAGCTCGTGCCAATATAAGGAAACTAATAATTATAAAATAAGTTTTATGCCAGATAAGATTGAACAGGAAATAGAGCAGGATAATATAAAAACAAAAATACAAACAATTGTCACTCCTAATGATATTTCTGAAATTAGAAAAATCACTTTAGAAAATAGGGGATTAGAAGAAGAAATATTAGAAGTAACCACATATTTTGAGCCAGTACTTTCAAAAAAAGAACAAGATTATGCACATCCAGTGTTTAATAATTTGTTTTTAAAGTTTGATTATGATGAAGAAACAAATAGTATATTAGTGAAAAGGAGAACAAGAGAGAAAAGTGAGAAAAAAATATATTTAGCAGTAAATTTATTTGCACCAGAAATGGAAACTATAGGGCAACTGGAATTTGAAATAGATAAAGAGAAATTTACAGGAAGAGGAAATATACAAGTTCCAGAGATGATAAGAAATTCAACTCCATTATCACAAAAAATATCATTAGTAACGGAAGGTATAGTTGCATTAAAAAGGACGGTAAAGATAAAACCACAAGAAAAAATAGAATTGGATTTAATAATAGCAGTTGGTGAAAGCAAAGAAATTCCATTAGAGAATATTAAAAAATATCAAAATAAAGAAAATGTGGAAAAAGCATTTGAAATATCAAAAGCACAGATAGAAGCACAAAGTAGGTATTTAAGAATAAAGGGAAAAGATATAGAACAATATCAAAAATTATTATCTTATATTATTTTTGATAATCCAAGTAAAAAATCTCAACTAGATAAATTGCCTAAGAAAATGTATGAACAAAGTGAATTGTGGAAATATGGAATATCAGGAGATTTGCCAATAATTTTGGTAAAAGTAAAAGACTTGAATGATTCTGATGTTATTAAACAAATATTAAAAGCATTTGAGTTTTTTAGAATAAAAAAAGTAGAAGTGGAATTAGTGTTAATTGATGAAGAAAAACATAGTTATGAAAATTATGTAAGAGAAGAAATGGAAAATATAGTGTTAAATTTACATTTAGCATATTTAAAAAATATAAGAGGTGGTATATTCCAACTTAATAAAAATGAAATAGATAAAAAAGATATGGAATTATTAGAATTTGTTGCTACAGTGATAATTGATAGTAATAAAGGAAGTTTAAAAAATGCAATAAGCGATATAGAAGAAGAGTACTTTGAAAAAACAAAAGTTTTAGAAGATGAAGAAAGCTCAATTGTGATAAAAGAGGAAAAAATAGAAAATAATAGTTTTTTTAAAATTGATGATGATTTGAAATATTTTAATGAGTATGGTGCTTTTTCAAGTGACGGAAAAGAATATTTAATAAAATTAAATAGGAAGAATAGATTACCTACAGTATGGTCACATATATTGGCAAATAAAAAATTTGGAACATTGGTTACAGAAAATATGGGTGGATATACGTGGTATAAAAATAGTAGGTTAAATCGTATAACTTCATGGGCTAATATGCCAAATTATGATATACCATCAGAGGCTATATATTTGAAAGATGAGGAAACTAAAAAAGTATGGTCTTTGGGGTTGAATCCGATGCCAGATAATAATGAGTATGATGTTGTTTATGGATTTGGATATGCAAAATATATTCATAAAAGTAATGGAATTGAGCAGGTATTAGATGTATTTGTGCCAAAAGAGGATAGTATAAAGGTTCAAATATTACATTTGAAAAATACTACGCCAAACAGAAAAAAATTAAAGATTTATTATTATAACAAACTTGTTATAGGAGAAGATGAACAAAAAATAACAGAATATATAAATTTGAAATATGACAAAAATAATAATGTGTTAATTGCGGAAAATTTGTATAATAGTGATTTTAGAGAAGTTGTTTATATGTCGAGTAGTGAAAAAATAAAATCTTATACAGGTGATAAAAAATTCTTTTTTGGAAATGGTGGAATTGAAAATCCAAATGGAATAAGAAAAGTAATGTTGAATAACATAGGAAGTTTAGGAAAAAGTAGTTGTGCTGTTTATCAAATAGAAGTGGAAATAGAAAGTTTTGGAGAAAAAGAAATTTCTATATTGTTAGGAGCAGAGGAAAGTATTTTAGATAGTAAGAATATTGCGTATAAATATAGTAAGATTCAGAATTGCAAACAAGAATTAGAAATTATAAAAAGTGAGTGGAAAGATAAATTAGAAAAAGTGCAAGTATATACACCAATAGAATCAATAAATATAATGCTTAATGGTTGGACATTATATCAAACAATATCGAGTAGATTATTGGGAAAAACGGGATATTATCAATCAGGTGGAGCGTATGGTTTTAGAGATCAATTACAAGATACGTTTTGTTTAAAATATGTTGATTCAGAATATTTAAAACAACAGATAATAAAACATAGTAAACATCAATTTGAAGAAGGAGATGTAGAACATTGGTGGCATGATGAAACTAAAAGAGGTATAAGAACAAGATTTTCTGATGATTTGTTATGGCTTGTGTATGCTACATTAGAGTATATGGATTTTACTGGAGATAATCAAATTTTAGATATTGAAACGCCCTATTTAAAAGGTCAAATATTGGAACAAGGGATAGATGAGAGATATGATAGATATATTGAAAGTGAAAAAATGGGGACGATATATGAACATTGTGTAAAAGCAATAGAGAAAGCATTAAATTTTGGAGAGCATGGATTACCTAGAATTGGTTCAGGAGACTGGAATGATGGAATGAGCGAAGTTGGTAATAAGGGCAAAGGTGAAAGTGTATGGCTTGGATTTTTCTTATATAATATATTAGATAGATTTATAAAAATAGTAGAAGAAAATGGTGATTTTGATAGAGTTGAAAGATATAAAAAAATAAAACAAGAATTAAGGAGAGCTTTAAATACTAGTGGTTGGGATGGTAGATGGTATAAAAGAGCATTTACAGATGATGGTCAAGCACTAGGAAGTATGGAAAATGAGGAATGTAGAATAGATAGTATAGCGCAAAGTTGGTCAATAATATCAAATGCGGGTGATAATGATAAGAAATATATATCAATGGAAAGTTTGGAAAATCATCTTGTTGATAAAGAAAATGGAATAATAAAATTGTTAGATCCACCATTTGAAAAAGGTAAATTAGAACCTGGATATATAAAAGCGTATTTGCCTGGAGTAAGAGAAAATGGAGGCCAGTATACACATGCAAGTTGTTGGGTAGTTATTGCAGAGGCTATGTTAGGCTTTGGTGAAAAGGCAGTGCCCGGAATGCGCCCAGCTTCGGACGGCGCTGGCAGGCGCGCCGGAGCAGGCGGCCCCAGAGGACGCAAAAGAGGTGGACTATCTAAAAAAAGTGAAGCGCCGGGGCTGGCGGCGTGTGGCGGCGGCAGTTGCCGTCACGGTGCTGCTGTTCACGGAAGAGGTGGCTGGACATGGTATACAGGTTCATCTTGTTGGTATTATAAAGCTGGAGTAGAATATATATTAGGAATAAAAATAGAAAAAGGAATTTTAAAAATTAATCCGTGCATACCTAAAGATTGGAAAACTTTTTCTGTAAGATATAAATGGAAAAATACACTTTATAATATATTAGTTGAAAATCCAAATGGAAATGAAATAGGTGTTAAAAAAATAGTTATTGATGGTATAGAGCAAATGTCTAATGAGATTAGGCTTCAAGAAAATGTAGGTGTTATAAATGTAGAGGTTTTTTTGAGTTAAGATTTTTCGCCTAAAAATGATTTAAAAATCAAAAAAACACTTGTGTAAATGTAAGAATTGTGATATAAATATATTTGAAATAAAACTACGAAAGGGCGGAGTTTTTGTGGAAAATATAAACAAGGATGTAAAAACAGTTTTAATAGTAGATGATGAACAGGCTATAATAGATGTTTTAAAATTTAATTTGTTAAAAGAAGGTTATAGAACAATAGAGGCTAAAGATGGGCAAACAGGATTAGAAATGGCTTTAAGGGAAAGACCAAATTTGATAATGCTAGATATAATGTTACCAAAAATGGATGGTTTAACAGTATGCCAAAGAGTAAAAAGTGTTGTTAATATACCAATAGTTATATTGACGGCAAAAGATGAGGAAGTTGATAAAATAGTAGGATTAGAACTCGGTGCTGATGATTATATCACAAAACCATTTTCCTTGTCGGTACTGCGCGCAAGAGTGAATACACAGCTTCGAAAAGCGGCGGCAATGGGTGAAAAAGAAAAGGATAACGAACACGTTTACCGCAAAGAACCGTATGTGTTTGATTTTGACCGGATGAAATTCATGGTGGACGGTAAGGAGATCGAACTCAGTAAGACCGAGCAGAAGTTGTTGCGGATTCTTGTGGAAAATGCGGGCATGAATATGCGCAGAGAAATTTTACTGGATCGTGTCTGGAGCGATGGCGCAGAGTATGTGGATGAGAATGCACTATCGGTATCCATTAAGAGACTTCGGGATAAACTCGGAGCGGAGCATGCGATCAGGACAGTGTATGGAATTGGTTACAGGTGGGAGTGATATGTGGATATTCATAGTGTTTGTCTGCGTGACAGTTACTGCAATTATTATTTTTGTAAATTACAGACGCACAAAGAAAACAATGGATACAATAGAAGAAATGCTGAATGTGGCAGTTAAAGGAGAATTTACAGAGGGACAATTCGACGAGACACGCATGTCGGCTTTGGAGACAAAATTTGCCCATTACTTAAGTGCATCTGCTCTGTCCGCACAAAATGTAGAGGCAGAGAAAGACAAAATAAAAGCATTGATCGCAGACATTTCCCATCAGACAAAAACGCCAATCGCAAATCTTCTCTTATATAGTGAGCTTTTACTTGAAGAGGAGCTTCCACAGCAGATTGAGGGAAATGTGTCTGCAATCCATGAACAGACACAGAAATTAAAATTTCTGATCGAATCGCTTGTGAAATTATCACGTCTGGAAAATGGAATTTTACAGCTTGTTCCTCGGATGGAAAAGCTACAGCCAATGTTAGAGCGTGCAGTGTGGGAACTGAAACAGAAAGCAGAAGAAAAAGGATTACAGATAAGTTTACATAATACTGATGTTGAAGCTTATTTTGATCCGAAGTGGACAGGAGAAGCAATCTGTAATGTGATTGATAATGCGATAAAATACACAGAGCATGGGGAAATATCCATTTCGGCTATTTCTTATGAAATGTTTGTGAGAATTGACATTGCAGATACCGGATGTGGTATCCGGGAAGAGGAGTTGCCGAAGATTTTTAGGAGGTTCTATCGATCAGAACTGGTAAAGGATGAAGAGGGCGTTGGAATCGGACTTTACCTGACCAGAGAAATTTTGCAGGAGCAGGGTGGCTATATCAAAGTGTCCTCCGTATACGGACAGGGAAGTAAGTTTTCCATTTATCTGCCTAAAAATAATTTTTGAAAAAGTACATCAACTATACTGGAACCGCAGAAATATGTTTTAAAATAGTAAATGGAATTCTTTCAATACCGTAAGAATTTCATTTGCCGTGGAAAGAGTCTGGAAAGAATATTGTGTGATAATCTGTATGTAACAAAAAATGTTATATACAGATTTTTTTGCTTCGCAAAACAAGGAGGCTAAATCCTCTCCTCGCTAGAAGAGCAAATTTTACTTCGTAAAATTGGATTTTGCTTCGCAAAACAAGGAGGATATATGGATATTTTAAAAGCATGTGGTTTAAGGAAAATATACGGAAGCGGAGAGACAGCCGTACATGCACTGGACGGTGTGGATCTTACGG
>OGWV01000699.1_pt1 | contig 20848 bp, 20 predicted proteins | sample 1576081 | NCBI WGS metagenome assembly OGWV01 (sample SAMEA3541541, study PRJEB24748) | human gut metagenome | biome: human gut; feature: human-associated habitat; material: faeces | place: China | collected 2012 | reverse complement strand
GGAAACAGTAAAAGAGAAGATGGAGTTATTCGGATCTGTCGGAAAAGCCTGAGAAGAACTTTTTTAAAAAAGCACTTGCGTTTTAAAGCAAGTTGAGGTATACTGACTCACGTAGACAGAACAAGGGCGTTCCAATTATAATTGGAGTGCCCTTTTTTATGTATTAGGAAAGTCCTTTCCTAATACATAAAAAACGCTCCGCTAAGGATGCGCACTGTGGCGTACAAGGTAGATGTCGCAAGCGACCGCCGCAGGCGCCAAAATGTGCCAAGGCACATTCTTTGTTATCCCTTGGGAAATGATCCGCATGATTGAATCAGATTGAATTTAATGAAATTAGATTTCATCCGACTGGATCAGACGGATGATTTCCTGAGAGGTGATCTATCAAAAGGGTTCCCGTAGTGAAATCGAGTTATTGCTCATTGCAGTGGGCGGTAATCGGAGGATTAAGAGAAAAGGAAGGTATAGGATATGAGCACAGAATTATTCAATGTAGCTGACATCTTTGGAGAGAACGTATTTAACGATACTGTTATGCAGGAGCGTCTGCCAAAGAAAGTTTACAAGAATCTGAGAAAGACAATTGAAGAAGGAAAAGACCTGGATCTCGAGACAGCAGATGTTATTGCTCACGAGATGAAAGAATGGGCAATTGAAAAAGGAGCGACTCACTATACACATTGGTTCCTGCCACTTACAGGAGTTACAGCAGAGAAGCATGATTCCTTTATCTCAGCTCCGCTTCCAAGTGGAAAAGTTCTGATGACTTTCTCAGGAAAGGAATTGATCAAAGGTGAGCCGGATGCATCTTCATTCCCGTCAGGAGGACTGAGAGCAACATTCGAGGCAAGAGGATATACAGCATGGGATTGTACATCACCGGCATTCGTAAGACAGGATGCAGGCGGAGCTACACTTTGTATCCCAACAGCATTCTGCTCCTATACAGGAGAGGCACTGGATCAGAAGACACCGTTGCTTCGTTCTATGGAAGCTATCAATAAAGAAGCATTAAGACTTCTTCGTTTATTTGGAAATACAACATCTAAGAAGGTTACTCCATCTGTTGGAGCAGAGCAGGAGTACTTCCTTGTAGATGCAGAGAAGTTTGAAGAAAGAAAAGACCTGATCTACACAGGACGTACACTTTTTGGAGCAATGCCTCCGAAAGGACAGGAGCTTGACGATCATTACTTCGGAACAATCCGTCAGAGAATCGCATCTTTCATGAGAGATGTAAATATCCAGCTTTGGAAGGTGGGTGTTCCATCAAAGACACAGCATAACGAGGTTGCACCGGCACAGCATGAGCTGGCTCCGATTTATACAGAAGCTAATATCGCTGTAGATCAGAATCAGCTGACAATGCAGACATTGAAGAGAGTAGCTTGTCAGCATGGGCTGAAATGTCTGCTTCACGAGAAACCGTTCGCAGGAGTTAACGGATCCGGTAAGCACAACAACTGGTCTATTACTACAGATGATGGAATCAATCTTCTTGAACCAGGTAAGACACCTCATGAGAATACACAGTTCCTTCTTGTACTTGCCTGCATTATGAAAGCGGTTAATGTACATGCAGATCTGCTCAGAGAATCTGCAGCTGATCCGGGAAATGATCACAGACTTGGAGCAAATGAGGCACCTCCGGCAATTATCTCTATCTTCCTTGGAGAGCAGCTTGAGGATGTTGTTGAGCAGCTGATCAGCACAGGAGAAGCTACACACAGTTTAAAAGGTGGAAAGCTGGAAACAGGTGTAAGTACACTTCCTGACCTGTTCAAAGATGCAACAGACAGAAACAGAACATCACCGTTTGCATTTACAGGAAATAAGTTCGAGTTCCGTATGGTTGGATCAAGAGATTCTATCGCAAACCCGAATATCGTACTGAACACAATCGTTGCGGAAGCATTTGCAGATGCATGTGATATTCTTGAGAAAGCAGATGACTTTGATCTTGCAGTACATGATCTGATCAAAGAATACCTGACAGAGAACCAGAGAATCATCTTCAACGGAAACGGATACTCTGACGCGTGGGTTGCAGAGGCTGAGAGAAGAGGACTTCCGAACATTAAGTCTATGGTTGAAGCAATTCCGGCAATCACAACAGAGAAGGCTGTAGAATTGTTTGAGAGATTTAATGTATTCACAAAAGCAGAGCTTGAGTCTCGTGCAGAGATTCAGTATGAGGCATATGCTAAGGCAATCAATATTGAAGCTCGTACTATGATCGATATGGCAAGCAAACAGTTCCTGCCGGCATTTATCAAGTATACAAAGACACTGGCAGATACAATTAATGCTGTGAAGGCAGCAGGTGTTGATGCGACAGTTCAGACAGAGGCACTTAAGGAAGTAAGTGCTCTGATGGCTGAGACAAAGGCAGCGCTTGATAGGCTTGTAAAAGTGACAGGTGAGGCAGCAGCAAAAGAAGAAGGCGAAGTACAGGCTACATACTATCATACAGAGGTTGTTCCGGCTATGGATGCACTCCGCACACCGGTTGACAAACTTGAGATGATTGTGGATAAAGAAGCTTGGCCAATGCCATCTTACGGAGATCTGATTTTCGAGGTATAAAATACATTACAGAAAAGTAATTTGAAGTAAATGATTGGAAGTCATTATTCGGATAAAGAGTCTGGATAATGGCTTCTTTTTGCTCCGAAAATCGGGAAAGCTGCATGACTATTTCATGCAAGAAAGCAAAAATTATTGTATAATGAGAAGTGGTTCGTGCAGCTTGAGCGTATTCTGCACGAATGAGAAAAAGAAAGAGTGGAATAAAAATGCAGTCAGAAGCAGAACTTAGAAGTTTATTATCAAGAATAGATCACCGGGGATATCCGGCTTATAAAGATACAAAAGGACAGTACCGATTTCCGGGATATGTTTTATCGATCGATCACGTACAGGGAGATCCGTTTGCGTCACCGTCAAAGGTAAGTGTACTGGTGAGTGGAAAGACAGCAGGATTCCCACAGGAATTATATTGTGGAAAATGTCAGAGAATCGCACTTCAGGATGAATTGCTGCGCCAGTTTGGAAGAAGGGCAGAGAGGTTTGCATTCAAGGCGAAAGGTTCAGGTAAGAGCGGACTGATCTCTGTCAGCAGATGCGGACAGGAAGTTTTGGAGAGAACAGCGTGTCAGATCCAGCCGGAGAACGGAAACATCCTTCTGAGAATGGAAATCGGATTTCCGGCAAATGGACGAACGATCAATGCAAGAGAATTAGAGAAGATTTTATTTGATTTTGTTCCGGAGTGTGTAAAGGCATCCTTGTTTTATAAGAATCTGGATGCAAAAAGATTGAGAAGAATCGTAGATCTGGCAGAAGATCAGGAGTATATCCGTAAAGAACTTCCGAAACGTGGTTTGTGTGCTTTCGTGGCAAACGGAAGTGTACTGCCAAGGGAATCCGGAATTTCATCCAGGCCGATGCGTGACGGAATTGCCTTCCAGTCTCCGACGGAGCAGGAAGTGACACTGGAACTTCCACATAAAGGAAAGATTACCGGTATGGGAATCCGTAAGGGGATTACTTTGATCGTCGGTGGAGGTTATCACGGAAAGTCAACACTTTTGAAAGCTCTGGAGCTTGGAGTGTACAATCACATCGCAGGGGATGGAAGAGAGTATGTGATCACAGATGCGACAGCAGTGAAATTGCGCGCGGAGGATGGAAGAAGTATCCAGAAGACAGATATTTCCATGTTCATCAACGATCTTCCGAACGGAAAAGATACGACATCATTCTGTACAGAAGATGCAAGTGGAAGTACTTCACAGGCGGCAAATGTGATCGAAGGAATTGAGGCCGGAACATCCCTGTTCTTGATTGATGAAGATACGAGTGCAACGAACTTCATGATCCGTGATGAGCTGATGCAGCGTGTGATCCACAGAGAGATGGAGCCGATCACGCCATTTATTGAAAGAATCAGAGAATTGTATGAAAATTATGGAATCTCGACAGTGATCGTTGCAGGAAGTTCGGGAGCTTATTTCCATATCGCAGACAGTATTATCCAGATGGATCGTTATGTTCCGAAAGATATTACGGTATTGGCGAAAAAAGAAGCAGAGAACTTCCCACAGATCAGCGTGCCGGAGCAGCTAGCAAAAAAGCCGGCTTATGACAGAGTGCCGCGACCGGATCAGGCATTTCACGGAAATGACAGGATCAAGATGAAGACGATGGGAAAAGAATCTGTGATGATCAACAGGGATACGATCGATCTGAGGTATTTGGAACAGATCACGGATAGCGAACAGGTGGCAGCACTTGGCTACTGTGTACGATATGCGCAGAAGCATTTGATCGATGGAAAGAAGAATCTGATCCAGATTGTAGATGAGCTGGAAGAAGTGATGCAGAATAAATCGCTGGCGGCATTGTGCGAGAGTACATCCAGTGTATCCTGTATGGCAGTGCCGAGAAGACAGGAAATATTTGCGTGCCTTGACCGGTATAGAGCGCTTAGGTTAGGATAGGAGTGGCGACATGAAATTAGAGAATGGAAGACCAGAAAACACAGAAGGAAGATTACAGAAGGAAATCAGGGTATATGATTTCCTCGACAAGCTTGGTGTGGAATACCAGAGAGTAGACCATGAGGCGGCAATGACAATGGAAGCCTGTGAAGAAATCGACAGAACACTTGGAGATGGAACCGCAATCTGCAAGAACTTGTTCCTTTGCAATCGACAGGAAACAGACTTTTATCTGCTACTGATGCCGGGAGACAAGCCATTTAAGACGAAAAATTTGTCGGCACAGATTGGTTCTGCCAGACTTTCCTTTGCAAAGCCGGAGTATATGGAGAAGTATCTGGATATTACACCGGGATCCGTCAGCGTTATGGGACTTATGAATGATACAGAGGGAAAAGTACAGCTTTTGATCGATGAGGATGTAATGAAAGATCCGTATTTTGGTTGTCATCCGTGCATCAACACATCCAGCTTGAAGATTCGTACATCTGATTTGATCGCAAAGATCATTCCGGCGCTGAAGCATGCACCGAAGATGGTGGAACTTCCGGGAACGGAGGCACAACAGTAACAATTAATCGACACTAGGTCCATTTCCTGTTGGTTGTATATTTTTCGTGCATTTGCTATAATCTATATGTTGATATGATACAAGGGTCAAAAGGTCATGCGTTTCTTGCTTGCATGAAAAAGCATGACTTATTGACCCGCAAAACACCGAAAAGTAGCCATTTTTCGTAGAAAAATGAGCGGATTTGAGGTGTTTTAGGATTGCGAGAGCATGAAATGCGAAGCAATCCGTGTATCATAGGGGTCAAAATACCTTTTGACCCCAACATCTTGATATATGAAGAGCAGATATCATTTTCAGGATTAATGCGGAGAAGATAAAAGGAGAACTATAGTGTCTGAAGAAAATAAAGTGATAGATAAAGTGAATACATCAGAAATAGTCGAGCAGCCGGTGGATGCGGAGGAGATTCCGCCAGTGAAGACAGAGGCGATACCACCGGTGAATACGGAACCAACACATCCTGTACAGCCACCGGTAGAACCGGCGCAGAAGCTGGAAGATTATTACAAAGAGACTGTGGAGGATCGTGCAGCTGAGGAAGAGTACGAGCAGGCGGTTAAAGATCCGCAGAACCGGAAGGAAAAGATCGATCAGATCAAGAGTATTTTCCACCGCAGTGGGGAGAAGAAATTTTCCAGAGAAGAAGTGATTCTTTCTAAGATTCGACCGGAGGATATGCTGGAATATCTGACGTTGGAACAGCGCAGACTGGAATGCTTACAGAAAGCAAGACAGAGCCGGAATGAGAAGCTTCTCAAGGTGCTTCAGCTTGCGGCGATACTTGCAGCAATTGTAGCGGTTGTCGCTTTACTGAAGGATAATCCGGTCGTTCTTGTGAACATTCTGTATATGCTTGGTATTGTAGCAGCAATCTGGATCTGGAAGAATCCGGGAAAGAAGTAAATTTACTGTAATGAGGTGATGATATGAAGTTTTTTCATTTATCAGACCTGCATATAGGAAAGCAATTACATCACTATAACCTCCGGGAGGATCAGGAACATATCCTTGCGGAGGTTCTTTCATATGCAGAGTCTATACATCCGGATGCAATTGTTATCGCTGGAGATATCTATGATAAATCCGTGCCATCAGCAGAAGCCGTCAGCTTGTTTGATGAATTTCTGACAGCTTTGGCTAAGATTGAACCGGTGATTCCGGTGCTTATTATATCGGGAAATCATGATTCGGCACAGCGGCTTGATTATGCCAGCCGTTTGCTTGGAAGTCATCAGATTTATATTGCGGGGCAGGCACCGGAGGAAGAAGCAGATCGTCTGAAAAAGATTACTTTGACGGATGAGTTTGGTGAAGTGGATTTTTGGCTGCTTCCGTTTTTGAAGCCGGGATATGTGCGTAAAATCTTTGGCGGAGATGTGCCGGAGAGTTATACGGCAGCTGTACAAGGACTTCTGGAGAGGGAGAAGATTGATTTCTCTAGAAGAAATGTACTGGTTTCCCATCAGTTTTATACAGGAAAAGGAGAGACTCCGGTAACTTGTGATTCAGAAGTATTATCTGTCGGAGGCATTGATAATGTAGATATTTCCGCAGTACAGGAGTTTGACTATGTGGCTCTTGGACATTTACATGGAGCACAGAGAGTCGGACAGGAGAAGATCCGTTACTGCGGAACATTGTTGAAATATTCAGTCAGTGAAGCAAATCAGAAGAAGACACTTCATGTAGTCGAATTGAAAGAAAAGGGGAGCGAGCCGGAGATTCAGAAGCTGCCGTTACATCCGCTTCGTGATGTACGGAAACTGCGTGGAACTCTGGAAGAGATCCTTGAAGCGGAGGACGGAACCGGGAGCGAAGATTATGTCAGTGTGACGCTGACAGATGAGGTTGATCCGTACAAACCGAAGGAGCAGCTGGAAAGAAAGTTCCATCATATCCTCGAAGTGCGAATGGATAATGAAAGGACGAGACAGAAGCTGGAATTTTCTGAAGAACAGATACGGATCGGTACTCCGTTTGAAACATTTTGTGATTTCTACAAAGAGATGCAGAGGCAGGAAATGTCTGAGCAGGAACAAAAGATCTTAAGAGAGATTATAAGTGAAATGAAAGGGGAAGACGTATGAGACCGGTGAGATTGACGATGTCCGCATTCGGATCTTATGCGGGCGTCCAGGAGATAGATTTTACAAAGATTCACAGCGGATTATTTTTGATTACCGGAGATACGGGTGCAGGAAAAACAACCATCTTTGATGCAATCATGTATGCGCTGTATGACCGGACGAGTGGCGGACGCAGAGATGGAAATATGATGCGCAGCCAGTATGCATCAGAAGACACAGACACTTATGTTGAATATGTATTTTCTTATCGGGGACAGGAATATACCGTGCGCCGTAATCCGGAATATCTCCGGGTAGGGAAGAGAAGAAAAGCAGATGGAAGCCTCCGGTATGTGAAAGAGACAGCGAAGGTGAGTCTCCTTCTTCCGGATGGAAGGGAATATCAGGGGAAGAAGCGAGAGACAGACCAGAAGATTCAGGAAATCATTGGTCTTGATGCGGGGCAGTTTACGCAGATTGCCATGATCGCACAGGGAGATTTCTTAAAGCTTCTTCATGCAGAATCGAAAGAACGTAAAAAGATCTTCTCGCAGATTTTCCAGACACAGATCTACTGGCGGATTCAGGAAGCACTGAAAGAAAAAGGAAAAGATCTGTATATTGCGCTGAAGGAAAGTGAATCAGACATCCGGCGTGAGATGGAGCGTGTGGAACCAGAGAATACAGAGCAGCAGGATCTGGCAGACCAGTGGAAAGAACTCTGTGAGTTATCCATGCCGGAAGGGGAAAAGGTTCTGGAGGCTGTGAAAAACTTTCTCGAATATGAAGAAAGTTGTGGAAAAGTCTTAAAGAAAGAATCAGAGGAACTTAAGAAACAGTCAGAAACACTTCGAATGCTGATTCAGAAGAAAGCAGAGAAAAATAAGATATTTGACCGTTTGGAAATGGAAGAGAAGCAGCTGAGTATTCTGAATGCAAAACAGGAAGAGATGGAAACCTGTCGGGTTCAGGCAGTGCTTGGACACCGGGCAGAGCAGGCGAGACATCTGGAAGTGCAGGCTCTTCGAACAGCGAAATCCGTGCGGCAGATACAGGGAGAAATCGAGCAGATTACTGTATGGCAGAAGGAACAGGAAAAGGAACTTTCAGAGGTTAAAGAAAAAGCGGAAGAATTGGAAGAAGTTTTTGCAAAGGAAGAACCGGAAATGCTGAAAAAAATTTCACAGTTATCGGATCTCCTTCCACATTACGCAAATGTGCGTAAGTATTCGAAAGAATATGAAAATCAGACAGGGGCAATGCAGCGTTGTATACAGAATTGTCAGGAAGCATCAGCTCAGTATGAGGAAGCATATGCGAAATTCTTTCAGGAGCAGGCGGGAATCCTGGCAAAGGAATTACAGGAAGGCACGCCGTGTCCGGTCTGCGGATCAGTAGAACATCCGCATCCGGCAAAGATTTCCGGAGAAGCACCGGATAAAGAGACGGTAGAGAAACTGAAGCAAAGACGTGATCTGCTGGAACAAAAAAGAATACAGCAGCAGGAAAAGTTTCAGATATGTAAAGCACAGCTTGAATCAGAACAACGTATTCTCGGAGATAATCCTGTGAAAGAAGAGCAGGTGAAAGAAGAGCTTCAGAAGATGCAGGTTGAACTGGATCGGAAGAAGAATGAAACAAAGCAGGCACAGGAACAGTGCCGTAAGATGACGGAGGAAAGCAGACGTCAGGCAGGAAAACTGGAGGGACTTCGAAGTCAGAAAACAGAACTTGAGAAGCGTTTTGTAAAAGAGCAGGAAGAGTTCCGAGAGGAGATCAGCCGACAGGAATTTACTTCACAGGAAGAATTCCGTGAGGCGAAACAGTGGATCGAAGGGTGGCGGGAGAAAGACAAAGAAGTGAAAGAACATGACCGCCAGCTGTTAGAGAAAAAGGCAAAGATCGAGACGCTGAAGGAACAGACTGCAGGCGAAAAGCGGGAAGATCCGCAGCAGGAGATGGAAAAGCGAAATGAAGTAGAACATCTGTTGAAAGAAAAACAGGATCATCAGATGCAGCTTCACAGCAGATGGACAGGTAACCAGAATGCGTACAAGAATCTGAAACAATATTTTTCTTCGCAGGAAGCTCTGCGAAAAGAATATGAGGTACTTTCCAACCTGAGCAAGACTGCAAATGGCAATTTGAGCGGCAGTGTGAAACTTGATTTTGAGACGTATGTACAGCGGACTTATTTCCGGCAGATCATTCAGGCGGCAAACCGCAGGCTGGCGCGGATGACATCGAATGAATTTATTTTACAGTGCAGGGAGATTCAGGATTTGAGTAGTCAGGGACAGGCCGGACTTGATCTGGATGTCTATGATCTGGTGACAGATTCTGTCAGAGATGTGAAGTCTCTCTCAGGAGGAGAATCCTTCATGGCAGCCTTATCAATGGCATTGGGACTTGCAGATATTATCCAGAATACGGCGGGAGCTGTAAGTCTGGAGACGATGTTTGTAGATGAAGGATTCGGATCTCTGGATGATGCATCAAGAGACCGTGCAATTCAGATTCTCAAAGAACTTGCAGGAGAGAAAGGACTGGTTGGAATCATTTCCCATGTAAATGAATTGAAAGAGCAGATTGACTGGAAATTAAATATTACAAAGACAGAGCATGGAAGTCAGGCAAAATGGGAAATCTAAAAGCATAAGGCAATAATAGGGACAGCTACGAAGAAGGACAGAATACAGGCAGGTGCGGAAAATGAAACAAAATGGAATGAGAGAAAGAAAAGGAAGGATTTCAAGATACGGAAGAAGGATGTTGGCAGTTCTGCTCAGCGCAGGGATGCTGCTGACAGAGACTCTTCCGGTATTCGGAACAGAAAATACGGAGGAAACGGCACGCCCACATCAGCTTTATTGCACAGTACTTGGAGACAGTATTGCGAAAGGTTACACTTGCGATAAATCCTGGATGGAGAATTATGGAAGTCTGGCAGCAAAGGAAATAGCATATAGCGAAGGGTGCAGATATATTTATCACAATTATGCAAGAACAGGTCTTGATACAGCAGGATTGAACGAAAAGTATTTGTCAAAGCAGGATGTGCAGACGAATCTTGCAAAAGCAGATGTTATTTTTATAACAATTGGTTCGAATGACCTGCTCAACGAATGTAAGCGTGTGGTTCAGGAAATCCTGAAGACAGATACAAAATTTAAAAGTGCGGATGAGGCACTTGCATCTTTGAAAGAGTCTGTAAAGAAGAATCCGCTGCTTGTGCTGAGTGCGATCAACGCGTTGAACAACTGGGATTATAATTCCTTTGAAAAAGAATGGATTCAGATGATGAAGACAGTAAATTCATTGAAAAAGGACGATGCAAAAGTGATCGTGACTACAATTTATAATCCGGCAGGAAATATGAAGCTTCCGTCTACGCTGAATAAAATTGTAGAAGACATTATTGAAAATATGAACGCGATCATTGAAAAACGTGCGGGAAAATACGATTATGAAGTTGCGGATGTGTATCAGTCATCTGTGACATCACATCTGCAGAAAGATGGAGTACATCCGGATTCACAGGGGCAGCAGATCATTGCAGATCTGGTTTGTAAGGAATACGAAAAGTAAAAAAGAAGCATTCTTTGTGTTGGTTCTTATATGGAACAATGCAGAGAATGCTTTGTTGTATATTAGGAAAGGACTTTCCTAATATACAACAAACGCTCCGCTCAGGATGCGCACTGCGGCGTACAAGGTAGGTGTCGCAAGCGACCGCCGCAGGCGCAAGAATGTGCCGAGGCACATTCTTTGTTCTTTTTACAAGAAATAGAACTGTCACATTTATAACACAAAACATTCACAGAACTCTGATACTTTTGAAAAGTCAAAAATCTCGGTTTGTCTGCATAGATATAGACTGGAAGAAATATAGGGAGGTAAGACTTTGATAGAAGTAAAGAATCTTGTGAAGAAGTATGGAAATCATACAGCAGTAGATCATTTGAACTTCACAATAGAGGAAGGGCATGTCTACGGCTTTCTTGGACCGAATGGGGCGGGAAAATCAACAACGATGAATATTATGACAGGGTATCTCGGTGCTACCGAAGGAGAAGTGCTGATTAATGGACATGATATTCTGAAAGAGCCGGAGGAGGCGAAAAGGCAGATTGGTTATCTGCCGGAATTGCCACCGTTGTATATGGAGATGACAGTTCGTGAATATCTGGAATTTGTAGCGGAGTTGAAAGGAATCGCTAAGAAGAAAAGAGGAGAGTCTATCAATGAAGTAGAGAAGATGGTGAAGATCTGGGAAGTGGAAAACCGTCTGATCAAGAATTTGTCAAAAGGATACCGTCAGAGAGTCGGACTGGCACAGGCGGTGCTTGGATTCCCGGAGATCATCATTCTTGATGAACCAAGTGTCGGACTTGATCCAAAACAGATCATAGAGATCCGTGAACTGATCCGTCAGCTTGCGAAGAAACATACAGTGATTTTGAGTTCTCATATTTTGGCGGAAGTCCGTGAAGTCTGCGATTATATTTTGATCATTTCCAAAGGAAAAATGGTTGCAAGTGACACACCGGAGAACCTGGAACGGAATCTGGGAGATTCTGATCTGATTGAGATCGAGACGAAAGCAGATCCGGATGAAGTTCGAAGAATTCTTGAGACAGTAGATGGAATTCGAAGCATTTCTACAAAGCATCTGGAAAATGGAATCACATGGGCTCAGATTCAGGAGAAGAAAAATACAGATGTACGTGAAAAAGTATTTCAGGCATTTGCACAGAATCATCAGCCGCTGCTGAAACTGAATCCGTTGCAGGTAAGTCTTGAAGATGTCTTTATGGAACTGACGCAGAGCGACAGGGCAGCAGAAGAATATGCAGAAAAGGCGAAGAAGAAGGAAACGGAGGACATGAAAGATGCTGGCGATTTATAAAAGAGAAGTACGCTCCTATTTTCAGTCTATGGTGGGATGCGTGTTTGTTGCATTTCTTATTGCATTTACAGGAATCTACTTTATGGCATATAACCTGACAGCCGGATATCCATACTTTTCCTATACGCTTTCAGGTACACTGATCGTATTTATCGTAGGGATTCCGCTGATCACGATGCGCAGTTTTTCAGAAGAGCGTAAAAATAAGACAGATCAGCTGCTTCTGACAGCTCCGGTCAGTCTGTGGAAGGTTGTGCTTGGAAAATATCTTGCAATGGTAACGGTAATTGGAATCCCGAATGTGATCTTCTGTGCGTTCCCATTAATCATTAAGGCACAGGGAACGGCATATCTGAAAGTAGATTACATATCCATCGGGGTATTCTTCCTGTTGGGTTGTGTATATGCGGCAATCGGCATGTTCCTGTCTGCTCTGACGGAAAGTCAGATGATCGCATTTATCAGTACATTTGGTATTCTGCTTATCTTGTATCTTTGGAATGGAATTCTTTCCATGCTTCCAAGCAGTGCAGTCAGCGGATTGGTCGGTGTGCTTATCATTCTGACTCTGATTGTTGTTTATATTTATCAGATGACAGGAAATATAGTGATTGCCGGTGTGATCGAAGCAGTTGGTGTGATCGCCGGTGTGGTCGTGTACTTTGTGAAATCAAGTCTTTATGAAAACCTGCTGACAAAGATGCTTGGAAGACTGGCACTTGCAGATGTATTTACGGATATCACTTCGAACAGTATTGTAGATATAACAGGAATCGCGCTGTATCTTTCACTGATCGTAGTCTTTGTGTTCCTGACAGTACAGGCAATCCAGAAGAGACGTTGGAATTAGGAGGGCATGAAAGTGGATAGAAGAAAGAAAACAACAGGAAAGATCAAAGGGATGTTCCACACCTCCGGTACAAAGCACGGATCTTACAGTGTGGGGCTGACAGTACTTGTAATCGCGATTGTTATTGTGTTCAATCTGGTAATCGGACAGATCCCGGAAGCTTATCGCAATCTGGATATGAGCAGTACAAAGATTTATGAAATTTCAGATACAACAAAGGATCTGCTGAGCGGATTGAATGATAAAGTCGATATGAAAGTTCTTGCGGTAAAGAAAGACACGGATGATAGGATTAAGACATTTATCAGTAAATATGCAGCACTTTCAGATAAGATCAATGTTGAGTGGATCGATCCGGTTCTGCATCCGTCAGCATTGACAGAGTATAATGCATCCGAAAATACAATTGTTGTATCTTGTGAAGCAACAGGAAAGACAACAACTATTTCTTTTGACAAGATTCTTGTTATGGATATGTCTTCCTATTATTATTCAGGAAATGCATCTTATTCAGAATTTGACGGAGATGGCCAGTTGACAAGTGCGGTGAATTATGTGACAAGTGATGTGCAGAAGACAATCTATAAAGTAAGCGGGCATGGAGAGGCGGAACTGTCATCTACAGTTACAGATTTGATGAGTAAAAATAATTACACGCTGACAGAACTGAACCTTCTGATGGCAGATTCCATTCCGGATGATTGTGATCTTCTGCTTATGAATGCACCGACGAATGACCTTTCAGAAAATGAAGTGACACTTCTGACAAATTATCTGGCAGCAGGCGGAAAAGTGATGTGTCTGCTTGGGGATACCTCTCTGACGGATTTCCCAAATCTGGCAAGCGTGCTGAAGGTGTATGGAATTGAAGGTGCAGATGGTTATATTGCGGATCCGACAAGATGTTATCAGAACCAGCCATATTATATCTTCCCACAGTTGAATGTATCCGGTGATCTTGCGAACGGAATCAGTTCTCAGATGGTGCTTTTGACGAATGCACATGGAATGACATTGACAGATCCGACACGAGATACGATAACAACAAGTGCATTTATGGAGACATCGGAAAATGGATACGCAGTAACAGAGTCCGAACAGAAACAGGGGACGTATGAACTTGGAGTTGTTGCGACAGAGACAATTTCTTCGGGAGATGATTCTGAGGAAAGCAGTACAACAGAAGCCCGTCTGACTGTGATCTCCGCAGGAAGCCTGATCGACAAGAATATTACAGATGCATTTTCACAACTTGAGAATGCACAGATCTTTATGAATGCAGTAAGTGCAAACTTTGACGGAGTGCAGAATCTTTCTATTGAGGCAAAGAGTCTTGGAACAGAGTATAATACGATACAGCATGCCGGTCTGTTCAGCCTTCTTGTAATCTTTGGAATCCCGGCAGTGATTCTGATTGCCGGATTCAGCGTATGGTTCAGAAGAAGAAAAGCTTAAGGAGGAAGAAATCAGAATGAAGAAAAAGAAAGGACCATTGATTTTAATCTGTGTTCTGGTGTTGCTCCTGATCCTCTATTTTGTCTTAAGCACATGGAATAAGAAGCAGGATTCCAAGGAAGAAGAAACGGTGAAAGTGACAGACCTGAAGACCTCAAAGATTACCGGAGTGAAATATGACTTAGGAACAGGTGAAATGAATTTTGAGAAAGATGGAGATACCTGGTACTATACTGCAGATAAAGATTTTCCATTGCGTCAGAGTTATCCGAAGACAGTAGCGGATGCCATGGGACAGTTGAATGCGGATCGAGAACTTGAGGATGCGGATGCACTGGAAGAATATGGATTAGATCATCCGACTTATACGGTTACACTGACAGATGAAGCTGGAACTATGACAACGATCAAGGTTGGGAATGCGACCGGAAATGATTATTATGCGACAGTGGACGATACGGAAAAGGTTTATACAATTCCGGCGACTTCATTGGATGATATCCAGACAGAACTGGATCAGATCGCTCAGCTGGATACTTATCCAAGTATCGGAAGTGGAAACCTGAAAAAAGAAGTGATCACACAGAACGGTGAGACAACAACCTATGATTCCGAAAATGAGGATCAGGCAGAAGATGTTGCGGCAGTAGCCGGAGGACTTGGTGCAGCAACGCTGTCAGAGGTAGCGGATTATTCTGTAGATGATGCGGATCTTACAGGGTATGGTCTGGATAAGACTTCCAAAATCACAGTAGAAGTTACTTATACAAGTGATGCTGAAGATCAGACAATGACGCTTTACATCGGAGGAGAAAATGGAAGTGGAGACAGATATGTCAGGATTAATGATTCCAGGATTGTGTACCTGATCTCAGATGAAATCTGTAATAATATATTGAATCAATAAAGAATGGTAACTGTTCGGAGAAAACGAAGAAAATTCGCTGTATTTCCTCTGGACGGTTACCACATTTTATATTTATTTAATTGACTTTTGAATGAAAACAGCGCAGAATATAGCACATATCATTTTAGTAGGAAACTCAACGGAAGAGCACACGATAAGTTACAGATATCGTGAAAATAATGTGTGTAGACAGAGTTATTGAGAAAGAAGGATTTTGTATGAAAGAAAAATTTTTACGTTTTATGCAGGGAAGGTATGGCGTGGATCAGTTTTCTAAAGCGCTGCTCATTGCAGGATTGGTAGTAGTGCTCCTGTCTTCTTTTTTTACAGGGAAAGGAGTGGGGACGCTATTTTATTTCCTTGGATGGGTATTGATCATTTATTGTTATTTCCGGGTCTTTTCCAGAAATATATCGAAAAGGTATGCAGAAAATCAGAAGTATCTTGCGAAGACTTATAAATTCAGAACCTATATTCAGCAGCAGAAGAACAGTTTGGCACAGAGAAAGATATATCATATCTATAAGTGCCCGGGATGCAAGCAGAAGATCCGTATTCCGAAAGGAAAGGGAAAGATAGAGATTCGCTGTCCGAAGTGCGGAACAACATTTATTAAAAAGAGTTGATGCATTTACCAGAGACGCAACATCTGCTATGATATGCAGGTGGTATTTATAGAATGAGGATGAGAGAAAGAACGAGGGAATAAGAAGGATGTCAGATCCATACAGTATATTAGGTGTAGATAGGAATGCTACGGATGAAGATGTGAAGAAAGCTTATCGAAAGCTGAGCCGACAGTATCATCCAGATGCGAATATCAATAATCCGAAGAAAGATGAGGCTGAGGCGAAGTTTAAGGAAGTGCAGCAGGCTTATCAGCAGATTATGGATGAACGCGAAAAAGAATATAATTCCGGGTATGGTTCAAGTGCTGGCTCGGGTTATGGAAGTTACGGTCCGTTTGGAGGATTCGGCGGTTTTGGTTCTTATGGATATGGTTCGGCAGGAAGTACGGGCGGAACTTCCGGGATGAGTGAGGAAGATGCACATCTGAATGCGGCAGCTAATTATATACGAAGCGGACATTATAAAGAAGCTCTTAACGTACTCGCCGGAATCAGCCAGCATAGTGCAAGATGGTATTTCTACAGCGCATCGGCGAATTCCGGATTAGGAAATAACGTGACTGCATTGGAACATGCGAGAGAAGCAGTTCGTCTGGAACCACAGAATATGCAGTATCAGATGTTGCTTCAACAGCTGGAAGGTGGCGGAAACTGGTATCAGACAAGGCAGACAATGTACGGATATCCGGGAACCTATAATAGTAGCTGGTGTGTGAAACTATGTATTGCCAATCTGATGTGCAATATTTGCTGTAACAGTGGCGGACTGTGCCTGGGAGGCGGTCCGGGCGGCGGAACATTTATGTAAGATGAATAGAAGAGGAGAATCGAGAATGTTAACACAGTTTTCGAGAACAGAACTGCTTTTAGGTAAGGAAGCAATGAACAAGCTGGAAGGCGCCCGCGTTGCCGTGTTTGGTATTGGTGGTGTCGGTGGATATGTATGTGAAGCGCTTGTGAGAAGCGGAGTCGGAAAGCTTGATCTGATTGATAATGATAAAGTATGCATGAGTAATCTGAATCGCCAGATTATTGCGACGAGAAATACAGTTGGCAAATACAAAACAGAAGTGATGAAGAGTCGTATCCTTGAGATTAATCCCGAGACGGAAGTGAATATCCATAATTGTTTCTTTCTGCCGGAAAATGCGGAGGAATTTCCTTTTGAAGAATATGACTATGTAGTAGATGCAGTTGATACGGTAACAGCTAAGATTGCGCTTGTAATGAAATGTAAAGAAGTGGATGTGCCGATCATTAGCAGTATGGGTGCAGGAAATAAGCTGGATGCGAGCGCCTTTCGCGTAACAGATATTTATAAGACAAAGGTGTGTCCGCTTGCGAAAGTGATGCGACGTGAATTGAAGAAACGCGGCGTAAAGAAGCTGAAAGTAGTATATTCGGAAGAGGAGCCGATCCGTCCAATGGAAGATACTTCGGATAATTGTAGCACAGAGACGGTTTGTCAGGACGGTGTAGAATACAAAGCTGCAAAACGCAGATCCACTCCGGGCAGCGTGGCATTTGTACCGTCAGTGGCAGGTCTGATCATTGCAGGTGAAGTGATTAAGGACCTTGCGAGATAAGAAAGAACGACAGGGGAAGAGAGATGAGTAAATCAAAGAAAGAATTAAGTTTTGCCGAAGAAGTAGAACAGAGTCTGCGTAAAAAATTCAGAAAGAATATATGGTGCAAATTTACAAAGGCAATCAACGAATATGAACTTGTGAAACCGGGAGACAGAATTGCGGTCTGCATTTCCGGGGGGAAAGATTCTATGCTACTGGCGAAACTTTTTCAGGAACTGAAGCGTCATAATAAATTTGATTTTGAGGTGAAATTCCTTGTGATGGATCCCGGGTACAGTCCGGTCAATCGTCAGGTGATAGAAGAGAATGCGAGACGTCTGGAGATTCCGATAGAGATTTTTGAGTCAGATATTTTTGAATCAGTTTTTAATATAGAAAAATCCCCATGTTATCTCTGTGCAAGAATGCGTCGTGGATATTTGTACAGTCATGCGCAGAAGATGGGATGTAATAAGATTGCGTTGGGACATCATTATGATGATGTGATCGAGACGATCCTTATGGGAATGCTTTATTCAGCGCAGGTGCAGACAATGATGCCGAAGCTGCATAGTACAAATTTTGAAGGAATGGAACTGATCCGACCGCTATATATGGTTCGCGAAGAAGATATCAAAGCATGGAGAGATTATAATGATCTGTATTTTCTTCAGTGTGCATGTAAGTTTACGGAAGCGTGCGCTACAAGTGAGAATAATGAAGAGAATCTTTCTAAGCGTAAAGAAATCAAAGAATTGATCGCTACATTGAAAAAAGTAAATCCATATGTGGAAGGGAATATTTTCAAGAGTGTCGAAAATGTAAATCTGGATACTGTGGTTGCATATAAGTCAAAAGGGATGAAACATCATTTCCTTGATACTTATGATCGGAAAGAAGAAATTTAGCCGATAGTTCAAGATATATAGTTGAAATAGGTATAAAACAATTTCGTATAAAACAATTTAAGAAAGAGGCTTGACTTCCGTTTGTTCCCATGATACAATGTTTGGGCGAATGGAAGTAGGCTTTTTTTTTATGCCTAAAAATTGATGGCTCGCAACCATCAGCAACACGTAGGTGAATATATTAAAAGCGAGGTGGAAGTTGTGCGCACAAGAATTACTCTGGAATGTACGGAATGCAAGAACCGTAACTACAACATGACAAAGGATAAGAAGACTCATCCGGAACGCATGGAAACCAAGAAGTACTGCAGATTCTGCAAATCACACACACTGCACAAAGAGACAAAATAATTGTTGTCGAAAGGAAGTGGAATTATGGGTGAGAATACAAAAACTCAGAAGAAGAGCTGGTTCAAAGGACTTAAGGCAGAGTTCAGGAAGATCGTTTGGCCAGACAAGAATACACTTGCTAAACAGACCACGGCAGTTGTTGCTGTCTCCGTAGTGCTTGGAGCGCTGATCTCAGTAGTTGATGCGCTTTTGAGATATGGAATTGACTTTTTAGTGAAGTAGTTGATCGCAGCAGAAAGGTGATTTTATGTCAGAGGCAAAATGGTACGTCGTTCATACCTATTCAGGGTATGAGAACAAAGTAAAAGCAAACATTGACAAGACAATTGAGACTCGTCATCTGGAAGACCAGATTTTGGAAGTTCGTGTTCCACTTGAGGAAGTACCTGAGATACGTAATGGAGTGGAAAAGGTCGTACAGAGAAAGATGTTTCCTGGATATGTTATGATCCACATGATCATGAATGATGACACTTGGTATGTTGTAAGAAACACAAGAGGTGTTACAGGATTTGTCGGACCTGGATCCAAGCCGGTACCGCTTGATGAGAGTGAGATGGAGAACCTTGGAATCAAACAGGATGAGGTGATCCTTGATCTTGAGATCGGTGATGTTGTAACTGTACTTAGCGGTGCATGGGAAGGAACAGTTGGAGCTGTTCAGACAATCAACGAACAGAAGAAGAGTCTGACAATCAATGTTGAGCTGTTTGGCCGAGAAACTCCGGTTGAACTTGGTTTTTCAGAAGTGAAGAAAATGGATTAAAATTGCGTGGGAGGGATGAGAATCCCGCCAATACCACAAGGAGGTAATTGAAATGGCAAAAAAAGTAGAAGGATATATCAAATTACAGATTCCTGCTGGAAAGGCAACTCCGGCACCACCGGTTGGTCCTGCACTTGGACAGCACGGTGTAAACATCGTAGAATTTACAAAACAGTTCAATGCTAGAACAGCAGATCAGGGAGATCTTATCATCCCTGTAGTAATCACTGTTTACAATGACAGAAGCTTCAGCTTCATCACAAAGACACCACCGGCAGCAGTTCTTATTAAGAAAGCTTGTAAGATTCAGTCCGGTTCTGGTGTACCGAACAAGACAAAAGTTGCTACAATCACAAAAGCTCAGGTTAGAGAAATCGCTGAAATGAAGATGCCAGACCTGAACGCAGCATCCGTAGAGGCTGCTGAGAGCATGATCGCTGGAACATGCCGTTCCATGGGTGTAGTTGTAGAAGACTAATCCGGATCATATAAAGATTATATTGTAGGATACAATCAGCCGACCTTTTCCGGTGTCCTCGGGGGAGAGAGCGCTGAGAGTTCAATTGTTTAGTAAATTCATAAAGTGGGAGGGGCAAGTTCCCGCCAATACCACAAGGAGGTTATTGTAAAATGAAACGAGGAAAAAAATATATCGAAGCTGCAAAACTGATCGAAAGAGGAAATCTCTATGATCCTGCAGAAGCAGTAGCAAGAGTTAGAAGTTTGTCCGATTTTGCAACAAATGCCAAACCTTTTTCTATGGCTGAAAGGAATTCGCTTTCTTTTAGGATGAGATGGTCTGAAGGAGCGACTACTATATTGGCATTCGGATTCAATGCGCGGATATGATAGGCGGCCCATGCAATGCATGGAGCTGTGTTTCTACGAGTAGGCTCTAATAAAATCTGTTCAGGTTTTAACTCGGGAAGCTGTTCTTTTACTAAGTCTGCATATAAGTCATTGGTTACAACCAGTATGTTCTCTGTAGGAATTACTTTGCTGAATCGATCAAATGTCTGTTGCAATAATGAACGCCCTGTGCCAAAAAAGTCTAGAAATTGTTTCGGAAGAGTTTTACGGCTGAAAGGCCAGAAACGGCTACCGATTCCACCACCCATGATTACACAGAAATTATCCTTATTGGTTATCATATGAAATGTTTTAAAAGTTTCTGCTAAAGTACTGCATATTTTATAAACAAGGAATGTTTGCAGGATATTTTCTTACTTTTTTCGCCTTTTTTTGCAGAAAGTATTGCAGGTTTCAAAAAAAGCCGTATCTTTGCACCGCATTTGAGAAATCAAGCATGCCCAGATGGCGGAATCGGTAGACGCGCTGGTCTCAAACACCAGTGGATTCA
>OGWV01000697.1_pt1 | contig 20881 bp, 20 predicted proteins | sample 1576081 | NCBI WGS metagenome assembly OGWV01 (sample SAMEA3541541, study PRJEB24748) | human gut metagenome | biome: human gut; feature: human-associated habitat; material: faeces | place: China | collected 2012 | reverse complement strand
TTGAATTGCTGGACATATTTGTTATTCATATCGTCGCCTCTCTTTAGTTTCGCTACTTAGGCTTGCTAAGTAGCAACTATATTATATCTCTTTCGAGGTATCAGAGTCAATAGTCTTAACGAAAAAGTTACAAGATGCGTGCGTAAGGCAATATCGGAATAATGGGCTGCTGTCTATCAAATTCTTGTGTGTTACTTTATGGCACATGAGCATTTGCCCCCGGATTGTCGTTACCATAGCCCTCCAAGAGGTTGATAACGCCCCAGATGCCAAGACCTGCGCCCAGTGCAATCACAAGGGTCTGCAATACGTCTACTGCCGAATTGAAAAATGTCATAGATTGACCTCACTTTCTGCCGCTTTGCGGCTCTTGAATTTTTGTATTTGTATTTTTGTGCATGAAAAAAGCCGCCCTCATCAAAAAAGGCGGCTGCGCGGGCAATGCCCGCAAGGGAATAGGAAGTGCAGAGGTGGGAGCGCGTACCATGTAGCCGATGCTTACGGTCTTGATGGCGGTATCACCTCCCAAGTGGCGGTGCGGACGAGCTTGCCGCCCGCTTCAATGAGATCGAGAGCTTGCGCCCGCTGGCGTTCGCCGCCGCTTTGAAAGCTCTCCAAAAGCTGCACGGTACCCCATACAGCAAGCCCTGCGGCAAGAGCGGTGATAAGCGTCTGCATGACTGCTTCCGGCGTTTTGCAGGCGTTCGTCACGGCGTCCTCCTTTCCGCGCCGCCCTGCTTGGCAAGGTAGGCGCTGTATGCGGTCAGAAAGCGGTCGATGGCTTCCTGCCGCTTTTGCTGCCGCTTCTCCGCAAGGGCGACCAGCTCCCGGATCGCCCGCGCAAGCTGCTGCTTTTCCCGCTTCTTTCGGATGCGTCTGTTCATTCCGTAACCTCCTGTAAATCCGCTGCGTCAATTTCGTAATAGTCAAAGACGGTATCCGGCTTGATGATTACCGGGCGTCGCTGCCGCTTCAAAAACTTCTCGATGTCAAAGGTGTTTTTCTTGTCATAGTCCGAAAGATATTTGTATTTCGGGTGCCTCGTGATGTCGTACTTGTCGGAGAAGAACGGGCGAACGCCCCGTAGCTGCAAGATACATTTCCCGCCGTCCATCACGGCAATTTCGTCCTGGCTCATAAGCTCTTTGCCACATTGTCAAGTGATGAATTCAAGAAAACGGCAGCCGCAAAGAAAAATCTTTGTGGCTGCCGTTCTAATTGGCGGCTTGAAGCAAAAAAATCCCCGGTTGTACCAGGGAAATAAAAACTTTAGTATAGCCTAAAAGAGAAAGCTAGCGCCTTGAGGCGCGGCCAAGTAGAGTGGGCTTAAAGCCTGCGTCCCGAGCCACCCGTTTTACGGGTGGCAGCGACTCCTTGTCTGTTTATCTTATACTTGTCAATTTATATTATCCAATAATGTGAATTATAATATGACAGTACGGATGCATATTATAGAAACATAACTTTGAAAGAATCAAGCATAACCTGTGGAGTGACTCTTCAACGGATAAACTATTTTCACTTCATACAGTTCCGACATATGGAATAAGGAACACCAATCGCCCTCAATACAACTTTCTTTCTATTAGTTAAAAATGCACATAATCAAAAAAGAAAATCGACTTATTTTAGACAAATTCATTGACAAGTTCTGCTTTAGGTGATAAAATAAAAGTGAAAAGTCGAAATTTATATTGTTGGGAGGTAAGACCGATGATTTGTTTTAAGGTTAAGTTGCCTAACTTAATAATGGAGCATTTTTACCGACGCTGCCAGCTTTGGAGGCTTAGAATTAAAATTGTTTCTATTTGCGCATAAGTTAGGCATGATTATTTGTCTACTTATGCGCTTTTTTATTTGAATTTTCAGTATTAGCAGAAAGGAAGTGTTATACATAGATAACATATGGCTTATCCTTTTGCTTCTATTAAGTTTTTTTATGATTTTTAAGCCGGAACTTTTATGGAAAATTGAACACTTCTTTTCTGTAAAAGGCGGTGAACCTACAGATTTATATCTTGGTTTGATGCGGGTTGCTGGAGTATTCTTTTTTATTGCATCCATCATTTGCATTATTGTTTTGGTTTTATAAGAGAAGGGGGGCTTTTAATGAAAAAGCTAACACGTAAGATTGTTGCACTTACTCTTTCCTTGGTTATGTGCATAAGTTTTTCTAACACTACTTTTGCTTATGCCGACAACGAGAATATCAGTTCTTCTGCTGAAGCAAGCAAAGTGAATTGGTGGAAGATTGGCTGGATTATCCTTTCAGATTATGTGGAAAAGCTTATCGATCTCGATGGACAGAGTGAAAAGGATAGTAGTTGGGCCTATCTTGTTTCACCTAGCATAGAATATAACACGGGTGATATGGGGCCTGAGGTTTATTTTCGTCCAGAAGTAGATAACAGCGTTGGTTCTATCCGTATGCATGGACATAGGATTATCTTTGTCGATATTTTTACACAGATTGCACTCATCTTGTCAGATGCCTCTGGTGATACGGTAAGTCAAGCAACTACTGGTACAAATCAGTATATGTTTTATACAAAGAAAGCAGGAGACAGTTCTGGTACATGGAAAGCACAGTTTGTTTCAACTGAGACATACAAATGGCAGTTGTATTATGCCCATTATTACAATGCCAATGCTCGTTCAAGTGTTCCTATGACGGAAGATGGATTTTACTTTGGGGATAATAACAGAGTTTATCAATTCTCTGTTGCAGAATCTTACAGACTTAATTCTCTTCCTCCAGAGGTTGTTGATATGACACAACTTAATGCTCAATTTATTAATCCTGCTGATGGAAAAACTGTAGATTATCTCAAAGACTTTAATGCTGGAGATCAAGTTCATTTCTCTGATATAATTATTGACATTAGTTATGATGCGACTGAGGATGCGACTACATTTTATTTTACCGAGGATACTTATGAGGAAAACATAGGATGGAAATTTGCAGGAAATCTTCTTGACCAATATTCCGCTGGTGATGTTCTGAATCTAACTTTTGATGTGTTGAATGTCGGAAACTATCAGGGCATTACTTTTGAAAGCCTCGACTACTTTGAAGCAGCTTACGCGCATAATAACGGTGCCGCTTATCCCAATATTCAAGATTACCAATAATTTGATTTTGACATAAGGACTTATAGAAGAGGGCGTGTTGCGGATAATTTTCTGCAACGCGCCCTTTTTAGTATGCTTTAGCAAAATAAAGTTATCCCTTTTACTCTGGCCAAAGGAATAACTTTATTGCCTGATAGCATTAAAAGAAAATTGTTGTATCACTTTTGATATAAATTAAAAGTAAGACATGTAGACTTTTTAATCAAATATGTTTTAGTTGTAAGCTGCAGCGGTCTATATTCATTACTATTAACGTTCCCAAATCAGATTCATTCTTATTTTGGAGGTAAAAAGAAATGAAAGTTCTCGAAAAAAATGGACAGGTAATCGAAGGTAATTTTGAAGAAAAAGAAGTAAAAGAAGCGTTTTGGCACACAAGCGCCCATGTATTGGCACAGGCAGTAAAGAGATTATATCCAGATACGAAATGTGCGATTGGACCAGCAATCGATAATGGATTTTACTATGATTTTGATTTCTCTTTCCCATTTACAGAGGAAAATCTTGCAGCAATCGAAAAAGAAATGAAGAAGATTGTAAAGCAGTCTCTGCCATTAGAAGTATTTGAGGTTACAAAAGAAAAAGCCTTAGATTACATGAAAGAAAGACAGGAAGATTACAAAGTAGAAATGATTGAGGAACTTCCAGAAGGAGAGACAATCACATTTTATAAACAGGGTGACTACGAAGAATTCTGTGCAGGCCCTCATGTATCCAATACTTGCGTAATCAAGGCAATTAAGCTCCTTTCTACAGCAGGTGCGTACTGGCGCGGCGATGAAAAGAACAAAATGCTTACAAGAATTTATGGAATTTCTTTCCCAAAAGCTGCTGAGTTAAAAGATTATCTGAATATGCTCGAAGAGGCAAAGAAGAGAGATCACAGAAAGCTTGGAAAAGAACTTGGATTATTTACCATCATGGAAGAAGGTCCGGGATTCCCATTCTTCTTACCAAAGGGAATGATTCTGAAAAATACTCTGATTGATTACTGGAGAAAGATGCATACAAGAGAAGGATACGAAGAAATCTCCACACCAATCCTCTTAAACAGACAGCTTTGGGAAACATCAGGACACTGGGATCATTATCTTGACGGCATGTTTGTTCTCGGGGATCCTGAGAAGGACGGCGAGGAAGAGGTTATGGCACTTCGTCCGATGACATGTCCGTTCCAGTATTATGTATACAAGGCAAAGCAGCACTCATACAGAGATCTGCCTTACAGAATGGGTGAGACTTCCACATTGTTTAGAAACGAGGATTCGGGAGAGATGCACGGACTGACACGTGTCAGACAGTTTACTATCTCAGAGGGTCACAATGTTATCCGTCCTGACCAGTGTGAGGAGGAGCTCAAGGCATGCTTCAATCTTAACAGATATGTCCTTAAGGTGCTGGGACTCGAGAATGATGTGACATACCGTCTTTCAAAATGGGATCCAAAGAACACAGAAAAGTATTTAGGAGATGATGAGTACTGGAACTCAACACAGGAGGTTCTTCGTAACATCCTTATTGAGGAAAATGTTCCTTTTGTTGAGGCTGACGGCGAGGCTGCATTCTACGGACCAAAGATTGATATCCAGGCCAAGAACGTATACGGTAAAGAGGATACCATGGTAACAATACAGCTCGACTGTGCTATTGCTGAGAATTTTGATCTGTACTATATTGATCAAAACGGCGATAAAATCCGTCCATACATCATCCACCGTACATCACTCGGCTGCTATGAGCGTACACTTGCATGGCTTATCGAGCACTACGCAGGCAAGTTCCCTACATGGCTCTGCCCTGAGCAGGTAAGAGTACTTCCTATCTCAGAGAAGTATGCTGATTATGCTAAAAAGGTAGCAGATGAGCTTAAGCGCAATGATGTCGATGTGACAGTTGACAACAGAGCTGAGAAGATCGGATACAAGATCAGAGAGGCTCGTATGGATAAGCTTCCATATATGCTTGTTGTCGGAGCTGACGAGGAGGCAGACGGCACAGTATCTGTAAGAAGCCGTTTTGAAGGAAATGAGGGTGTTAAGCCACTTTCAGATTTCATCGACCAGATTTGCAAGGAAATCCGTACAAAGGAAATCAGAGTGGAGCTTCCGGAAGAGGAAAAACACAGATAATCGATTAAAAAGTATAAAAAAAATCAATCAGGACATACTAGCCTATGCATAAGCAAAGGAGGCAAAAGTATGACAAGACTTGATTGTAATGTTGAAAAATGTGCGTATAATGCAGATAACTGCTGTAAGCTCAGAGAAATCGATGTGAAAGGAACTAAGGCAAAGAAAGCCTGCGATACACAGTGTGGCAGCTTTTCAAATAAGGCCTGTGACTGTGAGGTATCTGCAGAGTTAGCTATTCACAAGGAGACAGATGTGCACTGTGATGCGGCAAAGTGTAAGTACAATGATCACAATAGCTGCATGGCCAATCAGATTGGCATCAAGAAAAACTGTACACCAAACAAGTGCAGTACAGAGTGTGCAAGCTTTGAGTGTCAGGCGTAGACTAAGAAGCGCATAATGACAGTTGCCCGGAGTATCAGGTTTATGGTGCTCCGGGTACATATATTTTCGTAATTTGTGATTGCTGCCGTATATATTATGGTGTTACAGACAGCAATTACAGTCAGGAAAGGAAAAATATGGATTATAATATAAATTTCCCACATCTTCATATATATCTGCAGCATGTGATAAAGAGCATATCAATAGGAAGCTTTGATATTGCGATGTACGGCATAATAATAGCATGTGGTATGCTTGCGGGGCTGGGCGTGGCCTGCTATGTGGCTAAAAAATCAGGACAAAATCCGGATACATACTTTGATTTGGCACTTGTGGCAATCATATGCTCGGTGATAGGCGCAAGAATATACTATGTGGTATTCAGGTGGGATTTGTACAAGGACGACCTGCTTAGCATATTCAATATCAGGCAGGGAGGACTGGCAATTTACGGAGGCGTGATAGCAGCAATTATCACCACATTCGTTTTTGCAAAGGTCAGAAAGCTGTCTTTTCCACTGTTGTGTGATACGGCGGGCCTTGGACTGATACTGGGACAGGCGATTGGCCGATGGGGAAACTTCTGCAACAGGGAGGCATTTGGCGATTATTATGACGGACTTTTTGCCATGCAGCTTCCGGTATCAGCTGTCAGGACATCGGATCTGACTGAAAAGCTTATGTCACATACAACTGTGGTAGACGGAGTGGAGTATATCTCGGTGCATCCTACATTTTTGTATGAATCCTTTTGGAACCTGTGCTTATTTATTTTGTTGATGCTTTATTTTAAGCACAGAAGGTTTGACGGAGAGGTGTTTCTTCTATATTTGTTAGGCTATGGTATCGGAAGATTCTGGATAGAAAGCCTGCGTACAGACCAGCTTCTCATCCCGCATATCAATTATCCGGTGTCTATGGCACTTGCCGCCACTTTGGTGGCAGTATCAGCCATATGGATAGGTATTGTCAGATATAAGCAGATGAAAATGGGTAAAATGGTGGACACTCCACCACAATCCACCACTAAAGAGTAAATTTCATATGTATTTTATAAAAAAGACGCAAAGTCCACGAAAAGACTGAGCGTCTTTTTTATTGCTTTTTTATGGGAATTTAGCTTAAAGCCTTGATTTTGTGGGCTGTTAGGTGTAATATTGTAATCAAGTGGTGGAAAGTGGAGCGAAATACCATATAAGTGGAGTGAAGTGGTGGAAAGCTTCAAAATGAGGAAAAGGAGGATGGATGCCATGTTCATGGGCGAATATAATCATTCAATAGACGCCAAGGGCCGTATGATTGTCCCGGCGAAGTTCCGTGAACAGCTTGGTAATGAGTTTGTAGTTACCAAGGGCTTAGATGGCTGTCTGTTCGTGTATTCCAACGAAGAATGGCATCGCATTGAGGAAAATCTTCGCGACAAACCACTTACATCAAGAGAAGCAAGAAAATTTATGAGATTCTTTTTTGCAGGAGCAGCCACCTGTGAGGTGGACAAGCAGGGCAGAATCCTCTTACCGGCGAACTTAAGAGAATACGCAGGTATAGATAAGGAAGTTGTATCTGTCGGAGTATACAGCAGAGTAGAAATCTGGAGCAAGGACAGATACCTTGAAAACTCTGATTTTGACGATATGGATGAGATAGCAGATCATATGGCAGAGCTTGGTATAGGCATTTGATATTAAATGGAGAGACCACATGGAATTTAAGCATTATTCAGTCTTAAGGGACGAGACAATTGAAAATTTAAACATCCGTCCTGACGGGATATATGTGGATGGTACTCTCGGAGGAGCCGGGCACTCATATGAGATAGCCAAGAGACTTTCGGACAAGGGCAGGCTGATAGGCATAGATCAGGATGCAGATGCCATAAAGGCAGCAGGAGAGAGACTTGCGGAGTTTGGAGACAGGGTAACGATAGTCAGAAGCAATTATTCGGATATGAAGAATGTGCTTCATTCACTCGGAATTGAAAAGGTGGATGGTATTATGCTGGATCTTGGAGTGTCATCCTTCCAGCTTGATACACCAAAGAGAGGCTTTACCTACAGGAGTGAGGATGCACCGCTTGATATGCGTATGGATGACAGGAATTCCCTTACTGCAAGGGATATAGTAAATACCTACAGCGAAAATGATCTGTACCGTATCATCAGGGATTATGGTGAGGACAAGTTTGCAAAGAATATTGCAAAGCACATTGTAGCAGCAAGACAAAAGCAAGAGATAACGACAACAGGAGAGCTCAACGAGATAATAAAGGCAGCGATACCCCAAAAGGTCAGAGCTACCGGTGGTCACCCGTCAAAGAGAACATATCAGGCTATCAGAATTGAGCTGAATCATGAGCTTGATGTGCTAAGGGACAACCTGGATGATATGATAGATTTACTTAATCCGGGCGGCAGGATATGTATAATCACATTCCACTCGCTTGAGGACAGAATAGTAAAATCCAATTTCAAAAAAAACGAAAATCCATGTACATGTCCACCGAGTTTTCCGGTATGTGTATGCGGTAATAAATCGAAGGGAACGGTTATCACAAGAAAACCTATCCTTCCGTCAGAAAAGGAACTTGAAGAGAATTCACGCTCGAAGAGTGCAAAGCTTCGTGTGTTTGAAAAGAATGAATTGTAGAATGACAGCAAAAGGAGCAGCTAAATGAATAAAACTACTTATTATATAAATGGGAATGCTGTAAGAGAGCTTGACGAGGCAGCACCGGTCAGAAGACCACAGAAATCGACAAGAGAGCTTGAGGAAATAAGAAGAAAGAAAAACAGAAGAACATCTGCAAGAAGAAATCAGGAGAGAGCACTCTCAATGAACAGGGCATTTGTAGCCTTTCTCACAGCGTGTGTGGCAGCTTCAGCCCTTGTATCTGTTTCACTTATTCAGATAAGGTCAAATGTGACACAGCAGATGAAGGAGGTTGCAGCACTTGAGAGCCAGATAAATGATATGAAGGCTGATAATGATGCCAGATACAAGCAGATTACTACATCTGTCGATTTAAATGCAATCAAGGATGCAGCTATCAACAGACTTGGCATGAAATATGCTTCACAGGATCAGATAGTTTATTACTCAGTTGATAAGAACAACTATATGGATCAGTACAGTGATATCCCTGAATAAATTGGAGGAATCATATTGGCAGCCAGGACAAGAAAAAGACCGGTAAGAAAAATCGGACGCAAAATGAAAACAAAGCTGTTTGCGTTGTTTATGTTAATAGTTGTAGCCATGCTTGGACTCATTGGCAGGCTGATGTTTATTGAATATACAAGCGGAGACGCATATACTAAAAAGGTACTATCATTACAGTCATATGACAGCAAAACAATACCGTTTCAGAGAGGAAATATTGTAGATTCAAACGGCACAGTGCTTGCTACGAGTGTGGCTGTTTATAATGTTGTACTTGATTGCTCGGTTATGACCAGCAAGAAAGAGTATATAACTCCGACGATAGATGCACTGACACAGTGCTTTCCGGATTTAGACAGGGCAACAATTGAGGATTATGCAAATAACAGCAAGGATAACAAATATATTGTACTGTTAAAAAAGCTGTCATATGATGCAATTCAGCCATTTGTACAGCTGCAGGATGCAACAGACGAAAAGGGCAATCTGAAGAACCCAAACATCAAGGGTGTGTGGTTTGAGACAGAGTATCAGAGAAATTATCCGTTTAAAACACTGGCAAGCTCAGTTATCGGTTTTACCTCCGCCGGAAATGTAGGTACAACCGGACTTGAAAACTATTACAATGACACTTTAAATGGTGTAAATGGCAGGGAGTACGGCTATCTGAATGCAGACAATGATTTCCAGAAAACAGTAATTGCTGCACAAAACGGAAATACACTGTACACAACTATAGACGCAAATATCCAGTCGATTGTTGAGGATAAGATAAAACTGTTCTCAGATACTTATGCAAATAATGCAAGAGAAGGACTTGGCGCAGAAAATATTGCAGTAGTTATAGAAAATCCTAAAAATGGTGAGATACTGGCCATGGCGAATTATCCGAATTTTGATTTGAACAATCCAAGGGATATGAGTGCATATTACAGCGAGGAACAGCTTGCGGCATTTAAAAAGGACAGTACTCAGGAGATGGATGCACTAAATAAGCTGTGGCAGAACTTCTGTGTTACACATACATATGAGCCGGGGTCTGTACAGAAGCCTTTTACCGTGGCATGTGGACTGGATACAGGCACGCTCACTACTGATATGACATTTTTATGTGATGGATACGAGATGTTTGGCGGTGAAAAGGTATCATGCGTCAACCGTAGCGGACATGGCATAGAGACACTTGAAAAGGCACTCATGGATTCATGTAATGATGCACTCATGCAGATGTCATATAAGATTGGTGCAGAAAATTTTCTGTATTATCAGAGTGTATTTGGCTTTGGTCAAAAGACAGGTGTTGACCTGCCGGGTGAGGCAAATACATCAACGCTCATGTATACACTCGACAATATAAAGCCTGTCGATTTAGCGACAAACGTATTCGGACAGAACTATAACTGTACCATGATAGAGATGGTCAGTGCATTTTCTTCACTGGTGAATGGCGGCAATTATTATCAGCCGCACGTAGTAAAGAAAATCGCAGATGACAACGGCAATACAGTAAAGACAATTGAGCCTACACTGCTAAAAAAGACAGTGTCAGAGAATACAAGTGCGACACTTAAAAACTACCTGCAGAACGTAGTTGCAAACGGAACCGGTAAGGTGGCAAAGGTTGACGGATACTCAATGGGAGGCAAGACAGGAACAGCGCAGATGTATGATGAGACAACGCACCTTAGAAAGAGGGGCTGCTATCTTGTATCATTTATAGGCTGTGTGCCTGCGCAGGATCCGCAGCTTGTTATTTACACTGTAATCGACCAGCCGAATGTACAGGATCAGCCTCACAGTAACTATGCACAGAACCTGACCAGAGAGATATTAAAGGAAGTACTTCCGTATATGAATATATACCCTGATGAGGAGCAGACCGGTATAAATGCTGACCTTACGATAACAGGCGCAAATCCTCCGACAGGAGAAAAGGTCACCCAGGAGGGTGAGCAGGGCGAATAGAGAATAGCCTCAATATTTTTTGCATATATTAGTGTAAAAATATTGAGGTATTTTTGTTTATGATACTTAACAATACGCGCTACAGAAGAAAAATATGCGTATTTTGCAGTATACTGACAGCGGTTCTTATCGCCTTGTGTTTCAGACTGTTTTATCTCATGATAGTAAAAGGCGATTATTACAGTAAAAAGGCAAGTGCGCTTCAGGAAAGAGAGCGTGATATTGCAGGAATCCGCGGAGATATAGTGGATAGAAATGAAAGGATAATAGCGACAAATGAAACTGCATATAACATAAGCGTTATACACAATCAGATAACCGACAAGGAAGCAGTCATCTCTGTTTTAAGCAGTGAGCTTTCGATTGACGAAAAGACTATCCGCAGTAAGGTGGATAAGGTTACATCCATTGAAAAAATAAAGAACAATGTCTCTAAAAAAACAGGCGATAAAATACTATCATATGGCCTGGCAGGGATAAAGGTTGACGAGTCAAGTGTCAGGTACTATCCGCTTAATGAGTTGTTTTCAAAGGTTATAGGCTTTGCAGGAGCAGATGGTCAGGGTGTTGTTGGGCTTGAAACCACATATGATGAAATTCTGCGTGGCACACCCGGGAGGATATACACTGTATGTGATGGCAGAGGTGTGGAGGTGAATGGCTATAAGGAGAGAAGAGAAGCTCCCCAAAAAGGAGACACACTTGTCACTACACTCGACATAAATATACAAAGAGTATGTGAGAAAAATGCAATGATGGCATATGCACAAAATCTGGCAGACAGTGTGAGTATAATTGCCTTAAACCCTAAAAATGGAGAAATATATGCCATGACCGACTACCCGGAGTATAATTTGAATGATCCTTTTTCATGTGAAAACCATGATGAAGCCTGGAGAAACGGCTGTGTAAGTGATACATATGAGCCCGGTTCCGTATTCAAGATAATTACGGCAGGAATCGCACTGGAGGAGGATGTGGTGAGCCTTGATGACAGTTTTTACTGCCCGGGATATATTACTGTGGAGGACAGACGCATACACTGCCATAAGAGAACAGGACATGGAAGTGAGACCTTTGTGCAGGGAATACAGAATTCATGCAATCCGGTCTTTATTGATTTAGGCCTTAGAATAGGCAGTGAGAGGTATTATGCTGATTTCAAGAGGTTTGGTCTGCTTGATAAGACAGGTATTGATTTGCCGGGAGAGGCCTCCACCATAATGCATAAGCCGGATAAGATAGGCCAGGTGGAGCTTGCAACAATTTCATTTGGACAGTCATTCCAGCTCACACCCATCGAGCTTATGACAACAGTATCATCGCTTATAAATGGTGGTAACAGAATTACTCCTCATATAGGTAAGGAGATTCATGGCACTGAAGGCACGGTAAAAGAGGTGCTGTCCTTTGAACAGACGTCAGGTATATGCAGTGAAGAAACCTCTGATACACTGCGAAAGCTTTTGGAGGGCGTGGTAGCAGAGGGCTCAGGAAAAAATGCAAAGGTTGAAGGTTATGCGATAGGAGGAAAGACTGCTACATCGCAGACACTTCCGAGAAGTGACAATGTATATATAGCCTCGTTCCTTGGTTTTTATCCGGTGGATGATCCGGCACTTATGGTGCTTGTGAAAATAAATAATCCAAAGGGCGGTGCATACTATGGAGGAACAATTGCTGCACCGGTTGCAGCTGAAATATTTAGGGAAATCATACCGTATGCACAGGAGATAGGAGTGTTTAACTGATTTACGGCCTCTTGCGAAATAGAACTAAATAACGTATACTATAATTTAATGATTAAGGCAGTCGTTTGGAGAATTTGATTTGTTAAACATATCCATACGGATGGCTGCAATAAAAGATGGAGGAATAAAAATGAGCTTACAAGGAAAAAAGGTACTTGTTGTCGGAACAGGAAAGAGTGGCATTGCAGCGACAGAGCTTTTGTGCGCAAATGGTATCGATACAGTATTGTTTGATGGAAATAAAGAACTGGATTCAAAAACACTTTATGAGAAAGCACCAAAGCTTAAGGAGGTGCCGCTTATTTTAGGCGACCTGACAGATGAACAGATTGATGAGTTTGATGTGGCTGTGCTAAGTCCGGGAGTACCAACAGACATTCCTATGGTCAATTCCTTACGTGACAGGGGCGTTAAAATATGGGGTGAGATAGAGCTTGCATACACATTTGGGGCAGGTGAGATCATCGCTATTACAGGAACCAACGGAAAGACGACCACTACAGCGCTGACAGGTGAGATAATGAAGAATTACTTTAAGGATGTGAGAGTGGTAGGAAATATCGGAATCCCTTATACATCAATGGTCACAGGAAGCACCGGTGAGACAGTAACGGTTGCAGAGATATCAAGCTTCCAGCTCGAGACAATAGATACATTTAAGCCACATGTAAGCGCAATTTTAAATATCACACCCGATCACCTGAATCGACACCATACTATGGAAAATTACATCAGGGCAAAGGAGGATATCACAAAAAATCAGACAGCAGATGATTACTGCGTGTTAAACTACGAGGACGAGGTGCTTAGAAATTTTGCAGCAGAGTGCCCGGCTAAGGTTATATTTTTCAGCAGTAAGTCTGAGCTTTCAGAGGGCTTTTATCTGGACGGAGATATCATCATATACGCACACGACGGTGTACGCGATGAGGTAATTGATGTAAACGAGCTGAATCTCCTTGGAAAGCATAATTTTGAGAATGTAATGGCAGCATGTGCCATGTCTATAAGCTTTGGGGTACCGATGGATAAGATTGTCGAGGTACTTAAGGAATTTAAGGCAGTTGAGCACAGGATAGAGTACGTGACCGAAAAGCGTGGAGTCAGATTCTACAACGATTCAAAGGGCACCAATCCTGATGCAGCCATTCAGGGTATACGTGCCATGAACAGACCGACACTTCTCATTGGCGGTGGATATGATAAGCAGTCTGAGTATGATGAGTGGATAGAGGCCTTTGACGGCAAAGTAAAGGAGCTTGTGCTTATCGGTCAGACTGCAGATAAAATCGAAGAGTGTGCACACAGACACGGATTCATGAATACTGTAAAGAAGGATACGTTTGAGGATGCAGTAAATTATTGCTATGAGCATGCTGTTTCAGGTGATGCAGTGCTCTTATCACCTGCATGTGCAAGCTGGGGCATGTTTCCTAACTATGAGGAGCGCGGACGTATCTTTAAGGAAATAGTAAAAGGATTTAAGGAGTAAATATTTTGGCAGGAAAGCGTAGAAGAAGTAGCAAGAATAAAGAAAAAAAAGAAAAAGGAATACCTTATTTCGACTACAACCTGTTGTTTATAGTTATATTTCTGCTCTGCTTTGGTCTTGTTATGCTATATAGCTCGAGTGCATACACATCGGCCATCAAAAATCATGACAGCATGCACTATCTTAAGCTTCAGATACGAAATATTGTACTGGGACTTATACCTATGGTATTTCTGGCAAAGGTCGACTACAGATATTGGAAAAAGCTTGGCTTTTTTGCGTATATAGTATCGCTTATACTGTGTGTGCTTGTGTTTGTGCCGAAAATAGGCTCAAGCTCACATGGTTCATCGAGATGGATTGGCATAGGACCAATACAGTTCCAGCCTTCAGAAGTGGCTAAAATTGCGGTCATACTGTTTATGGCTATGATTATAGACAAGATACCCAAGCAGTTTGATAAATTTTTAAGTCTGGTAAAGGTGCTTGCTATGCTTATTCCGCTCATAATAGTTGTTGCAATCAGCAATCTGAGTACCGCAGTTATCATCATAGGCATTTCGGTCTGCATGTTGTTTGTCGCAAGCCCAAAGTATCTGCAGTTTATTATTGTAGCAGTGGCGGTAGTTGTGTTTGCAGTGGCGTTTGTCATGCTGGCAGGCTATAGAAGTACACGTATTGAGGCATGGCTGCATCCGGAGACTGCGGGAACAGACGCAGTATTCCAGACTATGATGGGACTTTATGCGATAGGCTCGGGCGGATTGTTTGGAAAAGGACTTGGAGAGAGCTTACAGAAGCTTGGCAATGTGCCGGAGTCACAAAATGATATGATATTTACAATTATTTGTGAAGAGCTTGGACTGTTTGGAGCTATCTGCCTTATTTTACTTTTTATACTGCTTATATGGCGTATGATGGTCATTGCAAACAATGCAAGGGATCTGTATGGCTCACTTTTAGTGATTGGTGTGATGAGTCATATTGCAATCCAGGTGATACTGAATATTGCGGTAGTTACCAATTCACTTCCCAATACCGGTGTTATTCTGCCGTTTATCAGCTATGGAGGTACGTCAATCATATTCCTGATGGCGGAAATAGGGCTTGTTTTGTCTGTGTCAAGAGGCATCAGGCTTGAAAATGTGTAGATTAAGGCGTGAAATATAATGATTAAGAAAAAAAGAAAACATAAAAAGAGATTAAAGCATTTTTTTATGGGACTGCTAATTACGATAGCAGTGCTCGCGATACTGTTTCTCATTGCACTTAAGCTGTTTACGGTAAAAAGGGTAGTTGTCGAGGGTAATGAGCTTTACGACCAAAAGACTATAGAGGATGCGGTGCTTAATGATAAGTACTCATGGAACTCACTGTATGTCTATCTGAAATATAAGGTAAAGGATACTAAAAAAATACCGTTTATTGATACAATGAGCATAAGCCTGGATAGTCCGCATACTCTTCATATATCAGTTTATGAAAAAGGAATGCTTGGATACATATATATTCCGGGAATTAATGAGAATGCATATTTTGATAAGGATGGCTTTGTGGTGGAAACATCCTCAGACACGGTGCCGGGTGTGCCATGTATAGACGGCATAAGCTGTGACAAGGTAGTGCTTTATGAGAAGCTGCCTATAAAGCAGACTATGCTAAAAGATATCCTTGAGCTTACCCAGGGATTAAAAAGGCAGGACCTTGTGCCGGATTCTGTGGATTATGGTGCGCAAAATGCACCGGTAGTCAAGTATGGTAATGTGAGTGTGATAATTGGTGACACGACAAAGCTTACACGTAAAATAGAGAGGCTTAAGGCTATCATGCCATCGCTTGAGGGACAGTCCGGTACACTACATTTAGAGAGCTGGACGGAAGAAACCACAAATATTGTGTTTGACAAGTCATAATAATGTAAAACTAAATAAAAAAAATCATATTTTATAGTTGATTATTTTGGAGAAAAATTATATTATAGAATAAATGAGTTTAAGAATATTCGATATTTTTATATAGAAAATTAAATTTTGGGAAAGAAAGAGGAGGAATCACCTTGCTTGAGATAAGAAGTAACGAGGCTGATAACAGCGCAAAGATTATTGTCATTGGAGTCGGAGGAGCCGGTAACAATGCAGTTAACAGAATGATTGATGAGAATATTGGTGGAGTAGAGTTTATCGGTATCAATACAGATAAGCAGGCTTTACAGCTTTGTAAGGCTCCTACACTTATACAGATTGGAGAGAAGCTTACAAAGGGACTCGGCGCAGGTGCGCAGCCTGAGATCGGTCAGAAGGCCGCTGAGGAGAGCGCAGAGGAGCTTCAGGCAGCAGTAAAGGGCGCTGATATGGTATTCGTCACATGTGGTATGGGAGGCGGAACCGGTACAGGTGCAGCTCCTGTTGTTGCAAAGATAGCAAAGGATCAGGGCATACTTACAGTTGGTGTTGTTACAAAGCCATTCAAATTTGAGGCAAAGCAGCGAATGATTAATGCTGTTTCAGGAATAGAGAGACTTAAGGAGAGCGTTGATACACTTATTGTCATTCCAAATGATAAGCTTCTTGAGATAGTAGACCGTCGCACCACAATGCCGGATGCACTCAAGAAGGCAGATGAGGTATTGCAGCAGGCAGTTCAGGGAATCACTGATCTTATTAATCTTCCTGCACTTATCAACCTTGACTTCGCAGATGTACAGACTGTCATGAAGGACAAGGGTATGGCACATATCGGTATCGGTAGTGCACAGGGGGATGATAAGGCTATCGAAGCTGTTAAGCTTGCGGTTGCTTCACCTCTTCTTGAGACAAAGATAAATGGTGCAACACATGTCATTATCAATATCTCAGGAGATATCTCTCTTATGGATGCAAACGATGCAGCAAGCTATGTACAGGATCTGGCAGGAGAAGATGCAAATATCATCTTTGGTGCAAAGTATGATGAGACCATGACAGATGAAGCTACGATCACTGTAATTGCAACCGGATTGGAGAATCCATCCATGAAGATGAAGCCACAGCAGCAGGCGGGTGGAATCGGTGGCCGTATGGTATATCCGAATACAAATAATGTCCGTCCGACAGGTTCCGTTGGAATTGTCAGCCGTGCAGCTGCTTCTGGAAACAATAGTTTTCCGGGGGTCAATAACAGCAATTATGTCAATACAGGTACCGGTGTGGGAAGCAGACCAGTCAATCAGCCGCAGCCACAGGCACCGGCTCCTTCCGCTTCAAACTATTCCGGGATTCAGCGTCCGAAGCCGGTAGAGAGTAATGTAAAGCCGGTAGAAATTAATATTCCGGATTTCCTGAAGAACCCTAGAAGATAAAATCGCACAATATGTCGATAATTTCCAAATAACAACCTCTTGTTTTTGCCAAATTATGAGGAATATTTTTCTTATAATAGGAGCAGAGACAGGAGGTGATTTTTTATATATGTATTCTATATTGATATCTTTCTGAAACAAAACTTTCTGATGAATTTTCTTGTATTATCCCTTACCTGTGTATTTTGCAAAAGTGCAGTCTGTCACCGGAATCTGCGCATGTTGGCTGCGGCGGTTTCCGGCACGGGACTTGAAGCGTTTGGACTGATGGTGCTGCCTTATGCAATTTCCGTCCTGTGTACTGCCATCGGCATCGTGCCGCTTATGGTTTTTCTTGCGTTTGGCAGGGAAAATAAAAAACAGAGGATGGTGAGGATTTTAAGCAGCTGGTTGTCCATTGTATTGTTAAACGGAGTGGCAACTGCAGTTTACAATCTGACGGGACTGGAAAATCTGTATCTGTATACCGCACTGGCAACGGCCGGAATCACTTACGTACTTGTCAAAAATCTCGTGGTGTCGGTGCAGAGGCAAAAGCGACAGATGTCTGTGGTCCTGTATAACAAAACGGTGTCGGTTCCATGTATCGGACTGCTGGATTCCGGCAATCTTTTAACCATGCCATTAAGTGGGAATCCGGTACATATTGCAGATGCAGCCCTGCTGCAGAAGCTTGTCGATGAAAAAACGGTACAAAAGGAGATTCCATACCGTGCACTTGGAAATCCACATGGAAAATTGCAGGTGTACTGCATGGATGGGATGAAAGTAGAGACGGAGCCGGCAAAATTCTGTGACTGGAAACAGGTATGGGTTGGCTGCGCGGGAAATGGGGTGCTGTGCAATAAACCGTATCAGCTGATTCTGCATGCATCGGTGGCAGACCACTGTGGCTGCACAAAAGATCCATCCCAAATGACAAAAAAACTGAGAAAGGAGAAACGTAATGTTTTCACTGTTTGAACTGGTGTGGAAGAGAATCCGCCTGTTTTTTACGGATGATGAGGTTTTTTACATAGGAGGGGCAGATGTACTGCCACCACCTTTGGAGCGGGAACAGGAGAACCGCTGTCTTATTGCTTTAAGCGGGCTGCATGGGGACAGTGAACCCATGACGCGCGAAGACGCAAGAAAGCAGCTGATCGAACACAATCTGCGTCTGGTGGTATATCTGGCACGGAAATTTGAAAATACCGGAATCTGTGTGGAGGATCTGATCTCCATCGGAACAATTGGGCTGATCAAGGGAATCAATACATTTAATCCGGAAAAGAAGATCAAACTGGCGACTTATGCGTCCCGGTGTATCGAAAATGAGATTCTTATGTATCTGCGCAGAAATAATAAAGTGAAGCTGGAGGTATCAATTGATGAGCCGTTGAATGTGGACTGGGATGGAAACGAACTTCTTCTTTCGGATATTCTTGGAACCGATGAAGATATCATTTACCGGGATATGGAGAATGAGGCAGAGATCATGCTTCTCCGCACTGCGGTTAATACGCTGACTCCGCGGGAAAAAGAAATTATCTGTCTGCGCTATGGAATCGGAAGAAAAGACGGCAGGGAAATGACCCAGAAAGAAGTGGCAGACCTGCTTGGAATTTCGCAATCCTATATTTCGAGACTGGAGAAGAAAATTATGGTGCGGCTGAAAAAATCAATTCAAAATAATGTGTAAGTGTGCTATACTAATTACATAAAATTTGCTCTGAAATAGTAAAATTTATATGCAAAATAACAAGGACAGCAGGATGAAAGGGCGTGGTTTTTATGAAGATTGAATTTTTAGGGGCAGACCGTGAGGTGACGGGAAGCTGCCATTATGTGGCATTTGGGGAGACTCATTTTCTGGTGGACTGTGGTATGGAACAGGGGGCGGATCTGTATGTGAATCAGGAGATACCGGTTAACCCGGCAACGATTGATTATGTGTTTGTGACGCATGCCCATATTGATCATTCCGGACTTCTCCCACTTTTGTATAATCACGGGTTCCGGGGAAAGATTTTTGCAACAACGGCAACCTGTGAACTGTGTAATATCATGCTGAAGGATTCGGCACATATTCAGGAATTTGAGGCAGAATGGAAAAACCGCAAGGCGCGGCGTGCAGGAAGGCCGGAAGTGACACCGATGTATAACATGGAGGATGCGCAGGGGGTTTTAGAGCATTTCGTTCCGTGTACATACCATGAAACGGTGCAGATCTGCGAGGGACTGACCATAAGGTTTGTCGATGCGGGGCATCTGCTTGGCTCCTCCTCCATTGAAATATGGGTGACTGAGGATGGCGAGACAAGAAAACTTGTCTTTTCCGGGGATATTGGAAACTGCAACCGTCCATTGATCCGTGATCCGGAATATCTTGAGGAAGCGGACTATGTGATCATGGAATCCACTTATGGAAACCGCAATCACAATACACCGCCGGATTATGCGGCAGAACTGGCAAAGGTGATGAATTCCACGTTTACCAAAGGCGGAAATCTGGTCATTCCGGCATTTTCTGTCGGCAGGACGCAGGAAATGCTTTACTATATGCGCCGGATCAAAACCGAGGGGCTGCTGCCGGAGTATCCGGGATTTGAAGTATATATCGACAGTCCGCTTGCCGTGGAGGCAACAAATATTTTCCATAAGAGTGTCGAAGAGTGCTTTGATGAGGAAGCAAGACAGCTGGTACAGTCGGGCATCAACCCGATCCAGTTTCCGGGACTGAAAGTGGCAGTTTCCAGTGAAGAATCCAAGATGATCAATTTCAACCAGAAATCCAAAGTGATTATCTCGGCTTCCGGCATGTGCGAAGCCGGTCGTATCCGGCATCATTTGAAACACAACCTGTGGCGGACGGATTCTACGATTCTGTTTGTCGGTTATCAGGTGCCGGGAACGCTGGGCTATTCTCTGTTAAACGGAGTAAAAAAGGTAAAACTTTTCGGAGAGGAAATTGAGGTCAGAGCAAGCATCGTAAACCTTCCGGGTATCAGCGGGCATGCGGACAGGGATCATCTGACTGCATGGATTGCAAACTTTAAGAAGCCGCCGAAGAAAGTGTTTATTGTACATGGCGAGGAAACCACCGCGGTAGAGTTTGCGGAACATGTCAAAAACGATGTGGGATTTGATGCTTTGGCTCCCTACAGTGGGGATGCGTATGATCTGCTTACCGGAGAACAGATCGCACAGGGCAGCAGACAGCTTGTGGAGAAAAAGACACAGGGTGTTTACCGTGCAAAATCCGGCGCGTTTGACCGCCTGATGATTGCGGGAGAACGTCTCATTGCCGTTATTAAAAAATGTCAGGGCATGGCGAATAAAGATCTTGGAAAGTTTGCGGATCAGATCAATTCGCTCTGCGATAAGTGGGACCGCTAAGCTTCAATAATAGACATAAAGGAGATTTCTGACTTGAAAGTAACTATATACACAGACGGCGCCGCCCGCGGCAATCCAGATGGTCCGGGCGGATTTGGCTCCTCCGAGCCGGTCAGCGTGCCCATCAAAAGGAACCATAGCGGGAACCATA
>OGWV01000685.1_pt1 | contig 20988 bp, 19 predicted proteins | sample 1576081 | NCBI WGS metagenome assembly OGWV01 (sample SAMEA3541541, study PRJEB24748) | human gut metagenome | biome: human gut; feature: human-associated habitat; material: faeces | place: China | collected 2012 | reverse complement strand
TACATTAGCACTTTCAATAAATGCTAATACGTCCACTTGCTTTGTAATGTATCAGGCCTTTCGAGAAGAACCAGATCGGATCTTCCGCTATGGCTTACAAGCGTAATCCTATGAGAAGTGAGCGTATTGCTTCCCTGTCGCGTTATGTGATGGTGGATGCTTTAAATCCGGCGATCACTTCCGCAACCCAGTGGTTTGAGAGAACACTTGATGATTCTGCAAATAAGAGATTATCCGTACCGGAAGGATTCCTCGCAATTGACGGAATTCTTGATCTGTGCTTAAACGTTGTGGATGGACTCGTTGTATATCCGAAGGTTATCTACAAGCATTTTATGGCAGAGATTCCGTTTATGGCAACCGAGAACATTATGATGGATGCTGTAAAGCAGGGTGGAAACCGTCAGGAACTCCATGAGAAGATCCGTCAGCTTTCTATGGAAGCAGGTAAGACGGTCAAGGAAGAAGGCAAGGACAACAATCTTGTTGATCTGATCGCCGCAGATCCTGCATTCGGTCTGACAAAGGAGCAGATTGAGGCAAACTTAAAGCCTGAACTGTATGTCGGACGTGCTCCTCGTCAGGTAGAGGTATTCCTGCGTGATGTCGTTCGCCCGATCCTTGATGACAACAAAGAAGAACTCGGTGTAAAGGCAGAGATAAACGTATAAAAGTGTATAAAGCAGCCTCCCCTGGTTATGCTATTAGCAAAAAAGGGAGGCTGTTTTTATGTCTTTAGAAATTAAAATTACTGAGGTTCACGGAAGACAAATCTTAGATTCGCGCGGCAATCCGACTGTTGAAGTAGAAGTGACGGCGCAGAGGGAGGACAACGGGATAAAATTTACCGGACGGGAATCTGTGCCATCCGGAGCGAGCACCGGACGATTTGAAGCAATTGAGCTTCGAGACGGGGCATCGGAATATTTTGGACTCGGTGTACAGAAAGTGGTAGAACATATTAACGGAAGAATCAGGAATGAACTTCTTGGCATGAATGTGCTGGAACAGACACAGATCGATCGCAGGATCGTGGAACTGGATGGAACCGATAATAAAGGAAATCTGGGAGCGAACGCGTTGCTTGGTGTCTCACTTGCCTGCGCGAGGTGTGCAGCGAATGCGCTTGATCTGCCACTGTATCGCTACCTTGGAGGAACGAATGCGAAGCGCTGGCCGATGCCGACGATGAATGTGATCAACGGTGGTGTGCACGCGAAGAATGCGTTGGATTTTCAGGAGTTCATGATTGTGCCGGTAGGAGCGGATTCGTTCGAACAGGCACTGCGCATGGGCGCGGAGGTCTACCATTTCCTAAGACAGATCCTGCATGAAGACGGCATGCTGACTGCGGTGGGAGATGAAGGCGGCTTTGCACCGGATTTCAAGGATGCGAGGGAAGTCTTTTCTTATCTGTCACGTGCAGCGGAGAAGGCCGGTTATATGGTGGGAAGCGATATTGCATTTGCGATGGACGCAGCAGCATCGGAATTGTACAGTGATGAGGATGGGATGTATCATTTCCCGGGGGAAACGCGTGAGAGAGAGGGATATGTTGCGGATGGTCAGAGGGCAGAGAAGAATGATGATGGTGGGGTGAATGTTAAAAGGAACGCAAAAGCAGGTGTAAGCGGAGAAATCATACGCAGCGCACAGGAGATGATCGCACTCTACGAGGATCTGATTCATGAATTCCCACTCATATCGATTGAGGATGGTCTGGATGAGAACGATTGGGACGGCTGGCAGGAGATGACGAAACGCCTTGGCTCAGAAGTGCTTCTGGTCGGGGATGATCTGTTTGTGACGAATGTGAAGCGGATTCATTGCGGACTTGACCTTGGTGTGGCGAATGCGGTATTGATCAAGGTAAACCAGATCGGAACGCTCACAGAGGCGATGGATGCGATCGAACTGGCACAAAAAAGTGGATACAAGGCGGTCATCTCGCATCGTTCCGGTGAGACGGAGGATGCGTTTATCGCTGACCTTGCAGTCGCTGTCAATGCAGGCTGGATCAAGACTGGCCACGGAGAGTGTTACGGCGGAAATAACACTAAGCGGAATGAAGTTCCAGAAGAGCTGTCCGAAGGTAAGGCCCTCAAGGTAAATGCGTCGGATGAGTTCCAGTGCAAAGCGGAGCGGATCCGCATACGTAATGATCTGGAGGAACCGCGGCATATTATTGATCGGCGTGACGACGCCGGAGAGAAGAGCCATCGGCACCATCAGGACTACGACATAGACAAGCACCTGCTGCATGTTCTTGGAAATGGAGGAAACGATGAGGCCGCAGCCTGTCGAGCTCAGCACGTAGAAGAAAATAGCCGTGTAGAACATGCCGAAGTTTCCTGCAAACGGCACATTGAACCAGAAGTAGCTGATACAGAAGAGAATCGTACACTGAATGAATCCAACGATCATTGGCGGCATGGCTTTGCCGATCAGTATAACTGACGGGCTGACAGGAGCAACAAGAAGCTGCTCGAAGGTGCCTTCTTCTCTTTCTCTTGCCACCGAAAGCCCCGCCAGAACAAAGACCTGCGCAAAGCTCAAAAGCCCGATGATTCCCGGCATGAAGAACCAGCGCGTGATCTGGTTCGGATTGTACCATGTCCTTGTAATGACCGTCACAGGTGCCGAGACGCCTGTCCTTTCCTGATTGAAGCTGTTTACGATACGGCCTGCGTAGCCGGTAACAAGGCCGGCGACCATCGTATTTCTTCCGTCGGATATGATCTGGACGGGAGCCTTTTCTCCCTGATCAAGCCTATCCTGGAAATCCTGCGGAATGGAAATCGCCATGACAGCTTTTTCCTGCTCTATGTACGGCGCGATTTCATTGGCATTCGACACGGTCGCCACGCGGTGGAAAAGCGATGTCCCGTCAAAGCGGGAAAGAAGGTCTGCCGAAGCCCCGCTCCTGCTCTGGTCAAGGACGACATACGGCGCATTTTCCAGATTGTAGTTGGCCGCATAGCCGAAGAGGAACCCCATCAGGATACAGGGAATGACGACAATCCTTCTTGTCGCGGGATCTTGCCAGATGGAGAGGATTTCCTTCTTGCAGATGACGGCAAGCTGCTGCAGAAAAAGCTGGAAGGTGCTCATCATTCCACCTTCTTTCTCGTGATGCCAAAAGCGATGCTCACGAAGCATACAGCATAAAGGATGAGAATGCCGCCCTGCGTCAGAAGGATCGTCCAGTTATTGCCGGATAAGAAGAGCGAACGGATGCAGACGAGATAGTGGCTGAAGGGAAGGATTTCCCCTACAGCGCGCACGACGATCGGTGTCGATCGTAAATCGAAAATGAACCCTGACAAAATAAAGCAGGGAAGGAAACTGATCAATAGCGAAAGCTGGCAGGCCAGGAACTGGTTCTTCGTGACGGCTGAAATCATCAGCCCGATGCCAAGCGCAACCAACAGGTAAATCATGGATATGCCAAGAATGGCGGAAAGTGAACCGACCATGGGGACGCTGAAGAGGAACCTTGAGAGAACAAGGCAGATGCCTGTACCAAGGAGTGCGATGAAGAAGTACGGCACCATCTTGGCAAGGACAAGCTCCATCGGCTTTACCGGCGTGACGAAGAGGGATTCGAATGTCCCCCTCTCCCATTCACGGGCCATGACGACCGAGGTCAGCATGACGCCGATAATCGTCATGATCAGCATGACGAGGCCCGGGATGAAGAACCATGTACTGGAATTGGCATTGTTATACCACATGCGCGGTTCGACTGTCACTGTCCCGAAGGATGCAGCGCCGGACATATGGCGTGCTTCCCAGGAGGCGATAGAGGTATCGACGTAGGTCTGCACGCTCATGGCCGTCGCTGTTTCCACGCCGTCAAGAACAAGGAGCATCTTTGCATTCCCTTCGTGGAGGCGCGCTGCGAAATCCGAAGGCACATCGATGATGGCATTCACCTTCCTGTCTGTCATCATCTGCTCGGCTTCCTTGAAACTTGTGACATAGGTTGGCGAGAAATATTCCGACCCGTCCATGAAGGAAAGGACATCCTGGGAGGCCGGCGAAGGGTCTTCCAGGACAACGGCGATCGGCACGTTCTTGACGTCAAGAGATATGCCGTATCCGATGATCAGGATCAAAATGATTGGAAGAGCAATCCCCAGAAGAAGGGAACTGGAGTCTCTGGAAAGCTGGAGAAACTCTTTGCGGATGAGCGCTTTCATGCGCCGAAAGAATCCGGAACTCATGATTTCTCCCCTTCCTTTCTCGACCGCTCGACGATTTCAATGAAAATCCTGTCCATGTCAGCGCCCGGCTGCCCAAGTTCCTCGCGGATTTCCGAAGGACTTCCGATGGCCAGAAGGATGCCGTTGTCCTGGATCATGAAACGGTCGCAGTACTCGGCTTCTTCCATGAAATGCGTCGTGATGATTATTGTCGTGCCCCTCGCGGCAAGGGTCGTGATTCTTCTCCAGAAATTTCTTCTGGCCAGCGGGTCGATGCCCGAGGTCGGTTCATCGAGGAAAAGAATCTGCGGCTCATGAAGAAGCGCCGCTGCCATGGAAAGACGCTGCTTGTACCCGCCCGGCAGGTCTTCCGCCAGACGGTCAAGGACATCTTCCAGATCGAACTCCTGGCAGAGCTCCCTGATCCTTTCAGAAAGTCTCCCCTTCGGTACGCCATAGATGCCGCCGAAGAATTTCAGATTATCCAGGACGGACATATGGCTGTAGAGGGAAAACTTCTGCGCCACATACCCGATATTCGCACGCGCCTGCGTCCTTGCCTTTCTAAGGTCGACGCCTGCGACGGAAAGAAAGCCGCTTGTTTCAGGAAGAAGGCCGCAGAGCATTTTGAACGTCGTCGTCTTGCCTGCACCGTTCGGCCCTAAAAGACCGAAGATTTCTCCCTTATGCACTTCAAAGGATGTATTGGAAACAGCCGTAAAGTCCCCGAACTTCTTGACGAGGTTCTTTACGACGATATTGACTTCACTGGACGGTCTTCCGCCCCGGTCCAGCACGTCTTCTGCTTCTTCTGGTGGTGCTTCATGGCCTTCCGCTTTCCGAAGGAGCGTCATGAAACCGTCTTCCAGTTTGGCCGGAACGGGCGTGGGCTCAAGGTGATGCCTCTTGAGGTATGGTATTTCATCGACGCCCTTTTCCATGATGAAATGGACGGTGCCGCCTCTTGGCACTGCATCGACGATCAGTTTCGTCTCATCGATCAGATGCGCCTGCAGGATGCGTGTGGGGACGCCTTCTTCCGGAAGGACATTATAACAGCGGCCGTCTGCGATCCGGCAAAGATCCTCCGGCGTGCCATCCGCCAGAAGATTCCCCTTATGGAGGACGAAGACATGGCTGCACATTTCTGCTTCATTCATGTATGCCGTACTGACAAAGATGGAAAGGTGTTCTTCCTTGACGAATGTCTTCAGTATTTTCCACAGCTCGCGCCGGGAAAGCGGATCGACGCCGACCGTCGGTTCATCAAGAAGGAGAAGATCCGGCGAGCGGACGAGCGTGCAGGCAAGGCCCAGCTTCTGCTTCATGCCGCCGGAAAGCTTTCCTGCAAACCGGCCAGTAAAAGGCGCCAGCCCCATCATGTCCAGCAGTTTCCCGAACCTTTCAGGCCTCTTTTCCTGAGGAACGCCGTGAAGATCAGCATAAAGATCGAGATTTTCCTGCACTGTCAGATCCTCATAAAGGCCGAACTTCTGCGGCATGTAGGAAATTCGGCTCTGGATTTCTTCCGCATCCTTCACGCTGTCCATGCCAAGGACGGTAAGGCTGCCGGATGTGGGATTCATGAGGCCTGCAATCAGGCGCATCAGCGTCGTTTTCCCCGCACCGTCAGGCCCGATCACTGCCGTGAGCTCGCCTTTTTTGACAGAAAGAGAGAGTCCGTTCAGCGCCGTCAGCGGTTTCTTCCCCTTTATGGAAAAGACCTTATTCAGTTTCTCTGCGCGGATCACATCTTCTTCCACACCCATCATCCTTTACAATTTGATTTTCACGGTCGCAGGCATGCCCATGCGGAGGACATTGTCCTTGTCGTCGACATAGACGCGGACTTCATAAAGAAGAGCAGTACGGAGCTCATTCGTCTGCACGCTCTTTGGCGTAAATTCTGCTGTCGAGGAAATATATCCGATCGTGCCATTGACCGGCTTGTCCGGATAGCTGTCGATATAGACGTCAGCGGCTTCTCCTTCATGGATTTTTCCAAGGTCCGGTTCAGCCACATAGACGCGGACCCATTTCTTCGTATCAAGGGAAATGCGGAAAACCGGTCTCTGCGGGGAGGCCATGTCTCCGACTTCCAGAAGCCTTGAACGGATGACACCGTCCTGCGGTGCAATGAGTTCTGACTGGGACAGTGTATATTCCTGCCCGGCAAGGGTATCCTGAAGCCCCTTGAGCTGTGCTTCGGCAGCAGCTACATCTTCTGCGCGCGGACCTGCCTTGGCAAGGTTATTTGCCTGTTCGGCTTCTGTCAGTTTGGAGGAAGCGACGTCAAGCTTTGCCTTTGCATCATCAATGGCCTGCCTGCTGATGGCTTTTCCACCGGAAGTATTATAGGAATCCATCTTCCTGTTGTAGTCGGCGGTCAGGAAATCCTTCTCTGCCTTTGCCGCATTGACCTTGGCAGCCGCCTGCGCCAGGTCTTCCGGGCGCGTGCCGTTGTGCATCTTGTCGACAACAGCCTGCTGGGCAGCAATCTGGGATTTCGTCACGTCGATCCTGTAATTCAGATCCTGCGTATCAAGCTTGGCAAGGACCTGTCCCTTCTTCACTGTATCCCCTTCATCGACGAGGATTTCCGTGATGCGGTCGCTGTTTCTGAAGGCAAGGGAAACTTCCCTGAGATCGACATTGCCGTTCAGTTCAAGCTGGCTGGCAGCAAGCTCAGCCTGCTTCTTTTCGTGATATTCGTAAAAAGAGAAAATGAGGAGAACGGCAAGAATGATGGCGCCGATTCCAAATTCCCTCTTATGGTTCTGTATGGTTTCCATCATTTCCCTTCACCTCCTGCATTTTCCTCATTCTGATCATTTTTTGCGCCTTTTATCGTTTCCTCATCCAGCGGCTTCCAACCGCCTCCGAGCGCTTTGAACAGGGAAACAAGGTCTGTCATCTGTTTTCCCTTTGCCACAGCACAGGACTGGTTTAGGGAAAGATAGTGACGCTCGGCATCAAGCACGCCCATGTAATCGAAAAGGCCGTGCTGGTACTGATTTTCTGCAAGGTCCAAAGCTTCCTTCGCCTTATCCCTCCCCGTTTCCAGGGAATCCTGCCTGACCTTATCCTGGCTGACAGCCGTCATCGCCGTGCGGACTTCTCCGGCCGCCTTCAATACCGTATTCTCATACTTTGCCTTTGCTTCTTTTTCCTTCTCGGACTGCACGTTCACGTTTCTCCTGAGCGCCCCGCCATTGAAGAGCGGGAATGTGACCTGCGGCATGATGCCAAAAGCACGGCTTCCTGCCGAGAACAGTCCTCCTGTTCCAAGCGTTGCGAGCCCCAGTACGCCCAGGATGGAAATTTTCGGCTTCATCTCAGCCTTTGCCTCATCAGTCTTTGCAATCTGCGCGGCCCATGCGCTTTCAGCGGCATAGACATCAGGCCGCTGCCTCAGCACGTCGGCAGGAATTGCATTATACAGTGTCGGATCGATGTCAGGAAGCGGCTTTGGTGTCATGAGCATGGCATCGAGTGCGCCCGGCGTCGTTCCTGTAAGGATGGCAATCTTTGACATAGTGCCTGCAATGGACGACTTGAGCTCAGGAATCTGGGCTTCCGTTTCCTTCAGCGTATATGTCAGCTGATCGACCGGCACGGAGGAAACAAGGCCGCTTTCCTGATTCACCTGCATGAGTGACAGATTCTCCTTCATGTTGGCAATGGACTTTTCTGTCACATCCAGTTCTGCCTGAAGCGTCCTCAGCGTGATATAGTTCATGGCCACTTCTGCAGAAAGGGATACCCATGTGGAATAGAGCATGCCTCTCTGCGCTTCAAGCGCTCCCCTTGCCTCCCGGACCTTGGCACTCTTCTTTCCGAAGAGATCGAGCTCCCAGGACGCATCAAGGCCTGCATACGTTGCACTGTTGCTTCCTTCGATGCCAAGCGGCATGTTCTGGAGCTGGGCTGGAAGTATGCCGCGCGTGATATCATCCGGCATTTCTCCGCGGACCCATCCTCCGGCAGCATTCACCCATGGAAGCTTCTCAGCCTTCGTGATGCCTACCTGCTCTCTTGCCTGCAGGAGCCTTGAGCGGGCCTCTTCCATATCGCGACTCCCGTCAAGCGCCTTTTCGATCAGCTCATTTAACGTATCGTCATGGAATACAGTCCACCAGGATGAAAGTGTTTCCGCAGAAAGGGATGCATCCGGATTTCCTGTAAAATATGGATTTTCATACTGGACGGCCGCACGGGTCCACAATGGCATGGCAGCTTTTTCCCCTGCAGCCGCCTCCTTGGCCGAGACTCCTGCTCCGCAGCAGAGGAGAGAACACAGGATAAAGCCCCATACCGCTCTTTTTCTCTGATTCATAACTACCTCCCGGATTTATGAAGGCACAGCTTTATCAGCATTGCTTGAATTTAAACTCTTTGCTTATAGTATAACAGAAAAATAACAAGCTGCTCTTAAAAATTTCAACCGCCAGTCCTTTCCCGCATAAAAAAAGACGATGCAGAAAATCATTCCTGCATCCCCTCTTTTTAATAGTTCCGGTTTATTCTTTTTTGAGTACCTTCACGATTTCTCCCATGAAAACGCTGTGGTTGTTGCCGGCCTGTCTGCCTTCATTCCAGCGCTGGTATGTTTCCTTGTCCGTGTAGAATTCAGAAGACATTTCATGCGAGTAAATCTTCTTGCATACAAGGATGAGATCGGCTTCTTCTACAGCGGCAGCTTCGTCACCGATGAAGCATGGGGTGAGGCCGCTTCCTTCGAACTTGTCTCCGTCGCGTCCGGAATGGGATCCCATGTAGCTTTCCTTCGGCTTGTAGGAAACCGGGAGGACGGAAAGCGTGTAATAGTCCTGGCTGTCCAGGATCGTCTTGGTGAAACGGCTCTGCCGGATATAGATCGTCGCAGTCGGTTTTCTCCACATGACGCCGAAGGACCCCCAGGTGACAAGCATCGGATTGCATTTTTCCTTATTGCCTGCTGTAACGATGCAGTACTTCGACAAATCGGCAAACGGATTGATTCCGCATTCTTCTACAGGTATTTCTTTGAAAGACATCGCATATTCTCCTTTATTAAATAATAGGAACATTAATAAATGATGTGACTATTCTTATATTATACCATATAAATCGGTTATTTTCGAAATAAGGAAATCACATTTCTTCATTCAGACTGCGGACGAGGTCTTCTGCTTCGGAGAGCCGGCAGGAGAAGGAGCCCTGCACCATTTCGCTCCTTCCGCCGCCTCTTCCATGAAGCGCCTTGTTCCATTCTCTGATGAGCGGACGGAGATCTTCCCTGGCGCTTCCGATGGCATAGTTCAGGGAGTCCTGATCCTTCTTTGACAGGACGAAGTAGATGTCATCCTTCCCTGTTTCCGTCAAATATTCGCAGAATTTGCGGATTTCCCCGGCGTTCAGCTCTTCTTCGTACAAAAGGACGGCGCGCTTTCCCTCTGTGAGTACGCCCGCTTTAAGAGCGAAATAGCAGCGGTTGGCATCAGCAAGCCTTGCCATAAGTTCTGCCTTCTCTTCAGCCTGTTTTTCGACAGCTTCCTTCGTTTCAAAAGGCTTGACAGAGAAACGGACGGCAATGTCCTCATTGAGGTCGTAAATCTTATCCATCATTTCCATGGCTCTTCTTCCGCAGACAAGCTCGATGCGGACGCCGCCTTTATGTCTGGCAAGGGAGAGGACTTTGACGATGCCTACCTCCCCTGCGCGCGATACATGCGTGCCGCAGCAGGCGCAGGTGTCGCCTTCAGGAAATTCCACGATGCGGACAGTACCATCAAGCTCGATCTTGCTTCTGTAATCCATGGAGGAAAGCTCTTCCTTTGACGGGAAGGAAATCTTCGTCTCTTCATCCTTCCAGATGATTTCATTAGCTTCTCTTTCGATGTCCAGTGCATCCTGCCATGTCATCATGCCATTGAAATCGACCGTCACGATATCATGCAGGTGGAATCCCACATTGTCATAGCCGAATTTCTTATGGACAAGGCCGGAGAAGATATGCTCGCCGGAATGGTTCTGCATATGGTCGAAGCGGCGGATCCAGTCGATGACACCATGGACCTTCGTTCCTTCTGCTAAAGGCTTGTCAGTATAATGGATGATCACTCCGTCTTTCTTCCGTACGGATGTGACTTTGGCATCATTCAGGGTGCCGGTATCCCATGGCTGTCCGCCGCCTTCAGGATAAAATGCCGTATCATCCAGGACGACTTCGAAGCCGTTCTTCCCTTCGTGGCAGGATGTGACGACTGCGTCAAATTCCTTCAGATAGGCATCTTTGTAAAAGAGTTCATTCATCTCCATCTTTGTTCTCCTTGTACGTGGTAAAAAGAAAAGACGGCAGCGCGGGCTGCCGTCTTTGGCTTTGAAGTATCTTCCGGATCAGAGGGAATAGAGAGGATTTTCTCCATCACCCGGTACTGGCGGAAGCGGGGAGTCTTCACTCGCTGGAGCCGGCTGTTCATCCGGAGAATAAATGGAATGATACTTGAAGAGGTTTTCAACCTGATGATGATTGATGGTTTCGACTTCCATCAGAGCCTTTGCCATAGCATGAAGGACTTCAATGTTGTCGGTCAGCATCTGCATCGTATCATTTAAAGCTTCGTTCAGGTACTTATGCATTTCCTCGTCAATGATCGTTGCTACGGTTTCGCCGTAGTTTCTTTCAGAGCCAAGCTGCTTGCCGAGGAAGATCTGTTCCTGATGTTCACCGAAAATCATCGGTCCGAGGCGGTCGCTCATGCCCCATTCCATGATCATCTTGCGAAGGATGCCGGTGACCTGCTGAAGATCTCCGGAAGCTCCGCTGGAGATTTCATCAAAAATGATCTTTTCAGCGCAGCGGCCGCCAAGAGCGACGCGCAGCTGTGCGAGGAGGTGGGATTTTGTAATGAAGGATCTTTCTTCACGCGGAAGCATCATGGTGTACCCACCAGCCTGTCCACGTGGGATGATGGTGACTTTGTGCACCGGATCAGCATCCGGAAGAAGGGTAGCCATGATGGCATGGCCGGATTCATGGTAAGCGGTGAGTTTTCTTTCTTCATCGCTGACCTTGTGGCTCTTTCTTTCAGGACCGTAGCTGACTTTTTCACTGGCTTCTTCAAGATCGGCCATGGAAATGGTCTTGCGGTTCTGACGGGCAGCCAGAAGTGCAGCTTCATTCAGAAGGTTGGCAATATCTGCGCCTGTAAAGCCAGGAATCTTCTTGGCAATCGTATTGAGATCGACATCGGCTTCCAGCGGCTTGTTTCTTGCATGGACACGGAGGATTGCCAGACGTCCGCGAAGGTCAGGACGGCCTACGACGACGCGGCGGTCAAAACGGCCCGGACGCAGGAGCGCCGGATCAAGGATATCCGGACGGTTCGTAGCGGCGATCGTGATGATGCCTTCATTGGAACCGAAACCATCCATTTCGACGAGCAGCTGGTTCAGCGTCTGTTCGCGTTCATCATGTCCGCCACCCAGTCCGCTTCCGCGCTGACGGCCGACGGCATCGATTTCATCGATGAATACGATACATGGTGCATTCTTCTTAGCCTGGGCAAAGAGATCGCGTACGCGGGATGCGCCGACGCCGACGAACATTTCTACGAAATCGGAACCGGAGATGGAGAAGAACGGAACGCGCGCCTCTCCTGCTACAGCTCTGGCAAGAAGGGTCTTGCCTGTACCTGGAGGTCCGACGAGAAGAACGCCCTTCGGAATCTTGGCGCCGATAGCCGTATAACGTCCCGGATTTTTCAGGAAATCGACGACTTCGGAAAGTTCTTCCTTCGCTTCGTCCTCACCTGCGACATCATCAAAGTTGACATGGACCTGGCCTTCGCCTGTCATCTTCGCTCTGGACTTGCCAAAGCTCATGACGCGTCCGCCGCCGCCCTGTGTCTGGTTCATGATCCAGAACCATACGATGACAAGGATGACGATCGGAAGAAGTGAAGACAAGAGGCTCATCCACCAGGACGGCTGTTCCGGCGGCTTAGCCGTGATCGTTACGTTATTATCCGTCAGTTTGGGCAGGAGCGTCGTATCATGTGCCGGTGCATAGGTGGCAAATTCAGTACCATCCTTCAGCTTGCCGCTGATGGACTGATCGACCATGGTTACGGAAGATACATTCTTCTTATCTACCTGAGAGATAAAATCACTGTATGTGATTTCGGAATGTTTTTCCTGTGGATGGACGAAGGTATTGAATATGGATACCGCTATGACGATAAGCAGCACATATAGCGCAACATTCTTTAGAAACTTATTCAATCTATTCCTCCTTTTATGTGCACTGATTCAAACAACTGCAGCGGGATCGATAGGGAAATTCATTCCGCGCTTTCCGTTCATGCGGCATCCCCCGTGCCTTCCGGACAGGCACCCGGCCTGTGCGCGTCTCTAAACAAAACCTTTATAGAAACTTTTAAATCAGTAATTAATTTTATCATATTTTACCACATATCTGCAACGTCTATTTTACAATTGAGGCATGCCGCAAGTATATAAATGTGAACAAAAAGGAACCTCCCGGTCCGATGGCCGATCGGCTCCCGCTTGTTATTTCGCCTGCGCGAAGACCTTATTGTCCAGTTCACAGATTTCCGGAAGGTTTCTATACTTCTGTGCATAGTCGCATCCGTATCCGACGATGAATTTGTCAGGGATTTCATAGCCGATGTACTTGACATTGACTTCCTTCTCACGTCTTTCCCTCTTGTCGAGGAAAATAGCGAGTTCTACGGAAGCAGCGCCTCTCTTTTCAAGAATCGGAGTGAGAGCTGCCATCGTGATGCCGGTGTCAATGATGTCTTCTACAACGATGACATGGCGTCCGCGGATATCGCTGTCCAGATCTTTCTTGATCTTGACCAGGCCGGAAGATGTGGTTGCATCTCCATAGCTGGAAACGACCATGGTATCCAGAATGACCGGAAGGTCGATTTCACGCATCAGGTCACAGAGGAAAGGCATGGCACCTTTCAGAATCCCAACGAGGACGATTTCCTTGCCTGCATAATCTTTGGTGATCTGCTGGCCCATTTCGCGAACCCTCTTTGCGATCTGTTCTCTTGTAATCAATACGGTTTTGATATCATGTTTCAAATTTTCCATTTCAGCACTTAGTCTCCTTCTATCCAGCTTAGTGTTAATAATAAAAATTTCTTTGTATCGGGCGACGGTCTTCCGTAGCGGCTTCCCCGCAGGAATCCTGCCCAGTACACGTGATCTTCATCAGCGGCCAGCGGCCACAGATTTCTTGCTTCCTTCGGCACTTTCTTCGCCTGGAGAAGCTTTCCGATATCCTTTGTCCCTTCCATTCCGGAAGGTGCGATGCGGTCGCCCTTTTGCGGGAATCTGAGGCGGATGGTACCGACCTTGTCCGCATCGAGCAGATACTGGTATTTTTCAAGATGCAGAGGCGCCTTGTCGAGCAGTCTGGTTTCCATAAACCAGCGGCCCAGCTTCTGGCAGTTTTCTGTATCGTTGTTTCCTATTATATCAGTCTTGTGAATATTATCTACCCATTTAGGGCATATCGTTTTATAAATTATTTGTAACAGATTCCATGCATCCGGTTTATCTTCATGCCTTGTATCCCCAGCATAAACAAGAAATCCATTTGATGAAAGCTCAACGGTCACGCCTGCTTCATCCGTTTTTGCGCCTGTTTTTCCGGAGAGGAGAAGATTTCTTACCCTTTCAAGTCCTTCAAAATCAGGCTCTTTGGCACCGGCCCTGATCATCAGTCCGGCAGTCGTCCTTCTTGCAATGGCAGTGGGAAGGCTCCTGTAAATCTCCCTGTCGCAGTAAAGGCAGTTTCCTTCCTCCCCTTTGACAATCCTTTTTTCCGCTTTTTTGGCCTCTTCCTCAAGGAAATGATCTTCCTCGCGAAGAATGCCGGAGGTGCGTGAAAGTGTTTCCACCAGATTCGGATTGTAGGAAAGAAGTTCGGGGATCAGAAGAAGCCTGAGCTTGTTCCTTGTGACGTCGGGAATGTCATTCGTCGGATCATGGCAAGGCTCATAAGGGAAATCTTTGAGGAAATCCTCGATTTCCTTTTTCCTTGCGCAGAGGAACGGACGGATGAGGTCATCCCTTTTGGGGCTGATGCCTGAAAGTCCCTTGGCGCCGCTTCCACGAAGGAAATGGAAAAGAACGGTTTCTGCCTGGTCATCTGCGTGATGAGCCGTCGCAATGACATCGTAATGTTCCTTTTCTTTTACATCTCGGAGCGCCTTGTACCTCAAATCCCTTGCGATTGTCTCGATGGATTCGCCGCCCTTCTGCGCGCCTTTGACGTCGACATCTCTCCTGTAGAAGGGAATCTTCCTTTCAAGGCAGATCTTTCCGACGTAGTCCGCTTCCTCTCCTGATTCTTTGCGGAGATGGTGATCTACGCAGCAGCATCCTACCTCTATGCCTTCCTCTTCACGGATGGAATCGAGAAAAAGAAGAAGCCCCAGAGAGTCCGGACCGCCTGATACAGCGGCCAGGATACGGCTTCCCCTTCTCCAGAGCTTTTCCTTATGGGCATAGGAGAGCATGCGCCCCATCCACTGCCTGTCCATCATTTCGGTTCATTCGGAACAAGGACGTCGGCATCCAGAAGCCCTTCCGACAAATCCCTGTCGCTTACAGTAATCTCAGACAGCGCAAGGTATTCCATGAGGCTGTCCAGAATAGCAATCCCTGCCACGATGATATCCGCTCTTTCGGGCATCAGGCCCTTTGTGCGGCAGCGTTCGTCATAGGACATGGCGCTGAGCTTCTTCAGGGCTTCCGTCACATTTTCCTGACGAATGACGAAATCCTGTACTTTTTCAGAATCATACACATCGAGCTTCTGGATCATGGCTGCCAGCGAAGTCACTGTGCCGCCTACACCGATCCAGCGTTTGACGTTTCTGATGTATTCCATGAGGTCCGTTGTGCGGAAGAGTTCGAAGCAGTGCTTCTTCAGCATGCTGAGGCCTCTTGCCGTCGTCGTGTCGAACTGCTTGGAGCAGCGCACGCATCCGAGCTGGAAGCTGTGGCACATGCCGACGTCCGTGCCGAATCCCATGCAGATCTCCGTGGATCCGCCGCCGATATCAACGACTGCCGTCAGCACGCCGGGCGTGCCGGCTGCGCCGATATAGCTGTAGTAAGCTTCTTCGGTGCCTGACAGGATGCGGACTTTGACGCCTGTCGTCTCTTCGACAAGCTTTGCGAAATCCGGTCCGTTTCCGGCATCTCTCATGATGGAAGTGCCGTAGGCGAAGATTTCATCAGCGCCTGCTTCTTTCGCTTCCTTTACAAATCCCTCCACGGCCTGGAGGGTTCTTTCTCTTGCGCCCTGTCCGATACAGGCTGTATCAGTCGTCCCTTCCCCGAGACGGCTGCTTCTCAGATCCTTTTTCAAAACCTTCCATTCGTCTTTGTCATCTTTCTCTGCCAGCAAAAGACGAACCGAATTGGTTCCGATATCGATAATCGCACGCATGGTTTCCTCCCCTAAAAGAACAAGGGAGCAATAGCTGCTCCCCTATTTCCATCTGTCAGTCGGAACGGCGCGCGCCGCGTCCGCCCCTCTTAGATTCCACATTACGTTTCAAATCAAGAAGTCTTTCATCACTGTCTTTCAGGAAGCGGCTGAGCTTGTCCTCAAAAGAAGCGGGAGCTTCCTGTCTTGCCGACTGGCGGTATCCGCCGGAGAAGGAACGCCTTTCCTGATTCCTGGGTGCCGGAGCAGATGCTTCGCGATCACCGGAATTTTCTCTTCTGGTGAAATGGTGGAATTTTCTGCCGTTGCCGTGTTCATGATCGCGGTGAAAATGATTCTGCCGCTTTTCCTGCGGGGCAGCAGGCTGTGCCTGCTTAATGGATAAAGCAATTTTGCCTTTGTCATCGATCGTGATGACCTTAACTTTGATCTTATCCTGTACTTTCAGATAATCATTGACATCATTCACATATTCGCTGGCTACTTCTGAAATGTGAACCAGGCCTACACTCTTGTCTGGCAGTTCAACAAATACGCCAAACTTCGCGATCCCTGTAACTGTACCTTCTACGATATTGCCGACTTCTAAAGCCATGAAAAAAAAGACATCCTCCCTAAGGTAAAGCTCCCTGGAGCCCTCCTTAAATAAAATAAACATAAATATAAATTGATTATACGAGATTTCACAGGGAATATCAATATCCCGCCAGAATATTCCGCGCCCTTGCAAAAGAGTGCGAAAAAGACGGACTGCATTCTGAAAACCTCATTTTCCGTCATACAGGAAGAACCCTGCCCCCTTATACAGGGAGAAGGGCTCCTCGAAGCTGTCCTTTTATTAATGATAATATACTAATGTATATTTTGCGTAATATGTGCGTAACATCCTACTTGACGTACGGCATTTCCCCTGGCTTTACAAGGCCGAGTTCGTCGCGGGCCTTCTGCTCCAGCTTCTTGGGATCCTGCAGATCCTGCTTCTTCTGCTCGAGCTCTTCCTTTTCATCCGTCAGCCGGTCCATGTCCTGCTGTATCTCATGCTCCTGCATTTTCAGCTGAGCAAAGTGATAACTCTGGATGCCTAGTACAACGATGCATAAGAATACTGAAACGCAGAAAACGCATCTCAGCATCACGCTGTCCGGAAAAAGGCGCTTCAGAAAAGGCCTTTTCCTCTTACTATGCATGCGGCGCTCTTTACGCACGAGCTTCCCTCCCCAGTACTTGGTTCACAAACTTGTATACCTTAGGTTCTGCTGCCATTTCCGCATCATACTTCTCTCTTGCCTTGGCTGCGCGGAATCCATAATCCAGCCATGCTTTCGTATCATTCCAGCGGTTCGGATCATTGTAGAGTGTCACAATGACAAGGCGGCCGTCACGTTCTGCCGAGGCAACAAGACAGTCTCCGGCAGCTTCGGTCATGCCTGTCTTGATGCCGTTGGCACCGGGATAACCGCTGCTAAGGAATTCATTCCTGTTTTCCACATTGCGGTAAATGCCGTTCCTGTACGTCATCGGGTATGTCTTTCTCTTGACGACATCACGGAAATCCGGATTCTTCATGGCATACGCAGAAATGAGAGCCATATCTTCTGCCGTCGTGTAATGATCCGGATTGGTCAGTCCGTTTGGATTGGCAAAGTGGGAATGCACAGCACCGATCGCTTTTGCCTTTTCATTCATCATTTCAACAAAACGCCCGTAGGAGCCTCCGACGGTTTCAGCCGTCACGACAGCTGCATCATTTCCTGAAATAAGCATCATGCCGTAGAGCAGCTGATGCAGGCTGATCGGCATATCCGGACGGACGCCGATATTCGTTCCATCCTGGCCCATGGCAAGAGGCGTGACAACGACATTCTGGTCGAGCTTTGCCTTTCCTTCTTCCAAGGCGATGATGCAGGTCAGAATCTTCGTCGTGCTTGCCGGGTAAATCTTCAGTTCCCCGTTCTTATTTGCCAGCATTTCTCCCGTATTTCCATCAATCAGCGCCGCTGCGACCGCTTTTGTTTCAGGCGGAGGCGGGAGGACTTCCATTTTCGGCGGAGGCGGCGTCATCACCACCAGTACACCAAATGCAGCTCCCACAAAAACAATAACCAGCGCTAAAAATGCCAGCAGTTTCTTCATAACCAATTCCTTTCCGTCTCATGGCATGGCCAGGAGACCGGGACCGTAATTATTGTTCGGCCTCAGAGGATCCCTGCTCCGCGGCTTCCTTTTTCTGTTTCTCCAATTGCTGGCGGGTTTCGTCGATTTCGAAATCATCCTTCACAGCCTGCCCGCGGTCTTTTGAAATGCCCTTATTGAGTGCTGCCGTGTATTCGAGGCCGTTTTCAGAGCCATTCGTGGTATAAATACCAAGACTTCCGCAGTAAATCGTATTTCCGCGGTATACGGCATCCGGAACATTTCCTGCATGGTAAACCTTTGCCAGTTTCCCTGCTGTCAGGTATGTCCTTTCAAGGTCAGTGTAATTTCCCGAAGCAGCCGGCTTGAAGGCTTTTTCTCCATTGACGACGATCCAGCCGTCATCTACTTTAACATGGTCTCCGGAATATTTCACCATGCGCTTTACATTTTTATTGATTCTGTTGGATGTTTTCGGATGATTGCCCGGTGCCAGAACTGCTTTGAGGCCGGTCGGCGAGCTTTCACCGTACTTGTCCTTCAGGACCTGCATGGCTGCCGCAGGAGCACCCGGATTGTATCCGGCTTCCACCGTATATTCGAAGCCCCTGTCATCTGCCTGTTTTTCCTGATCCTTCGTAAATACAGCATTCGCTACATAGTTGCCTGCGACATTGGCAAGGATTGCCTGGCCCACCGTAGCATCGCCGCCAAGATAAATATTGAGCGCCGTAATGAGGCCGACTCTTTTCTTGACACCGTCTACATTGTGACGGAGCTCGCCGTGCGAAACTTCATGAGCCATGATGTAAGCCAGCTCATCATCGTCCATCGTATCAAGTGTACCCTTATTGACGCACATGACGCCGCCAAGGCTCATGAACGCATTGATGTCTTCCTGAGGGGATACGTAGATCTTATAATCCCTCTTGAGCGTTCCCGTGTCGCGGATTCTCTGATAGACATCCTGCACACGTGCATCTGCCGCCGGATCCTCATAGACGCCCGTTTCCTTCTGGCATTCATCCAGAAGCTGAAGCTGATTATGATCATCCATGCGCGAATAATAATTGGAAACAAAGAGCATAGCTGCCGTTCCATAGAGAATCTTCTCTGTTACGGAAGCCGCCTCAACTTCGAGGGGAGCTGCGAATGCGCCTGTTGCGCAGACTGCTGCCAGAGCCGCAGCCGCCATTTTTCTCTTCCAGTGTTTCATGATGCGCCTCCATACCTGTAATCCATCGATATATTACTATTGTATCATTTTTAGCAGTTTGCGTGAAATATCAATTTTCTTCGATTTCCTTGATAATCCATCATATTTTGTTGCATTACGCATCCATCTTATAGAGCTTTATCAAAAAATTTCTATCTTTTTATCTTTAACTCTTGTATTCATTTGATATAATATAAAAGTGAATCTTTTTGAAATATCATTCGCGCTCATTGAAAGGAGTCTTTTCATGACAGCAGATAACCTTACATTCTCTCTGGAAATCGATTTCATTCCGGACATTCAGGAAGGCCGCATGGACCTCAAAGCCAAGATGAAGGAAGTTGCCGCAAAATATGCCGGCACATATGTCCTTGATCCGAAGGCACGCCCGATTATTTCCGGACTTTCCAAGGAAGACGTGGAAAACGCCCTCAAGGATCTAGGCCTGCAGGCATTCGGCACCTGGCCGTCCTGCATTCTGACCTGTACCATCAATACGCCTCTTCCGCTCCGTGCGGTAGGCATGTCCGACGGCTGGGACATTTACACCGGCAAGAAGACATTCTTCGCTTTCGCACAGTTCCCGGCAGATGCACTGGGCCTCATGGTCAAGGCATGCACCTACTACCTCGAACACGAAAATTATCAGTCCCTGGAAGAATTCATTGATTCCATCGGCTATGAAACATTCCGTGACACCGTCCTCGGCAATGCAGTCGCTGACGGAAACGGATCCGCCGACAGCTTCTACGGCAACGGCGGCTGGGATTCCCCGGAAGTTCCGCCTCTGGCGCCCGGCGATTTCGTCCGTCCGGAAAACAACATCATGCAGATCATTGAAGTATATCCGGAAATGGGACCCTTCCTCATGGAATACGGCATGTCCTGCGTAGGCTGCTTCGTTTCCTATGATGAAAATCTCTGGCAGGCTGCTCAGGGCCATGGCATGGACGTCTTCGAAATCATCGGCGAAATGAATGAATTCATCGCTGACAAGTACAAGAAGCCGCTCCTGACTGAAGATACACCGATGGAAACCATCCTCACCATGTATCCGCAGCTCCTGACCGTTTTCCAGAGCCAGAACATCCCGATGCCTTCCGACATGAAGACATCGATCGGCATCATGTGCCGCGATGCAGGCGCTGACGTGAAGACACTCATTGCCAAGTGCGATGAAAGACTTCGCAGCGGAGATGAAATGTAATTCCAATGACGAAAGGCTGAGCCAATACTCAGCCTTTTATTTTGCTCTGAAGAAAGGCTTCCAGTTTTTCCTGGAAGATTTTCCCTGCCTCCCTGCTCCTTGCCGGAGGCCCTTTCAAATGATGCTTGCCGCTTCTCATAGCCTTCTTGGCCAGATGGCGCTTCATAAGGAGCCCGTCTATGTTGTTTTCCGTGTACTGCCAGCCGTCCTGATGAAAAGCATATGCCTTCCTGGCAAGAGCCATGGCCGCTGCGCCGTAGTCCTGCGTCACAACGATATCTCCTTCCTTCAGAAGATTCGTCAGGACGAAATCAGCAGAGTCGGCACCCTTGTCCACCGTCTTCACCCGGCTGTAATCCGATTCAATCCGGTGACTCGTGTCGCAGATGATCGTCACGGGGATCTTGAATTTTCTGGCCGCCCTTTCCGTTTCACGCACGACCGGGCATCCGTCCCCGTCTATCCATATTTCCATAATCCCTCCCATAAAAAAAGGAGCTGTGACAAAATCCGTTAAAACGCTGCTTTTCCTTTTCTCGAGCGAAGCGAGGTTTAAGGGTGTTAACCTTGCTCCGAAAGGAGAAGGTGGTGCGGATTTGTTAATACAGACAAATAAATATCATAAAAAATCTAATCGTACCTTAATCTTAATCATGCAGCCATTGGAGCTGCGTTGAATACTTCCATTGGGGCTAAAAGATGTAATTTGCGCTGAATGCGTTTGTTGTTGTAGAAGTAGATGTAGCCG